>PVBE010567979.1_pt1 | contig 18644 bp, 18 predicted proteins | sample 1631181 | NCBI WGS metagenome assembly PVBE01 (sample SAMN08397723, study PRJNA350692) | Marine metagenome, whole genome shotgun sequencing project. | isolation source: water | place: Pacific Ocean | collected 2012-04
AACCAGGGCAACCCACACGGCGGAAGGGGTGGACATGGCCGGGGCGCGCTCCCCATCCGCCTGCGCCATCAGACCGCTGACGAGGCTCAGTAAAGCAAGCAACCCCATGCCCAGCAAACCCGAGGGCATCGCCCACCAACCTCCTATCCAACTTTAGATGGCCTTATCGGTATTACAATTAGATTTCTACATGCGATCCCCCAGATCCTCCTTTAGGGAGCTATTCCTATTGCCAGGGGAACAAATTAAGCAATAACATACAACGTATCTTCTCCAGACATTGCCTGACTTCCGCAGTTGGTGCTGGCACAAATCGGATCAGCAAATTTGTCTCCGGCGCAGGAGAGGTGAGTCCTTGATCATGGGGCCTGAGTCCTATAGTTTTTTTTTTTGCTAAGGCGGATCTTAATCATTACCATTCACGACAAAGTGCCGGACGTCCTGTTGCTTTGGAGCTCCATGCTGAGGCTGGGAAAAAAGTGCGGCACCTGCTGAAGATACATCTGCCTTGATTTGGGAATCTTGTTTCGCTAGTGGCATGGATTGTACTTTTGATGATCTCAACGGCGTGTCAAGCAAGGGGCATGTTTAGCACGAAACTGAAACACTTGCCTGGCCCGATGGTAGTATGTAATGGGCTATGGCGGTTATTACACTAAATACTTGCACTTGTCAGTAAGTTGAAATAATGCAGGGTTCACATCCCTATGTGATTGTTTTTTTTGTTCGAGGGCCGTTCCTGGAGGCGGCCCGGCACGCCGACCGCTAACAAAATAAAAAAAAACACGGTGCGTTGTTATTGAATTGAAAAAATCGCGCTTTTCTCCCCCCCCACCCCCTCCGTAATCGTTTTTAGTCATGGGGCCGTTCCCGGGGACGGCCCTGGGATGGCTCTGGATTTACTCCTTTACCGTACGTTACCGCGTCTTAGCCATTTTATTGTTTTTAACTTTACGGGTGGGGGACTTTATTAACCGCCATGCCACATTAAGTCAATGCGCCCACCGACAAAATGTGTTTGTCTCTAAACTATGCCAAATGTGCCACCCCCAAACATTTTGTCTAGTATTGAGGTTGCGCATTCTAATATAATAAAAGGCTCCCATAGAGGTGACAGCGCGGATGAGTCAGGTGAGCGATTTCCATATTGGTTTTGATGGTTGGCTGGTTCTGGAATCTTGACTCCTGGCTGGCGCAGACCCGGCCCAGGCCTGGGCTTCAGAGCAGTCTAGATTTGCACCACTCTTAACCGTAGGAGGCCAGCCATGAGGCAGGAGCCAGGAGCCAGCCAGCCACCAAAACCAACCAAAAACCAACCAAAAAAACAAAAAAACACCAACACGAGTCAAAAACCAACAAAAAAACAAACAAACATATATATATATATATAAAAAAAACCACAGACTATGCCAACCAGTCAGCCCTTCACGGGCACACCCTCACATTCTGCTGGCGCATAGTCTGTGTTTTTTGTTTCTTGTTATGTGTTTTTATGTTTTTTTTTGTTTGTTTGGTTGGTTTTTGATTCGTTTTGGTGTTTTTTTTGTTTTTTTAGTTGGTTTTGGGTTGGTTTTGGTGGCTGGCTGGCTCCTGGCTCCTGACTCATGGCTGGCCTCCTAGGGTTAAGAGTGGTGCAAATCTAGACTGCTCTGAAGCCCAGGCCTGGGCCGGGTCTGCGCCAGCCAGGAGTCAAGATTCCAGAACCAGCCAACCATCAAAACCAATATGGAAATCGCTCACCTGACTCATCCGCGCTCTGGCTCCCATAGATACGCCTTCGCGCAAGGAGGAACGGTGTAGAGATCAATCTTAGCACGACGGATGCTAAAGTGGCATACGATCGCCGGCGCGACCATGCCATTAACCACAAAAAGTTCCAGGATCGAAGCCTCACCCCACTCGTTGATATTTTGGGATGAACGTTTGTGATCTGTGGTTCAAGGGTTGCAGCCTCCAGTTTCAGCGTTGGGGGTTTGCAGCTCAAGGATTTGCAATTGGAGACAGGGCGTTGTGGGACTTGGCCGGGATATGACCTTGGCAACCCAGCCGAGGTCAATAGGGTAAAAAACGGTCCACTCCCCTTCATCAAATAAAAAGGCTCTTTGCGCTTCGGGGGGGGGGGGGGGGGGGGAAGCACAATTATTCGTTTTGGCATCAGGGGCTCGCTCGTTTGGCCATGTGGTGGTTTTAAGCAGCACACCAAAGCCAAAGGGTTGCTGCTTACTGTGTGTTTGCAGCTGTGGCATGATGGCCACGTTCGCGTTGCCGCTTACTGTGTGTTTGCGGCGTGCTGCTTACTGTGTGTTTGCAGCTGTGTAGCATGCGTTGTTACGTTGATATGCCCGCTTACTGTGTGTTTGCGGTGTGCTGCTTACTGTGTGTTTGCAGCTGTGGCATGATGGTCACGTTTCGCGTTGCCACTTACTGTGTGTTTGCGGCGTGCTGCTTACTGTGTGTTTGCAGCTGTGTAGCAAGCATTGCTACGTTGATATGACCGCTTACTGTGTGTTTGCGGTGTGCTGCTTACTGTGTGTTTGCAGCTGTGGCATGATGGCCACTCTTCGCGTTGCCGCTTACTGTGTGTTTGCGGCGTGCTGCTTACTGTGTGTTTGCAGCTGTGTAGCATGCGTTGCTACCAATCATGTTAGGACTGTGTGCGTGAAAGAGGAATCGCGAGCTGGGTTGTTGAGCAATTTGGCGTGACCCCCTGCAGCTTTTGCATCTCGTAAGCTTAAGGAAGGCTTTTGTGGTATGAGAGGGTGTATACATTTTAACCTCAGGAATGGCTTGCCACGCAATTGGATGACGATGACGCTGTGATTCCTGACACGATGGTATATTTTTTTCACCCGGTGGGCGACAAAACCACGACCGGCAATCTGGAACTTCCCAACACGTTTGAAGATGGCATTGCTTCAGCAATTGTCAAAGGTTCACCACGGGCGCAGAGTAGAGTAGTGGGTCCTGACCGTTGTCTAAAATTATCGGGTGGCAAACACAGCTTTGTCGGGTGACAAAATCAGCTTTTTCAGGTGACAAACACATCTTTTTCGGGTGACAAACACATCTTTGTCGGGTGACAAGGACATCTTTGTCGGGTGGCAAACACAGCTTTGTCGGGTGACCAACGTGATTTTGTTGGACACACCGATTCAAAGCGAGAGACAAATCGTCGTGCTATAAAACGTTTGTCCAAGTTTTGTTTACTATGCAATTTGAAAGAATTTGTTTCTAACTCAAGCCATCTTGGCCCTGGTTTGTGTGGATATGGCTCTGAGCTGTGGGCCTGATCCCAATCCCGATAGCTGTGGCTGGCCAGATCACTCCAGCATGTTGTTCAAGCCCGTCCAATATGTGCTTGTCACCTGACTGAGCTACCTTTGCCACCCCACCGGGATATTGAACGCAGGGGCAACACTATGAGCTGAACAACAAACATATTCTCCGCGGACAACGAACATGTGTCGTCTGCCACACAAACACACGTACGCGGTGCCTGGCAAACACGAGTTTGCCACCCTCCAAACTCATATTGGCCGAACAAGGCTTATTGTTTGGCTTCCGAGCAGGGTTTATAATTTATCCATGCCAAGGTTATTCTTGTTACTTGTTCGTGTGGAAACTGCCAAAGAGGGTTCCAAAGGGCTGTATCGTTGTCAACGCAGAGCAGGTTCTGCCATTCAAGTCCTTCAAGAAGTTGCTCAATTGTGATAGACTCGTTCAAAACATTTCAGACGCTGTCAGGGCCTTGGGTGTTGAAAGGCTGCGTGGTGGCATTTGGTCCGATGGCGACATGCTTGTCCTGTCCCGGATGGAAACCCGGCCAATCAGGGAAGCACCTGGCCATGGCGCCTTCGCAGCGACTGCGAAAGCACACCCATCCACGCGTCTGAGTCCGGAGGCGGACCTCAAGAGGTGGGAGCTGGATTACACAGCTCAGCCTCAAGATAGGGTGTACATCTCTACGCCGATTGGACTCACTGCCACGCACCCCGTCTTGCAGAGTTACGTGTCATGGGCCCGCTCGACGATACTGAATCCAGCGCACGCTCTTCGCGAAAAAGATGAGAGACTGGGCATAGACAGTTTTTTGTTGGGACAGCCACTGCCTAGGCACCCCGTCGCTTGCACTGCCCTCGCGCTGATTCCGATTCGATCGATTCGAATCGATGTGGTGGGGCTGAATTTCGATTTCGATTCGATTTCGATACCACACCATGCATAGATTGCGATTCGATTCCGATTCGAATTGCCCACCCAGAGATTCCGATTCGATTCCGATTCGATTTTCCCACCCAGAATCACTATTTCTTAATACATTTCCATATTCGGATTACTACTCCCTGCAGATTTTAATAGCTCAGCCCAGGGGCCAGAATCATTATTTCCTAAATTACTTCAATATGTCCATTATTATTTCCTTACTAATTTTAATAGCTGGGCCCAGGGCCCAGAATCACGATTTCCTAATACACTTCGACATTTCCATTACTATTTCCCAACATGTTTGAATAGCTGAGCCCAGGGCCCAGAATTAACATTTCCATATTTTCTACGGGTTTTAATAGCTGGGCCCAGGACCCAGAATCACGATTTCCTAATACCTTTCGATATTTCCATTACTATTTGCCAACATATTTTAATAGCTGAGGCCAGCGCCCAGAATTAACATTTCCATATTTTCCTACGGATTTGAATAGCTGGGTCCAGGACCCAGAACCATTATTTCTTAATTGATCTCCACATTTCCATTCCTATTTCCCTACAGATTTTAAGAGCTGAGCCCAGGGCCCAGAATCACTATTGCCCACTAGATTTCAATATTTCCAGTTTTATATTCTTACAGATTTTAATAACTGGGCACAGGACCGAAATATATTAGGAAATCGTGATTCTAGGCTTTGAGCTCAGCTATTCAAATCTGCAGGGAAGCAGTCATGGAAGTATTGAAATCTATTCGGAAATAGTGATTCTGGGCCCTGGGCTCAGCTGTTAAAGTCTGTGTCAGCTCCCAGGCGCTCCAAGGCAGATGCCGATTTCGATTCGATCCGATTTCGGCAGATTCCGATGCGGATCGATTCCGATTCGATTTCGATTAGATTTCGATTTTGCGATTCGATTCCAGGGATCTGTCATGGCCGGCTGGGTATGGTGGTTTTCCCCTTACCAGTTCAACAGTTGGGGTCGTGAGTGATGGCGCTCCACATGGCAATTATATGAGCCCACCAAAACAACTATTTGCTCTTGGTCAATAAAGTGCTCTACTTGAGAACTTCGCATCTTCCTATGAATCGTGTTATCTCGTTGCTCGCACGAGGTATGTTTTGTTGTGACCGCGTTTCGTTTAGATGAAGTTTTCCTTGTTGATTGTTTAGCTTTTAGGTAACGTGAGGTGAGTTCAGTTATATCGAGGGCTACTTCCTCTGCCGCCGCCCCTGTTACAATAATTGGTGCCGGTAAATTAGAAACTTATGCAAAGTATTCAATATATATTGAGCTTCTATTGGAATTGGAGTATACTGGATTCCGAAGGCGATTTTGGGCGGCCTTGGAGCCTGTAGGTGGCGCCAGATAAAGATTTTGGCTAATTCGGGAGGTCAGACTGGAGTATGGGTGGGTGCATTTGGGGGCAAAGTGGACGCCACCAGCATTCTTTTGGCCACGGGACTTTTGGGGGGTCCTAGGCAAGCAAAGCTGGCAGGGTGATTGTTAAACGCATGTTGGGTGGCCGGGGAATCCCAAAATCATTGATTATTTGTAGGGCAAGTATGCAGAGAATATAGAATGGGCCGAACTGCCTGTTCGCAGTTTTTGGTGAGAAATCGGTTTAGGAAGGCCGAGACAATTATTTTAGCTTCTTCTTGGAGGCGTTTTGGAAGCCTTGGGGACGCTGGGGTTAGCCTTGGACCTCATTCCAGGAAGTTGAGAAGGTCTTCTCAGCTTGATCTCCTCAGTCTGGTGCTCTTGCTAAAGCCGGGGCTGGCGGATTTTAAACAAAGTCTATTTCTTGTTAGATCAGGTCATGTATACCCTATGTTGGACAAGTCTTTGGCTTCTTGTCTATTTGGTGGTGGGTTGGGGCATGGGTAGGAGCGTGGGCTTCGCTGGGCAGGAGCAGCAGTGTCCACTCATTGTCAGGCAACAACACATTTGCCAGGTGGCATTTTCTGGCAGCAAAAAATAATTATTTGGTGGGCTCGGTTGGTTTATGCTGCATTTGGGTGGCAAGTTTTATCGCTGTGCTTCAAAATGTTTCTTGTCAGGGCAAACCTTCAGCAGTTGATTGTGTAAAATAGGCAGTAAAGGAAAGCGCACTACACAGTGGGCATGAAAGGTTGGCTTCAGGCATTCGCCAGCAACGGCCTTGAGGGTGCATTATTGCCATGGGAACGTTGTGTGCCTGTGCGCCAGCAAGACGGCGCCAAGGTCACAAAGAAGGTTCACAATGAGAAGTTTGACGTAGATGAGATCGCCAAGAGTAGTCCTTTCGTTGTCAACATTTGGCAGTCATCCTATGGCAGCAAAACTCTGGCACAAGTCCTTGCAAAGGGCAGCGAGGATCGGGTTGAAGTTGGCAGCACATGGGATTTGATTCGCAGGATTGCATTAGGCGGTCGGTGGAAAGATACTAAATTTCTTATTAAATTTCTTCGCAGCAGTTGCCCCAACAGTGTTGAGCTTGTGGGGGTTCTGGCGGCTTCTCTAAGGCGTAGGTGAGCTCAGTGCCAGGTAAAATCTGAGCCCGCGCCCTCGCTAGGTTGCTGCAAATTCGCCTCCAAGACCTCCCCTGGGACCCAGTAGCCTCGTAGGCTCCAAAGTGCCCCTCAGATGCCTACCGGATGATTCCGAGACGCTTTCCCACATGCCCCAGATGCTTGCAATCGCAACACCTCGGTTTTCCTTAACGCAACATAAGTTCTCTTTGGTAAAATTCTAACCTTTCCTTACTTAAACCTAAGCTCTCCCGAGTAATACATATGCCTTCATAAGTAAAACCAACATGTTCCTTAGCAAGACCTAGGTCTTCCTGAATAAAACCGAAATATCCCTTAGCAACACCTCGATTTTCATTCGCTAGATCTAGACGTTTTTTTGTAAAACCAGTCCTGTACAAAACCGGTGCTTTCTGTAGAAACACTTAGGTTTTCCTTGGTGAAACCTGCGTTTTCCCCAGGCAAGCCTGCGTCTTCGCAAGTAAAACCTACGTCTGCATTAGGAAAACCTAATTTGTTCTTTGTAAAAACTATGTTTTATTTTGTAAAGCCTAGGTCTTCCTTGCCAAACGCATGTGAATGGAAATATCAAGAGAACCCGTAGTGACACATGGTTTAGTGAACATGCCAAGACAGCCTATAGTGAAAACCGATATGTTAGCGAACGTATCAAGAAACATATAGCAAAACCCGTATTCCAGCGAAAACATCAAGAAGCCATACAATAAGATCAATAGTGTAGTGAACATAACAAGAAAACCTATAGTCAACCAACATGTCGGAGAACATATACAGAACATCTGTAGTAAAGCACATCTTTAGAGCAGAGCTGTCAAGAAAACTTATAGCGTACACATATTTCAGCAATTTTATCAAAACCCTACTATAGTAAAACAACTGTGTTAGCGGAGATCTTAAGAAATCCTATAACATAACGGCCGCTTGGGGCGGTTGATCGGGAGTTTTTCTATATATAGAGCCTTCCAAAGCTCTCCCAAAGCTCCGCCAGACCCTCCCACAGGCTCTCCCAGAGCCTCCCAGAGCTCTCCCAGAGCTCCTCCAGACCCTCCCCAAGCTCCCCGAGGACCTCCCAGAGCCTCCTCTGGGCTGGACTTGGGCCAGGGTGTGTTTTGGGGTGGTTGGGGAGAGGTCGCGGGCTCGCGTTTGCGACGCCTGTCGGTCCGATCACCGTTTCTGGAACTCGTCACGGATGCCACGGATCCAGCGGATGCCGCGGAAGTGGTGGCATCAAGTGCTGATCAGACCCCCCCTTCCACACGCGCCGGTGGTCAGGATGACTCGAGTTAGAACAAACTCCCTCAAATTAAAACAACTATGATAACATAATTAGCAAGAGCACATATCGCCAAATCACACATTTAGTGAAAATGGGGGGGAACAAAAAAAAAAACAAACATCAAGCAACTTGTAGTAATACAATTGTGTTAGCGAGAGTATACAGAAACATACAGTAAAACTAACATTTCAGCGACAATATCAAGGACACCTATACCAAAATTCTCCTTAGGTGGAGCTAGGGAGGGAGGGGATAATTCAAAGTTATAGCCACCCATCGCCGCAGCAACTCACTATATAAAAAATAGCGCTTCCGACAAAACAAACTGTGCGCACTGATGGGGGGACCCACGTGAGCCTCAATAGGGTAGCTGCACACACACACCCGATAGGAATGGCACCTCAAACTTTGGGGCGATAAGATTAGCACCTCGGATCTAAGGGTTGGGCCCAGAAAAACAGCTTAACCATAGTATCTGATGAACTATAATATTCCAGTAACTATAGGATGATCTCCCCATACTCATAGTTGCTGAAACCTTTTTGTTTCTTAATGTTTTCTTGATCTGTTGACTGACATATTGATTTTACTATGCGTTGTCTTTGTGTTTCCACTAAGTGCTCCTACCTCAAAGGCGGAGGCCGCGAGGATATTGAATGGAGCGTTGAGCCTGCATTTTCACCTCTCCCAGAGCGCGCCATTCCACGAATGCGTTCCAGCTCGCCGCGCCATGAACTAGAGCAGCGAGAGATGGCAGTTGGGAGCTCAAGTCGTAAGCGCGCGCGCTCTCAAGAGGAGCTTGGTGCCAGTGCTGCTCGCCAGCAAGTGCAACCGAGCAGGTCATTTCCTGACACTGAGTGTTATGTTGGCAGTGACCGTCAACAGCCGAACCAGCCAGTGGATGCACGTGTCAACGGATGGCCAGCGATCCCCCCATGGTGCCTAATTCAGGAATTGTTGTTTTTATTGACTGGAGCTATACGCAGTATGTTTATTCCCTAACTAGGTTTACCTAAGGGTTCTTACTCTGCGACATAAAGGGCAGGGCTTGGTCTATCGCCCAGCCCGATTCCCCCACGACCGTGCCCGATTCCCCCGGCGAGGGGCCGGCCGATTCCCCTGGCCTGATTTGCCGCTTCGAAGCTAAAGTTCTTAAGCTAAAGTTGTCAAGCTAAAGCTCACGCTCTTAATCTAAAGCTCTAAAGCTGATGTTGTTAAGCTAAAGCTTCCAAGCTAAAGCTTCCCAGCTAAAGTTCTCCATGCTAAAGCTCCCAAGCTAAAGTTCCCAAGCTAAAGCTCCCAAGCTCAAGTACGCATGCTAAAGCTCCCAAGGTAAAGCTCCCAAGCTAAATTTCCTAAGCGAAAGTTCCCAAGCTCTAGCTCCCAAGCGAAAGTTCCCAAGCTAAAGTTACTAAGTTGGAGCTCTCAAGCCAAAGCTCCCAAACTAAAGCCCCCAAGCCAAAACTCCCAAGCTAAAGTTCCCAAGCTGAATTTTCCTAGCTGAAGCTCCCAAGCTAAAGCTCCCAAAGTAAAGCTCCCAAGCTAAAGCTCCCAAGCTAAAGTTCCCAAGTTAAGGGTCCCAAGCTAAAGCTCCCAAGCTAAAGCTCCCAAGCTAAACCTCCCAAGCTAAAGTTCCCAAGCTAAAGCACGCATGCTAAAGTTCCCAAGCTAAAGCTCACAAGCTAAAGCTCCCAAGCTAAATTTCCTAAGCGAAAGTTCCCAAGCTCTAGCTCCCAAGCGAAAGCTCCCAAGCTAAAGTTCCTAAGTTCAAGTTCCCAAGCTAAAGTTCCCAAACTAAAGCTCCCAAGCCAAAGTTCCCAAGCTAAAGCTCCCAAGCTAAAGGTCCCAAGCTAAAGCTCCCAAGCTAAAGCTCCCACGCTAAAGCTCCCAAGCTAAAGTACGCATGCTAAAGTTCCCAAGCTAAAGCTCCCAAGCTAAAGCTCGCAATCTAAATTTCCTAAGCGAAAGTTCCCAAGCTCCAGTTCCCAAGCGAAAGTGCCCAAGCTAAAGTTCCTAAGTTCAAGTTCCCAAGCTAAAGCTCCCAAGCTAAAGCTCAGAAGCCCAAGCTCCCAAGCTCAAGTTGCCAAGCTAAAGTTCCCAAGCTACAGTTCCCAAGACAAAGTTTCCAAGCTAAAGTTATCAAGCGAAGGCTCCCAAGCGGAAGTTCTCAAGCAAGCCCCAGCGAAAGCTCCCAAGCGAAAGCTTCCAAGCGAACGTTCCCAAGCGAAGGTTCCCAAGCGAAGGTTCCCAATCGAAAGTTCTCAAGCGAAAGCTCCCAAGCGAAAGTTCCCACGCGAAAGTTCTCAAGCGAAAGCTTCCACGCGAACACTCTCAAGCGAAAGCTGCCAAGTGAAAGCTCCCAAGCGAAAGCTCCCAAGAAGATCCCAAATCAAATCCTAGTTAGGGACACGCTGGGATAATTGTGTGTGTTCTTGGATGTGGTGTTCCCAAGCGTTTGCACGTTTCTTGTGATTTCCGAACGAGGAGTTTGCTTGCCGTCGAAAAGTGTGTTCCCCTTGCGGTCGTGTTTTGCATGCAATTTGTGGAGCATTTCTTTTTGTTGATAAGCGACTCCCCTACCGCATATTGTTTGTGTGTGTGAATGTTCCCTAATCAGTCGGAGGACATGTGATGTTTACCTTTTCCATGGAGGACAGGTGGTATTCCCCCTCTCCTTGTATTTCATTGCAGAATTTATGGATCGTTGCTCTTGTTGTTCTGAGGTTGTATGTCCATTTTTAAATGTGGCTAAATTAGGGAACGAAAAAACACCAGATCCCATCCCAGCCTACTGCCGGCATCTTCCTGGGCAAATATCGCACCATCCATGTGCTCAAGGAATCGGGGAGAGCTGCAGTCCACTGCGCAGAGTGCGTCCAATCAAGGCGTGCAGTGGTGATCAAGATCTCGAGGGAATCTAGGATATCCCCCCCCCCTTATGATTGGATACGGCCTGTCATCAGAAACTGGATATATCTATATCCATATCCAATTGGGATCACAATATATATATATATATATATGCCTTAGCCACCCGACAAACATGCTTTTGCCGCCCGACAAACATGCCTTTGCCGCCCGACAAATATGCATTTGCCACCCGACAAACATGCCTTTGCCGCCCGGCAAACATGCATTTGCCGCCCGACAAATATGCCTTTGCCGCCCGACTAACATGCCTCTGCCGCCCGACAACTACGCCTTTGCCGCCCGACAAACACGCATTTGCCTGGGCCCATTGGGCCCGGGGCCCAATTTGGACCCGGGGCCCAATTTGGGCCCGGGGCCCATTTGGGCCCGGGGCCCATTTGAGCCTGGGCCCTTTTGCCCAGGCCCTTTTAGGCCTGGGCTCATTTGGGCCCGGTGCCCATTTGGGCCCAGGGCCCATTTGGGCCCGGCCGGGCCCTTTTGGGCCCGGGCCCTTTTGAGCGCGGGCCCATTTGCGCCCGGGGCCCATTTGGGCCTGGGGCGTATAGGGACCCGGTCCCATTTGGGCCCGGGCCCATAAATTGGATACGGAAGAAGGGTTGTGATAGGCCATCGCTCGATAATATCATATCCTACCGCCATATTGGATATATGTCATGACCTGAATCATGGGCAACATGATGGGTGGATCCTGGGATCTCTGAGCCACACTTGCTGCGGTATTGTAGGGGCGAGAACGTGGTGCCAATGCTTGACTGCTATATCTCTGCAGGCTTCACATGCATCACAATGCCACGCTACCACGCAGACCTACATGCGTGTATAACCGATCACGAAGAAATCTGCTTGCAGCCGGGCTGGTATGTGCGAGTTGCTCACCAATGCGCAAATGGTTGACACAGCAAGCAAACTTTCGCACGTGAAGTTGTAGTGTTGTATAACATTGTATAACGGTTAATAAAGTCCCCCCCCTCCCCCAACAAAAATGCAAAAATGTAAAGGGGTGATGGGGCGTTAATGTACGGTAAAGGCTTGAAGCATTTGCATGGCTTTGGGGTTGTGCACAATGATCTCCACTTGGGCAACTTCCTCCTCGATTTCGTTGGAGATGTAGGTCGAGTCCATTGTGCCATTGCCGACTTGGGGAATGCAGACCACATCACACATGCAGTCTCAGTTCCAGAAGCCAGGATGTGTTTTTTTATCCAGAGCCATATATATATATATATATATGTTATACAGTTGAAATATATTAAGGCTCCGCCCTCAGCCGCCAGCCCCTTCTAAATGGCGACTGGTGAATTGGAAAACGTTTGAAATTAAATGATCTCCATCGACATTCTTTTGGAATTGGGGTATGTTCGAGACGAGAGGGATTTTTGGCTGACTTTTGCAGCAGTGCTTGGGACCAGATACAATTTGTGGCTAGTTTTGTAGGCCAGGGCGGAGTCCAGGTGGGATGCGTTTGGGGGGCTCTGACAGGGTGACGCCACCATCGGCGTTTTGTCTCAAACAGGTGATTTGTTGGTCTCTGGGCACGCAGAAGCATTTGTTAATTACATTATGGTGACAAGCGCATCTTTGTCGGGCTACAAAAGCATTTTGTCGGGTGACGAGCGAATCTTTGTCGGGTGGCAAATATATCGTTGTCGGATGACAAACACAATTTTGTTTGGCGGCAAAAGCAGGTTTGAGTCACTGTTGGTTCTCAAACGCATCTTCGGTGGTTGACAAACACAACTTGGTGAGTTGACAAACGCGGAGTTGTTGGGTGACTATGTTTAAATCAGTATCAGCTGCTCAATTTGCAGGGGTAGTGGTAGGGGCTTTTTACGTTGCGCCTGGAGCTATTTTTTTACAATTTCCTTTCATATGCACCCCTTTAGCCCTCGCACGTCTTCAACAACATATTTCCTCCAGATTCATCCAACCCGTTTTTGCTCGAGCCCCGGAGCTGTGGCTCGCACCAGGCGCAGAGCTTGAAGTCAATGCAAAGACAGTGGTCTCGTATTCATTCCCTCCACCATTCCCAAGGCACTGCCTGGCTTGGGATGTCTGGGCTTTCGGGCTTATCCTGTACAGTGTCTTCACTGCGACGACAAGGACTCTATACAGCTACACGGGACCTTCCACCCTGGAAAATGCCCTCCAAGGCTTTCTTCTGCAGTTTGGGAAACCGTCTATCGCTGTCGCTAGGAAGCACGGCTGGCGGTGCGTCGAAGAGAGCATGGGAAGCTTTCGTGAGCGAGGGTGGTCAGTCTTGATCCAGAAGGACCAAGGGCAACAAAAAAACATGTAAGGTGGAAGCTCCATGGAGACCTCTTGTGTAAAATAATTTTGCTTTTCTGAAACACATCTGGATGCAGTGCAAATCAACACAACAAACATTGTAAATTAGTGTATATTAGTGTAGATTCGCGCGAAAATCATTGAAAATCTTGCAGAGTGGCAGGAACACCGTGTAAATTAGCATATGATATGTTTAAAATAATGTAATTTTGTGGTGGCTTAGTCTACAACTTGCTCAACAATAGCGTACATTGAATGTAACGTACCAATGCACTGCCGTGAATTAGTGTTCGGCGGCGGGCGGCGGCGGGCGGTGGCGGGCGGCGGGCGGTGGGGCATAATTTTCCATGCGTCGATGCTGATTTATAAATTTGGCGGATGGCCAAGGTCTTCAAGGAGTTCCCACGCAACATATGAAATCCATCCAGTAGTGTCTCATCCCCCACGTGTTCAGGTTTGGGCCCGGGGCCCTAGCGCCGTTCCCAAATTATATTGTTCCGTAACTAGGCTTGTCCTAGAAGGGCTCTTACTCAGTGACTTAATGAGCGGTGAGACGGATTTGCGCAGCCTGGTTCCCTTGGCTCTGCCCAGCTGGTTCCCCCAGTAACCTCCAGGGTCACGCTGGGATAATCGTAATAATTACCATTCTCTTCTGCATCAGCCCATGAGGACTGTGACGCTGATATTCTTCTTCGCTGGTGCTTGGCTCTTGATCCAGACGGGCGGGCGACCATGTCCGACATTGTGGATGTCCTGCATGAAATGTGCCTACGGGAGACGAATGAGGAGCGCGTGGTCGAAGGAACATGAAGTGGTTTTTCCCTTCTGGGGCTGATGTGGTTTTTCCCGTGCCTCTACATTATGTAGTGACATGGGCATCATTCGTATCTGAGGCCCGCGAATTCGGTTGAAAAATAGCAGGCGCTTCACAGCAGTAGTCCTTCTGTGGGATTTTATTGTGTGCATGTTGCGGCAAAGGCTTGTTTGTCGGGCGGCAAAGGCATAGTTGTCGGGCGGCAAAGGCGTGTTTGTCGGGTGGCAAATGCATATTTGTCGGGCGGCAAATGCATGTTTGTCGGCGGCATAGGCATATTTGTTGGGCGGCAAAGCAGATGTTTGTCGGGCGGCAAATGCATATTTGTCGGGCGGCAAAGGCACGTTTGTCGGGTGGCAAAGGCATGTTTGTCGGGCGGCAAAGATCAGGGTGGGGTGGGGTGGTGGTGGGGGTCTGATCGAGGTGGATGCAGGTTCACATACATTAGTTTGGCTCGATGGCCTGGGTGGAAGATCTGCCCATCGCATGCCAAGGCACCACGCGTGGCCGCCCTGTTCGCAGAGGGGCCCGCGCGTTTTGCAATTCGGTGGGCATGCTCGTTAGGTGCCGCCGGTGCTATAGGACGACGTGTGCTTTCCATGCCCGGTGGCACGACGGCGAGTTTTTGTGCTGGGGTTGCAGGCCCCACATTGTCATCGACATCACAGGGCCGGGCGTGGTTGAGATTCTGGAGTGAGGAGTGGGCGTCCCTTTTCCCTCCAAGCCCAAGTCCCATCGCGCCCAGGGATGGATACAGAACCCTGTTAAAGACAAAGAGTAAGAACCCTTCTAGGCAAGCCTAGTCAGGGAATAATCACGGCCGGAGCCGATAGGAGTGATGGGTGAATTAATGATGTATGATTGATTGATTGATGATGTCGGGTGGCAAAGGCATGTTTGTCGGGCGGCAAAGGCGTGTTTGTCGGGCGGCAAAGGCATATCTGTCGGGCGGCAAAGGCACCTTTTGTTGGGCGGTGGGGGCAATTTTGTCGGGCGATAAAAACAATGCGCATATCTGCGTATATACGTACCAAAACATGCATAGCGCAGTAAGTTAACAACACAGATTAAAAGGAGTCGCTGTTTCATTTGTAGAGTTCTATAATGCACGATATGTATATATATATATATGTATGTATATACATATATATACGGATTTATACAGGCACACGAACACACAAGATAATGTCAAAAAGCAAACGCTGCGCGCATAGACACGACAACACGGCAACAAACATGATGGGCCCCATTGAAAGATGCAAGCGCCACACGCGACAAAACAAAAACACAGCATGACGACAACACGCGGGGACATGAACAAACAAGAACGGAACGGACATCAATGGAATTCAATCGAAAAACAATGGAATTTCATTGAAACAAAATTCAATGGCATGTCATTGAAAAGAAAACTATGGAATTCCAGTACTTTTCAAATTCAAGAAATCAATGAAATTCAATGGAACAAAAATCAATGAAACTCAATCGAACAAACAATGAAATTCCATTGAACAAACACAGTCAATGGGATTCCATTGATTTGTTCAAATTCAAAAAATCAATAGAACTCAATTGCAACAATAAATCTATGGAATCCCATTGAAACAGCAATGTAATTCCATTGAAAACAAATTCACTGGAATTCAATTGTTTTGCAACTTACAAAAACATTGGAATTCAATTGAAAAGCAATGGAATTCCATTGAACAAATCAATGTAATTCAATTGAAAACAAATTCAATGGAATTCCATGCTTTTTAATTCAACAAATCAATGAAACTCAATTGAAAAAATGGAGTTACATTAAACAAAATCAATTGAATTTCATTTGAACAAACATCAATTGAATTCCATTGATTTTGTTTCAAATTCAAGAAACGAACATGCTCAATAGAATTTATGTTTGAACACACAAATCAATGGGATTCCATTGAAACAATCAACGGAATTCCATTGAACAAATGTAATTTAAATGTTTTTTCCAAAATCAAAGCATCAATGGCATTCAATCAAAAGGCAATGGAATTCCACTGAAAGAATCAATGGAATTCAGTTGAAACATAAAATCAATGGATTTCGTGCTTGTTGTTTTTCCAAATTCAAGGAATCAATGAACTTCTAGTGAACACATAAATCAATGAAATCACATTGAAAACACACTGGAATTTCATTGAAAAAACAACATCAATGAAACTACATTTATTTTTCAAATTCAAAAACTCAATGGAAGTCTACTGAATAAAACAATGGAATTACATTAAAAAATCAATGGAACTCCATTGAACAAGATCAAGGGAAGTCCATTGAATCGGTCAAAATCAAAAACGAAATCAATGTAATTCAATTGAAAAAAATAGAATTCAATTGAACACGTCAATGGAAATCCATTGAAAAAGCAATGAAGGTTATTTTATTTTTGTTCAAATTAAAAATGAATGGAATTACATTGAACATTGCTCAATGGAATTCTGTTGAAAAAACAATAGGGTCCCATTGAAAACAATCAGTACAATTCCAGTTTGCTTTTTCAGATTCAAAAACACCAATGGAATTCAATTGAAAGCATCTCAATGGCATTCCATTGAAACAATCAATGGAATTACATCGAAAACAATATATATAATTCCATTGCGTTTTGTTATTAAAAAATGTAATTACATTGAACAAAACACAGTTGAATTCCATTGAAAAATCGACAGAATTCAATTGAGAAGCACAATCACTGGAATTCTATTGATGGCTTCAATTTCAGAAAATCAATTGACTTCCATTGAAAAAAACACTCAATGAAATCTCATTGAACAAATCAATGAAAATACGTTGAAAAGAACACAACAAACAATGGAATTCCATTGAAAAGCAAACTCAATGGAATTACATTGATGTTTTCAAAGTCAACGCATCCATGGACGTCCATTGAACACGCACACAATGGAAATCCATTGACAAAAATCAATGGAAGTCGATAAAAAAACAATCCATGAAATTCCATTGAGTTGTCCAAATTCAAAAAACACAATAGAATTCAATTAAAAAACAACGGAATTTCATTGACACCTCAATGGAATTTCATTGAAACAAATCAATGCAATTTCACTTGTGTGTTTCAAATTCAAAAAGGAACAATGGAATTCAATTGGAAAACACCGTCAATGGATTTTTATTTAACACATCAATGGAATTCCATTGAACACAATCAATGAAATTCCATTGTTTTTCAAATTCAACAAATCAGTGCCATTCAATTGAAAACAACTCAATGGAACTCCATTGGCACAATCAATGGAATTCCATTGACCACAATCAATGTATTTCCATTGATTTCGTGTTTTCCAAATAAAAAAAAACACAATGGAATTCCAGTGAACAAAACACAGCAATTGAATTATGTTGAAAAAACAATGGAATTCCAGAGAAACAAACTCATTGAAAGTCCATTGGTGTTTTCAAATAACAAAAACAAGAAAAGAAAACACAATGGAAGTCAATTGAAACACAAAACAACACTCAATGAACTTTCATTGAAAATAAATGGAATTCAATTGAAAAGAAAACAAAATCAATGGACATCCATTGTTTTTTTCAAATCCAAACAAATCAATGGAATTCAATTGAAAAACATCAATGGGATTCCATTGAAACAAATCAATGGAATTCAATTAACAAACAATCGAATTCCATTGATGTGTTTTCAAATTCGAAAAATCAATGGAATTCCATTGAACACCAAAAACAACGGAACTCAATCGAAACAATCAATTGAATTCAATTGAAAAAAGCAACAATGCAATGCCATTGATTGGTTCAAGTTCAAAAACAATGAAATTCCATTGAACAAAATCAATCAATGGAGTTCCATTGAAAAACAAACAATGGAATGCAATTGAAACACAACGGAATTCAATTGTTTTTTCAAAATAAAACAAACGGTTTGATATTATTGAACAAATAAATGGACATCCATTGAACAAATCAATTGAATTCCATTGAAAAGACAATGTAATTCCATTGTTTTTTTTTTCAAATTCAACAAATCAATTGAATTCCATTTATACAATCAATGAAACTTCATTGAAAAACAATGGAATTCCATTGAAATAAATCAATGTAATTCCATTGCCGCGAACTTGGAGATTGCATATCTCGAAGTTCAGGGTTTCAGGCTGAAGCCCTGAACTTGGAGATTGCCTATCTCCAAGTTCAGGGCTTCAGTCTGAAACCCTGAACTTGGAGATTGCCTATCTCCAAGTTCAGGGCTTCAGTCTGAAACCCTGAACTTGGAGATTGCCCATCTCGAAGTTCAAGGTTTCAGGCTGACACCCTGAACTTGGAGATTGCCTATCTCGAAGTTAACCCTGAGCTTGGAGATTGCCTATCTCGAAGTTCAGGGTTTCAGCGTGAAACCCTGAACTTGGAGATTGCCTATCTCGAAGTTCAGGGTTTCAGCCTGAAGCCCTGAACTTCGAGATTGCCTATCAACTAGTTGAGCCCGGAGCAAAAAAACCCGGAACTCGGAGATAGGCAATTTACCTATCTCCAAGTTCAGGGTTTCACCCTGAAACCCTGAACTTGGAGATAGGTAATTTGCCTATCTCCAAGTTCA
>PVBE010719744.1_pt1 | contig 18639 bp, 15 predicted proteins | sample 1631181 | NCBI WGS metagenome assembly PVBE01 (sample SAMN08397723, study PRJNA350692) | Marine metagenome, whole genome shotgun sequencing project. | isolation source: water | place: Pacific Ocean | collected 2012-04
CTCTTCTTTTTTCTTCTTCTAGATTAATCATAATTCAAAATTTCAAACCATTGTCGAAAAATTAGGAAACAAAAAGTCTGCTCCGTCATTCTTGGTGACGGATCATTTTTTCAGCCAGTGCTCGATGGGCCTTGGCTCGATCGCGCTTGGCTCACTGCTCAGCCGCGACTGCGCGCGGGCCAACGGCGTGAACCCGTTCCTCCCAGGCAAGCCGCATTTTTCGCCCAAGGCCAAAAACGTCATCTACCTGTTTATGGGCGGTGGCCCGTCGCAACTAGAGTTGTACGACTGGAAGCCGGAACTGGCCAAGCGGCATGGGGGCGACATTCCCGACGAGTTCGTGAAGGGCAAGCGATTCGCCTTCATGAACAGCTCGTTCAAGCAGAACAACAAGCTGCTTGGACCGGTAAAAAAATTCAGCCAGCACGGCCAGAGCGGCATGTGGTTCAGCGAGAACATCCCGAACATTGCCGGCATCGCTGACGAGATCACGATGTTTCGCACGTGCAAAACCAACCTCTTTAACCACGCGCCGGCCAAGCTGTTCATGAACACCGGTACCGGCATCTTTGGCAGGCCGAGCATGGGTTCATGGGTGACGTACGGAATCGGCAGCGAGTCGCAAAGCCTGCCGGGATTCGTCGTGTTGCACTCCGGTCCGCGTGGCCCGCGCGGGGGTGCGGCCAATTGGGCCAGCGGTTTCCTGCCGACCACTTATCAGGGTGTTCCGTTGCGCGGCTCGGGCGACCCCATCCTCAATCTCACCAGCCCGGCCGGGGTCAATTCAGCCCGGCAACGCCGTTCGATCGACGTCATCAATCAGCTCAACCTGAAAAGGCTCGTGGCCACGGGCGACCCGGAGATCAACACCCGCATCGCCTCGTACGAGATGGCCTATCGCATGCAGTCCAGCGCGCCGGAATTGATGGATCTTTCCAAGGAATCCAAGGCCACGCTCGACCTCTACGGCATCGAACGGGGTAAGCCGAGTTTTGCCAACAACTGCCTGTTGGCTCGGAGGCTGGTGCAGCGTGGCACGCGGTTCGTCCAGCTTTACCACACCAATTGGGACAGCCACGGCGGCCCGGGCGAGACGCTCACGAAGGATTTCGACAAGGTGACGAACGACGTCGACAAGGCGAGTGCCGCGTTGATCCGCGACCTCAAGGCGCATGGCATGCTCGACGACACACTGGTCATCTGGGGCGGGGAGTTTGGCCGAACCCCGATGAGTGAGGCTCGGCAGACGAAGGGTCGCAATCATCACATCGACGCCTTCACAATGTGGATGGCCGGGGGCGGTATAAAGCCCGGGAACATCGTCGGCACCACCGATGATTTTGGCTTTGGCGCGATCGATCGCGACTGCCACGTGCACGATCTGCACGCCACGGTACTGCACCTGTTGGGGCTCGACCACAAGCGGTTGACGTTCCGATTCCAGGGCCGCGACTTCCGCCTCACCGACGTCCACGGCAACGTCATTGAGGAAGCTCTGGCGTAGTTGCGAACCACCGCTTGGCCAAGCGGGATCGGTGGGGTTACACCGCTTTCAGTTTGGGGAGATCCTGCGAGTCGACGAGCCCGACCGGCTCGCGTCTGGTGTTGACGACGATGAGGTCGTCGATGCTGCGCTCGTTGAAAATTCGGATCGCATCGGCGGCGAGGGCGTCCTCGCGGATGGTGGTGGGCCTGCGGGTCATGACCTTGGTCAGGGGCTGATCCAGCACTGCGTCGTCCTTGGCCAAGTGCCGTCGCAGGTCGCCGTCTGTGAAGACACCGGCCAGCTTTCCGCTTTTGTTGACCACGCTGACACTGCCGGATTTGGCCTCGCCCATGATCAGCAGTGCATCGCGCACCGGCATGGTTTGGTGTGCTATCGGGTTGCGCGAACCGCTGCGCATAATGTCTGCAACGCGCAAGAGCAACGCTCGTCCAATTGCTCCGCTTGGATGCCGTTGGGCAAAGTCGGATTTTTTGAAACCACGCGCATCGAGCACGGCCATTGCGAGAGCATCGCCCATCACGAGCGAGGCCGTGGTGCTGGCAGTCGGTGCCATGTTAAACGGGCAGGCTTCCTTCGGCACCTTCACGTTGAGTACCACGTCAGCGTGTTGGCCAAGCGTGGACTTCGGGGCACTGGTGATGGCGACGACACGAACGGAAAATCGTTTCATCGCCGGGAGTAGGTCGATCAATTCGTCCGTCTCGCCGGAGTAGCTGAGGGCCAGCACGATGTCGCCGTCGTTGAGGATGCCCAAGTCGCCGTGCAGGGCGTCGACGCTGTCCAGCAGCACAGCGGGTGCCCCGGTACTGGTGAAGGTGGCTGCGATTTTCCGGCCGATGTTGCCGGATTTGCCCACGCCAACGACGACCAGCTTGTTGCGCTTGGACAAGGCGTACGTGATCAGCTCAACCGCCCGGTTGAACGTGGCGTTGAGTCGACCCTTCACCGCTTTCACGGCGGCGAGCTCGACATCAAAAACTTCCCTGGCCCGCTTGAGATGGGACATGGCTTACTCTGCGTTGGGGTACGATCCGAGGACCTTGACGAATCGGCTTATTCGATCCAATTCGTTGATGGCGATGGCCACTTTTTTGTCTTCAAAATGGCCGTCGCAATCAATGAAAAAAAGGTATTCCCAGGCCTTGCGTTTGCTGGGCCGGGACTCGATCTTGGTCATGTTTAGCTGGTTTTTCCGGAATGGTTCCATGACCTGATGCAGTGCACCAACCTTGTCCTCGATCCCCACGACAAGGCTAGTGCGGTCGTTCTTGGTGGAGGGACTGCACTTGCGGCCGAGGACTAAAAAGCGTGTGGCGTTCGAGGCGTTGTCCTGAATGTTGTGATCCAAGATCTGCAGGTTGTAACGCTCCGCAGCCAGCGACCCGGCGATGGCGGCGGTGGTCTTGTCCTCCGCAGCCATCTCGGCTGCGCGCGTGGTGGAGGATGCCTCAATGACCTCCACCGAGGGCAGGTTTTGTTGCAGCCAAACACGGCACTGTGCCAACGCCTGCGGGTGCGAGTAGAGCTTGCGAATCTTGTTGCGGCGATTAACCCGGACAAGGCAGTGCTGGATCGGCATCACGATCTGCGCGACGATTTTCAGCGGGCTCTCCACGAACAGGTCGAGCGTGTGGGTGACCACGCCCTCGGTTGAATTCTCGATCGGAACCACGCCGTAGTCGGCCCGGTCTTTTTCCACTTCGGAGAAAACGTCCTTGATGGTTTTCTGTGGGGCGTAGCGGAGGCTGTGGCCAAACTTGCGGATGGCGGCCTGATGCGTGTAGGTCGCCTCCGGGCCGAGGTAGGCGATGGTGAGCGACTTCTCGAGCGACAACGAGCAGGACATGATCTCGCGATAAATGGCCTTTAGCGCCTCGTGTGGCACCGGCCCCTTGTTGAGCTTGACCAAGCGCTCGAAAATCAACCGCTCACGGTGTGGTGCGTAAATCTCTTCGCCGGCCTTGAGCTTAATCGCGCCGATGGCGAGCGCGTGCTCGGTACGTTCGTTCAATAACGCGACCAGTTTCTTGTCGATGGCATCAATGCCCTTGCGATGTTCCTCGAGGCTCATGGGCTATTCGTCATCCTCCTCTTCGTCGTCCTCGTCGTCTTCATCGAACTCCTCTTCCTCATCCTCCGGCTTTTCATCGTTTTCAGTCTGGGATTCTTCCTGAGATTCCTCCTCCGGGGCGGCCTCGAAATCGAGTTGGGACTGGTCGCCGTCCTCCGGCTTGGCCGCGGTGGCTAACTCAACCTGTATCCGGCGCAGTTCCTCCGCGGCAGGGAGTTCCTCGAGACTTTTCAAACCAAAGTGCTCGAGGAAAAACTGGGTGGTGCCGTACAGCTTGGGTCGGCCCGGGGCTTCGGCCTCACCCTTGATTTCAATCAGCTCGCGTTCCACCAACGTGGCGACCACACCATCGACTGCCACACCGCGAATCTGCTCGATTTCGGCCCGGGTGATCGGTTGCCGGTAGGCCACGATGGCAAGCGTCTCAAGTGCCGGCTGGGACAGTTTGGGCGGACGCGGCTTGGCCCCGACGAGTACCTGCAGCCACGGGGCAAAGTCCGGTCGTGTCACGAATTGCCAGTTGCCGCCCACGCAGGCCAAGCGATAGCTTCGGTTGGCGTTGTCGTGTTCGACGACCAGTTCTTCGAGTACCTTCTCGACCGCACGCGCGGTGGCGTTGGCGAACTCGCTCGTGTGTTTTTCGTCGGGAAGTTTTTCCGGCGTGTCGCGCAGGACGGTGCGCAGTTCACCGATGCTCATCGGCTTTTGTGCCGAGAAGACGATCGACTCGAGTATTTCCTTCAGCTCCACTCTATTGCGCTTCCACTGTTTCTGCCATCGGCTCTCCGGGTACGATCCGCTGCATCTCGACCGGTGCAACGACGATTTCTATCTCGCCGAACACTTCCCCCTGTGAGGCCAGCAGATGCTTGAGACGGATCAACTCAAGCAGTGCCAAAAACGTGGCGACCACCTCACCGCGGCTTCCGCTGCCTTCGAACAACTCCGAGAACTTTAGCCTTCCCACCTCGCCCAGGCGATGGCGTATGACCACGATCTTTTCGCTGACGCTCCATTGGTCATCGACAATCTCACGCTTGGCCGCCTCGCGGTGGTTGTACCTCTGGAGCACCTCGTCCACCGCGCCGATCAGGTCGAAGATACTCGCCTCGAGGCGGTTCTCCATCGGCAACGGGTCGAGCGGGATGCTCCCCGGGCGCCGTGTGTAAACTTTCTCCTGCTCGAATTCCAGCTTTTGCAGGTCGCCGGTGATGTCCTTGAACCGTTTGTACTCGACCAATTTACGGATCAGCTCCCAGCGTGGGTCCTCGAGTTCCTCCTCGTCCTCGACTTCCACCTGCTGATCCACCGGCAGCAGTTCGCGGCTCTTGATGTACATCAGCGTGGAGGCCATTACGATGAATTCCCCCGCCAGCTCGAGGTCGAGGCGCTTCATCATCTCCACGTACTCGAGGAACTGCGTGGCCAACTCGGTCATGTTGACTTCATAAATATCCACTTCCTGTTTCCTGACGAGAAACAGGAGGAGATCCATCGGGCCTTCGAAGACTTTGAACTGGATTTTGAAGTCGGACATCCGGGCACTGCGGGTGCAGTCGGCGAAGCATAGTTTACCGGCGCCTTGTTTGGCAACGTCCCTCTCGCGAGGCAGGCTTGCCGCCACCGGTCTTCGCCGGTATTTTGAAGCGCATGAAAACTGGGTGGAAAAAAATTTTACCACTTTTTCTCCTGTCCACTGTGCTGCCGCTTGGCCAAGCGCAGGAAGACGGGGGCGGCGAGGGGGTTGAGACGGTCGAGAAGCTGCAAAACCTTGAGCCAGCCACGAACGCCGGTGGCCAAGCGCTTGGCCAAGCGGAATCGCAAAAGGTCGTTTACGTCATCCCGGTGCGCGACGACATCATGCCGCCTATCCTTTACGTCATCCGTCGCGGGGTGAAGGAGGCGATGGAGGCCGAGGCCGACTGCCTGATCATCGACATGGAAACCAACGGCGGCCGGGTGGACATCACTGAGGAGATCTTCGGAATCATCGACAAGTTCAAGGGCGAGACGGTGACGTATGTGAACCGGGATGCCTATTCCGCCGGGGCATTCATCGCCGTCTCGACCGATCAAATTTACATGGCCCCACAGAGCGTGATCGGGGCGGCGGCGCCGATCATGATGGGGCCGGGCGGCGGCGCGTCCGAGCTACCCTCCACCATGGAGGCCAAGATGAACTCCGCCATCCGCGCCAAGATTCGCACGCAGGCGGAGAAAAACGGCTATGCCATCGACGTCATCGAGGCGATGGTCGACAAGTCCAAGACACTGGAGCGGGACGGCAAGACCATCTGTGCCGAGGGAGAAATTCTCACGCTGACCGACATCGAGGCAGCGACAAAATATGGCGATGACCAGACGCCACTGCTGTCCTCCGGCACGATCGAGAGCATCGATGCGTTGATCGAAAAACTTGGTTATGCAGGCGCGAAACGGGTGGACGTCAAGCCGCTGGGGGCGGAGGAGCTTGGCACCTGGATCGCCGCAATCAGCCCGCTGCTGCTTTTGATCGGCATCGCCGGCTTATACATCGAATTCAAGACGCCTGGTTTCGGGGTGTTCGGCGGCATCGGCATCGTGGCGTTGGTGATCTACTTTTTCGGCGGCTACGTCTCCGGCCTTGCCGGGATTGAGTGGGTCGGCATTTTCATCCTTGGCCTTGCGCTGATCGCGGTGGAGATCTTCCTAATCCCGGGAACGCTGATCGCCGGCATGTGCGGCGCGGTGTGCATCCTGGTCGCGCTGGTCATGGGCATGACCGATGTTTACCCGAACCTGCCTTGGTTCCCTGATACACCGGCCAAAGGCGGTGCGCCGCCGGTCGAGGGTATCGACTTCGCCATCCCGGATTTCTCCAAGCCGATGATGGATCTTTCCATCGCGTTCCTGCTGTCCATCCCGTTGCTCTGGGGTCTGTCCAGATGGCTGCCGCAATCGAGATATCTGGCCCAACTCAGCTCGGCCGCAGCCAGCGGGGTGGTGTCGGTCGCGGCCGTGGCCGCAGAGGTGGAGTCCCGCAGGGGCGAGGTTGGCACCACCACCACGCCGCTCAATCCTGGAGGTAAGGCGCTGATTGGCGACGACCTCTGCAGCGTGATCACGCAGGGCGAAATGATCGATACCGGCGCCTCGGTCAGGGTCATCGGCAGCAGTGGCAGCGACCTGATCGTGGTCGAGGCCTGATCGCTTGGCCAAGCGGCACGACATGGACGGGGGTGTCATTTATTTTGCGTACGGTTCGAACATGAGCCCGGCGCAGATGGAGTCGCGCTGCCCCGGTGGCCAAGCGCTTGGCCAAGCGGCCCTGCACGACTGGCGTTTTCTCATCAACACCCGCACTTATGCCACCATCGAGGCCGAGCCGGGTGCGGTGACGCACGGCGTGCTTTGGTCGCTCACTCAGGAACACATCTACTCGTTGGACATCTATGAAGCAGTCGACGAGGGGATGTATTACAAGGACACACTGACTGTCCTGCATCAGGAGCAACCGGTTGAGGCGTTGGTTTACATTGACCCGGTATGCGAGCACGGCCAGCCGCGGTCGGATTACCTGCGGGGTATCTTGCACGGGGCGCGGCATTTCGAGTTACCGCAGGATTACGTCGAGATGATCGCCCGAAACTTGGGCGGTGCGTGAAGGTTACCTCTGCGAGACCGGCGTGACGGTGAGCTTGATGCGTTTGCCTTTTCGCATCACCTCGATCTCGACCGGCTTGCCGACCTTCACCGCGTTGAGCGCGTAGGTGTAGTCGTAAATGTTCGCGATATCCTTGCCGGCAAATCGAACGATGATGTCGCCTGCCTTCAGGCCGGCCTTGTCCGCCGGGGCACCGCCGCGCACGCCGGAGAGCAGCACACCCTTGACGTCCTCCGAGGCGTAGTTGGGGATGGTGCCGAGGTAGACACGGATCGCATCACGGTTGCCGCCCTTAGTCGATTTCTCGACCTTCACGTAGTCCGGCCGTTCGCCGCCCTTGGTGAGGTCGCGTACCATGTTACTGGCAAACCGGGTGACACGCTCGATCCCCTCGTAGTTCAGCGTGTCGGGATCGTCGGCCGGTCGATGGTACTCCTCGTGGCTGCCGGTGAACCAGGCCAGCACCGGGATGCCCTTTGGATAAAACGAGGTGGTGTCGGTCGGCAGATACGGATCCTGCTGTAGCGTGAGGTCGAACCCGGCGAGCACATTCCGGCGCTCGATCAGTTTTTTCCAGACGCTCGACGAGCCGACCCCCTGCAGGGTCAGCTTGTTTTCCCGCAGCCGGCCAACCATGTCAAAATTCAAGTAGGCGACCACCTGCTTGAGGTCGACGGTTGGCTTGGCGGCGTAGCGGTCGGAGCCGATCAGGCCCAGTTCCTCCCCGGACCAAAAACTGAAGATTACCCCACGCTGAAACTCCTGCGGATGCGACTGCCGCCGCTCGGCCAACTGCGCCGCCATCTCGAGCAGAGTCGAGACGCCGGAGGCGTTGTCGTCGGCGCCGTTGTGGATCATGCCTTCCTCGCCCTTGATGCGGAACCCGCCGGTCTCGCCCCGGCCAAGGTGATCGTAGTGCGCCCCTAGCATGACGTACTCCGTCTCCGAGCCGGCCGACGCCTGCCCGGCAGGAGGCAACACGGCGACGATGTTGTTGTCCTTTTTGCGGATGCGTTTGATGTGCGTCTTGATGTTCAGCACGATCCCCGGCAGCGACAGGCCGTGCACCGCGTGCGGGTTCTCTTTATCGAGCGACGTCTGCAGCTCCTTCAATGACTTGCCGTAAAACTGCACGAGCGAATTGCCCATCTCGCCGCTGATGGAGATCACCGGCAACCCGGCTCCGGCCATGCTGGTGTCGAAGCTCAGGCTGGCCAGCTTGCCGGAATTCGGCGAGTTCGGCCCAGTGACGATGAGCAGTGCCTTGGCGCCGTTGTTGCGCGCGATGAGTGCCTTGTAGCGCAAGCCGGCGTAGCGGTTGAGTTCCTGCCGGCGATCCACCGAGATGTCCTCTGGGACGTAGCGGAGGACCATCACGATTTTATCCTTCACGTTGAGGTCGCCGTACGAGTTGTAGCCGACGCCGAGCTTGCCCGGCTTGGTCAGGCCGTACCCGGCGAAAATCACCTCGCCCTCGATCTCGCCGTTGGCTGAGAAGGCCAGCGGCCGGAAATCCTTGTCCAACTCAAATGTGTGGTCCTCGCCGGTGTGACCCCGCAGGATCATCCGGTTGTCCTTTTTCACCAGCTCCACTCCGCCGGTAAACTCGAACGTGTGGTCAAAACTTCCGGCCTCGGTGCCAAGCGGCTTTAGCCCGGCTGCAGCCAGCTCGTTTCGGATGTAGTCGGCCGCCTTGCGGATGCCCTCGCTGCCGGTGCGGCGTCCCTCCAGTTCGTCGGAGGCCAGATAGGCAACGTGCCGCTTGATGTCCTCCTCGGTGACGGAGGGCGAGCCGACCGCTTTGGCCGTCTTGCGCCTTGGCGCTTGGCCAAGCGCAGCCAATGCCCCCTCGTGGTTCCACTTGGCGAGGAATAGTTGCGACTGTTTTTCCTCCGTGGCGTTGGACGTCCAGCAAAGTTGATTGCCGTTCGGCGAAAAGACCGGCAGCCCGTCAAACCCTTCCCGCTCGGTCACGCGCACCGGCTCGCGTTGGCCAAGCGCATCGACGAGGTACAGCTCGAAGTTGGCAAAGCCAAGCTTGTTGCTCGCAAAGATGATGTACTCTCCCGAGGGATGAAAGTACGGCGCCCACGACATCGAGTCGAAGCGGGTGACCTTCCGCACGTCCGAGCCGTCGATTTTCATCGTGTGAATCTCCGCCACTGCGCCTGTCTTGTTGAACCGGCGCCAGACGATGCGCTGGCCGTCCGGCGAGAAAAACGGGCCGCCGTCGTAGCCGGGCGTCCGCGTCAGGCGCGTCTGGCCGGAACCGTCGGCATTCATGATGTAAATTTCGCCGAAATACGACAGGTCGATCTCTCGCAGTTTTTTCTCCTCCGCAGTCAGGTTTTCGGCGTAGGCGCTGCGGGTGGAACTGAAGACAATTTTTTTGCCGTCCGGCGAGTAACCGGCCTCGGCGTCGTAACCCCGCGCTGTCGTGAGCCGGCGGAGGTCGCTGCCATCAGGGTTGGCGGTGAAGATGTCCATCATCTCGTCGTAGTCCCACGAGTAACGGCGCTGCTTGCCGGAGGCGCGGAAGTCGAGTTCCGCCTTCTGCTTGGCCTTGGCCTGTGGGTCGTGATGCGTCGTGCCAAACAGCACACGCCGGCCGCCCGGATGAAAAAATGCGCAGGTCGTCTTGCCGTGCCCGGGGGAGACACGGGCGGAATCGCCTGTCTCAAGATCGATCGTGTAAATCTGGTAGAACGGATTGCCTGCCTCGCGTTCGCTCTGGAAAATCAGTCTCGTGCCGTCCGTGCTGTAGTAACCCTCGCCGCTGCGCCGCCCTTGAAAGGTCAACTGCCGCACGCGGGAGAGGAACTCCTCCTGTCCCTTGGCGAAAGCCGCGCTTGGCCAAGCGGAGGCAAACAAGGCGGCGGCAATGGTGCCGGCCGTGAATAGGTTTCGATCCAACATTTCGCGGTGGTTTTAGTTTCAACGAGCCGGTTTTTCAACTATGAGCTTGCCCGTGCTCCGCATTGAAACAGTCGAGACTCCCGCGCAATTGCGCGAGTTCGTTCGGTTTCCGCTGCGGATCTATTCAACCGATTCTCCGTGGGTGCCGCCGATCTGGAAGGAGGAAATGAAGCGGCTGGATAGCGCGCGCGGGGATTTTTTTCAGCACTCAGACGCCCAATTGTATCTTGCCCGAGACGCCGACGGCGAGCCGGTCGGGCGTATCGCTGCCATCCGGTTCAACCGCCACCTCGAGGTGTACGATGACGGCGTCGGCTTTTTCGGATTCTTCGAGTGCATCGATGACACGACCGTGGCCGGGGGATTGTTTGCCGCTGCCGAGGAGTGGCTCCGTGAGCAGGGCCTGGAAAAAATGCGCGGGCCGGCCAGCTTCACCATCAACGACGAGATCGGCCTGTTGATCGAAAACTTCGACGACGCACCGACCCTGCTCACGACGTGGAATCCGTCTTACTACCAGCGACTGGTCGAGTCGACCGGTCTGGCCAAAGCCGAGGATCTTGTCGCACGCGGGAAGCCTCTAGCGGAGATCGATCCCGCGTACATCGATCGACTTGGCAGGGTGGCCTCACGCAACGAGCGCGTCACCGTGCGGCAGGCGAATTTTGCAAAGCTCGATGATGAGATCGATATTCTCGTCAAGGTGTACGCCGAGGCTTGGAGCGAAAATTGGGGCGCGGTGCCGATCAGCCGCGCTGAGTTCGACAAGCTCGTCCACGAACTCAAGCCGTTCCTTCTGCCGGAGTGCACGCTGATCGCCGAGTACGACGGGGAGCCGGTTGGCGTCTCCGTGGCCATCCCCGACATCAACGTCGCGGTGAAAGCCTGCGGCGGAAAGCTGGGGCCGCTTGGCCTGATTCGCTTCATGCTGGCCCGGCGCCGGATCGACCTCATCCGCGGCGTGGTGGGCGGCGTTCTCAAGCCGTTCCGCAACAGGGGCATCGAGGCCGCGCTTGGCTACCGGACCTTGAAAACCGTACAGCAGAGCCGGTTCAAGCACATCGAGTTTTCGTGGATGCTCGAGTCGAACCAGCGCATTCACCGCGTGCTCGACAATCTCAACATCCCCGTCACCAAGCGTTGGCGGGTCTACGAGAGAACCCTCTAGGCTCCTGCCGAAATTGTCGGCTGATTATTCCTTCAGCGCAGTCAGTTCGTTGCATTCACTCAGAGCGAGCAGGGCGAAGGTGGTGCCGGCGTGGGTGATGAAGTGGTGCTTGTCGTTGTAGGTGGAGCGGGTGAACCACCGACCACTTTCGCGCTGGTTGGCCTTGAGCCAAGAGACTCCCTTTCGGATGGCCGGGTGATCTGGCGGTAGTCCGGATTTGCGGAGGGAAAACACGACGAAGCCGGTGCCGTAACCGTCGCTGCGGTTGCGAACCTGCTTGGTGCCGTCAGCGCGTTTCCAGTCGCCCAACGTGGCGATGGCCCAGCCTCCGTCGGCTTGTTGAAGCGCCAGCAGGTCTTTTTGCCAGCCTGATTTGTCCTCCGGTGAAACGGCGGCCTGATCAGCGTTGCTGAGCCAGAGCATCATCCCTTTTTGGTGGGCCAGTTTGGGTTGATTTTTTTTCAACCACGAAAGAAGTTTTTTGTAGCCGGGGGCGGCGTCTTTGGTGGCGGCGTAGTTTTCCGGGGCACTGGCCACGGCAATGGCCGCGAGGGTGACGCCGTAGTGATCGTCGGATTCATACGGTCCCCAGCCGCACTTGAGCCATTCCCACGAGCCGTCTTCGCGCTGGGTTTTCCACGCCTCGGCGAAGGCGCTGCGGGTAGCCGGGGAAAGTTTGCCTTTGGCCGAGTCGTCGAGTGCGAGGGCGGCGGCGGTGGCCACGACTCCATGTGGCCCCGGTTTTTTCTCAGCCCAGCCGGTGACGTATTGCTCGAAGAATTTGCGAACAGCAGCGTGCGGTGCGGGATCAGCCTGCAGCTTGGCGCGGCCGAGGAGGTACGCGCCGTTGGTGTGGCAGGTGACGCACTCCCGGGAGCGCTGCCAGTGCAACGAGGCGCGGTCGATGAAGTCCACCGCCTTGGCGGCGGAGAAGCGCTTGGCCAAGGGCTCGTCGGGGGAGTTCGCTGCCGGTTTTTCCAGCTTGGCCAAGCTGACCTGGGCAAAGGAAACCCCGCTGCCGGTGAGCAGCAGGGTCGTGACAAAGCCGATTGAGCGCAGGGTCGTCATGGCGTGAAGTCTGCCATCCCGGCCCCGCTTGGCCAAGCGCTTGGTTAAAACTCAAGACCAGTGACGCGGGTGTAGGCCTCGATGTATTTCTCGCTGGTTTTCTGGACGATCTCTTCCGGCAACTCGGGGCCGGGAGGGGTCTTGTCCCAGTCGAGGGTCTCGAGGTAGTCGCGCACGTATTGCTTGTCGAAGCTCGGCTGGCTCTTGCCCGGCTCGTACAGGTCGGCCGGCCAAAAGCGGGATGAGTCCGGGGTGAGCACTTCGTCGATCAGGATCAACTCATCCTCGTAGATGCCGAATTCGAACTTGGTGTCAGCGATGATGATTCCCTTGGTGGCTGCGTGGTCACGGCCGCGCTTGTAAAGCTCGATGCTGAGTTCGCGCGCCTTCTCGGCGATGTCGCTGCCGACAATGTTTACCGCTTCCTCAAAGCTGATGTTTTCGTCGTGACCCTCCTCGGCCTTGGTGGCGGGGGTGAAGATTGGCTCGGGCAGCTTGGAGGAGTTGTCGAGGCCGTCTGGCAGCTCAATGCCGCAGACGGTTTTCTGTTTTTGATACTCCTTCCAGCCGGAGCCGGCGAGGTATCCGCGCACGACGCACTCTATGGCGAGCGGCTGGGCCTTTTTCACAACCATCGCGCGGCGGCCGATCTGCTCGGCGTATTCGCTGACGGCCTCGGGCAACGGATCGTCTGCCTTGGCGAGCAGATGGTTCGGCACGAGGTCGGCCACGCGGTCGAACCAAAAGTGCGAGAACATGGTGAGGACTTCGCCTTTTTGCGGGATGCCGTTGGGCAGCACGACGTCGTAGGCGCTGATGCGGTCGCTGGCCAACATCAGGAGACTGTCTCCGAGGTCGAACATTTCACGGACCTTGCCGCTGCGGACCTTGGGGACACCGGGGAGATCAAGTTGAAGCAGAGTATTGCTCGACATCGCGACGGATGATGCTTGGCCCGTGGAAGTTTTCAAGCCGATGTTATTCACAACCCCTTGGCCGGCCGAAACTGCGGCTGGATTGGAGGCTCAGGCTTGGGTAGTCCTCGGGGAGGGTTCCGGCTCGAAGTCGATTTTTTTGCCGTCGCCCCAGAGGTTTTCGAGGTCGTAAAGCTCGCGAAAATCCTCGTTCATCACATGCACAATCACGTCGATGAAGTCGAGGACAACCCACGGGGTCACCCTCGCGCCCTCAGTGGAGAAGGGGCGAACATCGTGATCCAGTCGGAGTTTCTCGGTGATCTCGTCGACGATGGCGCGCAGGTGCGGCTCGTTGGAGCCGGTGGCGATCACGAAATAATCGGCAACAGAGGAGATTTCGCGGAGATCCAGAAGGGTGATGTTTTCGGCCTTTTTATTGTCGGCCAGCCGGGCACAGGTCTGTGCGAGCAATTTGGATTCCATATAAAAATCAAGCGGGCCGCCCCGGCGCTTGGCCAGACGGAGCCACCGGCCGGAGGCTAAACCAAGCCGGCCTTTTGTAAATCGCAAATTGACCGGGAGCCTCCCCCGCGCTTGCGATTTTTTCTCAATCGTCTTGAATAGCGGCACCGCGGAAACGGTCTTGGCCAATTGGCCGGGTGCAAATGATGAGCAGCTACACACAGGTACTGGTGGAAAAAGGGTTGGTGACCGTGGAGGACATCGACACTGCGGAGCGTGTGCGCGAGGATCAAGGGCTGCGGCTCGACCAGGCGCTGATCCAGAACGGCGCCCTCTCCGAGCAGGATTTTCTCAAGGTGATGGGCGAGCGGTTGGACTTCGAGATCGTCGACCTGCCGAACGCCACGATTGAGGACGAGGCGATCCGCTCACTGCCGTCGCGCTTCGTCTACCGCAACCACCTCGCGCCCATCGCCCGCGAGAACGGCACGCTCAAGGTGGCGACAAGCGACCCGTTCGACCTCTATGTTTTTGACGAGATCAAGCTGTTGACCGGCCTCGAGGTTAGCCCGGTACTCGCACCTCGGGACGAGATCGACAAGGTCATCAAGGATCACTACGGCGTCGGCGGCGACACGGTCGAGGAGATGACCGGCGACGACGACCTCGCCCTCACCAGTTCGGAGGACGATAGCCAAGACCTGCTGCAGATGGCGCAGGAGGCGAGCGTCATCAAGCTCGTCAATGAAATCATTCTCGAGGCAATCAACGAGCGGGCGAGCGACATCCACATCGAGCCGTTCGAGCGTACGCTCTCCATCCGCTACCGGGTCGACGGCGTGCTGCAGGAGGCCGCCGTGCCGCCGCAGATCAATCGCTTTAAGTCAGCTATCATCAGTCGCATCAAGATTCTATCCAACATGAACATCGCCGAGCGGCGGCTCCCTCAGGACGGTCGCATCAAGTTCTCGGTTGGCAGCCGGCAGGTGGACGTTCGCGTGAGTGTCATCCCGATGATCTTCGGTGAAGGCGTGGTGATGCGTATCCTCGACAAGACGAACGTGCTCTACAGCCTGACCGAGCTGGGTTTGGACGAGGAGACGTTCGAGCATTTCGAGACGTTGATCGAAAAACCGCACGGGATCTTTCTCGTCACCGGCCCGACCGGCAGCGGCAAGACCACCACGCTTTACGCCGCGCTCAACGCCATTGTTGGCCCGGAAAAAAAAGTGATCACCACCGAGGATCCGGTTGAGTATAACCTCGAGGGCGTGAACCAGATTCCGGTTGATCACAAGGTCGGCATGTCGTTCGCCATGGGGCTGCGCGCGATTCTGCGTCACGATCCCGATGTGGTGATGATCGGTGAGATTCGTGACCTCGAGACCGCTCAGGCAGCCACTCAGGCATCGCTCACAGGTCACCTCGTTTTGTCCACGCTGCACACGAACGACGCCGCCTCAGCGGCCACGCGATTGATCGACATGGGCGTCGAACCGTTCCTCGTCAGCAGCACGCTCAGCGGCGTGATGGCCCAGCGGCTGGTTCGCGTCATCTGCCCCACCTGCAAGACGGAGATAAAACCCAGTGAAGCCGGACTGCCAAAAAACATGAAGTGGCCGAAGGGCGCCAAGGTATTCAACGGGAGTGGCTGCCGGGCCTGCCGCAATAGCGGTTATCGTGGCCGAACCGGCCTGTACGAGCTACTGACGATGAACGAGGAACTGGGAGAGCGCATCATCGAGCGCGTGGCCGCCAGCGAACTGGTGCGCATCGGTCGCGCCAACGGCATGCGCCTATTGAGCGAGGACGGCTGGCTCAAGGTGCGCAACGGCGTCACCACGCCGGACGAGGTTTTGCGCGTGACCGCCGCCTAGCCATGCCCAAGTTCCAGTACACCGCAAGAAACCTGAACGGCGGCAGGGTCTCCGGCCAGATCGAGGCCGAAGCCGTGGGCGCAGCCAGTCGACTGCTGGAAAATCGTGACCTGTTTCCCATTGACGTTTGGGACGTCGAGGACAACGAAAGCGCGAACTCGTTTCGACGCCGGATCGCCTCGCGCGATCTCGGCATCATGTACGGCCAGCTCTCCGACCTGCTCGGCTCCGGCGTGCCGCTGCTGCGCGCGCTCAAGTCACTCGTCAAGTCCACCGTCAACAAGCGGCTGACCGACGTGCTGCGCGATATTCACAACGAGGTCGCCGACGGCAAATCACTGCACGAGTCGATGGCCGGGCATCAGGAAATCTTCCCCACGCTGCACACGGTGATGGTGCAGGCCGGTGAGCGCGCCAGCTTTCTCGAGGAGGTGTTGTCAAGCCTGTCGGTTTTTCTCGAGCGCCTCGACGATCTCCGAAGCAAGGTACTTGGCGCCCTCGTGTATCCCACCATGCTTGTGTTGATGGGCACGCTCGTCATGATTGGCGCGCTGATTTTCTTCGTGCCCAAGTTCGAGCCGATGCTGGCCGACGTGGACAAGCCGCTGCCGACCGAAGTCGTCTTTTTCATGAGCGAAACGTTGCGCAACCATTGGCTGATTCTCATCGCCGGGGTCGTCGGGGTGATCGCCTTTTTTTGGAGCGTTCTCCAGAGCCAGGCTGGCAAGCAGGCGATCGAACGTTGGCGACTCAAGATTCCCGTGGCTGGCAATGCGCTGAAGATGGTTTCCATCACACGCTTCCGCCGCATCCTCGGCACGATGCTGGCCAACGGCATGCCGATCCAGCAGGCGCTGGCCATCAGTCGTGACGCCACCGGCTCGGCATTGCTCGCGGTGAACATCGACGAGGCACTTGAAAACGTTCGTGCCGGCGAGCCGTTGACTGCACCACTCAAGGCCGGTGGCCTGTTCCCCGAACAGGTCATCGCCATGATATCCGTTGCCGAGGAGTCGAATCAACTGCAGAAGGTACTCTTGCAGATTGCCGACTCGGTTGAGCGCCGGACAAACCAGCAGGTGGACCAGGCAGTACGGCTAATCGAGCCGGTAATCCTCTGCCTCGTTGCCGCCGGTATTGGCTTTCTTGCGCTTGGCCTGCTGCTGCCCATCTTCACCATGGCCAGCTCGCTTGGCTCCTGATCCCTTGGCCAAGCGCTTGGCCAAGCGGACATTTTCCCGTAACGTTTTGGGCGTTTTGGACGTTTAAGCTATGTTTGGCCGCCTAGTTTTTGGTTGGCGGCTGATCACAAAAACCACCTAAAAATGAGCATTTTTAGCTCCAGATTGACGTTTACTGTCGTTTTGCTTGGCTTGGTCGCGTCCAGCGTTAGCCAGCCATTAGCTGCGGAGAGAAGCTACCGGGTGATCTCCGAACGCAACGCATTCAACCTCTCAAACGAGCCGCCCAAGCGCGAGGAAGCTGGCCCGCCACCGGAGCCGCCGAGAAGCGAGGACATCAAGCTGACCGGCATCTTTCGGCACAAGGGTATAGAGCGCGCCGCGATTGCTGTCATCGATCCCAAGAAAAAATCCGAGCCGCCCAAGTACCTCGAACTGGCAGCCGGAGAAAAACAGGGTCACATCGAAATCGTCTCCATCGACAAGAAAACCGGCAAGGTGACACTCAAGGAATTGGGTTCGTTGCGCAGCCTCTCGTTCGAGACCGACGCATTCAAAACATCCGTCTCCAAGGCGCCCTCCCGTAGCTCGTCCTCCAAGAGTTCTTCGAAGTCTTCCAGCTCTCGATCCTCTTCCTCTTCAGCTAAGAGGGCGGCTGAAATCAAGGCCTCCATTGAGCGCAGAAAACGAGAGGAGGCCGCCAAGCGCACTTCCAGTAGCAGTAGCCGATTCACTTCGGAACAACGCGAGCAAATGAGGGCTACCTACGAGCAAATGACCCGTGGCAAGAGTGATGCTGAAAAGGCTGAAATCAAGGAGAGGTTTCGTGAGGAATTCAACCAAGGTCGTGGCGATGGTGGTGATCGAGGGCGATCTGATTACAGTCGCGGCGGTGACAGTCGCAGGGGTCGCGGTCGTTGATCGCGCTTGGCCAGCGCCTGGCCTGAATCAATTTCAAAAACAAAAAAAGCGGAGCCGGTTAGCTCCGCTTTTTTGTGTGTCCTGATAAACAGTGCGGTTATTCCGCGATAGAAACCTCAAAGGGTTTGCTAGCTTCGACCTTCGGCAGCACCACCTTCAACAGGCCGTTTTTAAATTCCGCCGAGATCTTGGAATTCTCAATCCCGCTCTCCAATTGGAACGAGCGACTGAACTTGCCGTAGGCACGTTCGTAGCGATGACCAAACTCGTTGCTCTCGCTGCGCTCGCTCTTTCGCTCGCCGGATAGCGTCAGCACACCATCCTCCACCGTGAGGTGAACATCGCCCTTGGTCAGGCCCGGAAGATCAGCGGTCAGCGTGTAGGCGTCCGTGGACTCAACAATGTCCACCGCCGGGGTCCACGAGCCGGTCTGGGCTGCCTTGGCCAACGCCCCAACCGAGTCGTTGAACAGCGTGCCAAACACATCCTCAAACACGTTGAGCGGGTTGTCGTTTCGTTTCTTAGTCGTAATCATAATCATTTTTCCTTTCTGTTTAAGTTAACGGTTTCTATCGAACCAACTGCCCCACTAAATGCAACCCCCATGCCAAGCGCTTTTCAGCCAATAATATGCAAAAAACGGCTGACTTAAGTAAATAACCACCAAAAAGAGACACATTGACTCACTTTTTCATGACTCAGAAAAGGGACATTATGTCGCTATTTTCACGGTTTTGTTCGTTCGATAGGTGGAGGGTCTTTACAGTGGTGGTTTTGCGGGGGCATGGTTTTTCGCGGTGAGCTTGGCTTATTTTTTGAAGCGCGTGGCGATGCTGGTGCCGTTGATCCTGGTGATCAGCTTCCTCGCATTTTGCCTCGTGCGCGTCGCGCCGGGCGGGCCGTTCGAC
>PVBE011927070.1_pt1 | contig 18638 bp, 18 predicted proteins | sample 1631181 | NCBI WGS metagenome assembly PVBE01 (sample SAMN08397723, study PRJNA350692) | Marine metagenome, whole genome shotgun sequencing project. | isolation source: water | place: Pacific Ocean | collected 2012-04
CAACTCTCCACAATTCTTTAAGGCCAATGCCGAATTTTTGAGGCTCGCTCGTTTCATTCAACCCAAATTTAGCCATTAGCCGTTTTGCCAACGAACCCCGCACACCTTCGGCGATGAATGTGTACTTGCCGTGAAGTTCTATGCCCTGCGCATAGCCATCTTTCTTTGATCCGTCACGCGCAATGCCCATGTCGCCGGTAGCAACGCCCTTCACTTCTCCTGATTCGCCATAAACTATTTCAGATGCGGCAAAACCTGGATAGATTTCCACACCCAGAACTTCTGCTTGTTCCGCCATCCAGCGGCACAAGTTACCAAGGCTAACAATATAATTGCCGTGATTGCTCATGAAAGGCGGCATAAGAAAATTCGGAAACCGAATAGATCTTGATTGCCACAGGAACAAAAACCGATCATTGGAAACCGGCGTGTGCAAGGGAGCACCTTGAGCTTTCCAGTCGGGCAAGAGTTCATTTAGACCAATTGGATCGATGACCGCGCCGGACAATATGTGGGCACCAACCTCCGAGCCTTTCTCTATGACACAGACAGAAATCTCCGAGCCGTTATCTGCGGCCAATTGTTTTAGCCTGATAGCAGCGCTCAAGCCGGCGGGACCTGCACCAACGATTACGACGTCGTATTCCATCACCTCTCGGTTGCTGGGCACATCGATCATACTACCTCCAAAGATTTAACTGTATAATATCGCTCAAACACAAATCGGAATTAGTTGTGATCGAAGACCCGTAGGTCAGTGGATCTCACAACCCGATTGGTGGCTTTATGAGAACATATTGCTCGTGGCGTCAAGCGTACTATGTGCAACTCTGAACCGAACGCAACGACGATAGCTTTTTTGTCAAACTGAAAGCAGAAGCCGATGGCAGCAGTATCAGACCAACAAAGTGATGAAGACCTATCCTTACTAAAATGGTACGGAGATATCGGCATCACCGTCGCGGTCGGTCCAGAGTCGGTCAATAGATACATTCATGAGCATCCGCCAATAACCAAACAGCAGCCTGCTGCGCGCCCTCGTAAGTCACTATCGTCGCAACAGCCGTTATCGCCTCCATCGACCACGCAAGCAGATGCGCTTAGCTCAAAAGATCTTGCGGAGCAATGCACGTCTCTCGATGAATTGCGCCGGGCAATCGAAAATTTTGGTGGATGCGGCTTGCGCGACACGGCCAAGAACACGGTCTTTGCCGACGGAAATCCCGAATCTCCGGTCATGTTTGTAGGTGAAGCGCCCGGCCGCGATGAGGATATTCAGGGTCTGCCATTTGTCGGTGCAGCGGGAAAACTTCTTGACAAAATGTTGGAGGCCATCAACCGCGATCGAACAAATGTTTACATCTCTAATATTCTTAACTGGAGGCCGCCCGGCAACCGCACGCCGACGCCCAACGAGGCCATAACCTGCCTACCTTTTATTAAGAGGCACATCATTCTAGCAAAGCCAGAGTTTATTGTGCTCTTGGGGGGCACAGCTTCGAAACACCTTCTTAATACAAACACTGGAATCATGCGCATTCGAGGAAAGTGGGCCGAGGTCATGCTGGATGACTATGGCGAACAGACGATTCCGGCATTGCCGACGTTGCATCCCGCTTATCTACTGCGTCAGCCAGCGCATAAGCGCCTTGCGTGGAAAGACTTTTTATCACTGCAAGAGCGCTTAATCGTGCGGAAGCGCTGAGCTGACTTTGCCCCCGCTGTAAATTATACAATGTGCTTCGCCAGACGCTTTTCGCCGCAAACCTTAAAGGCCTCATTGAAGCCCGCTACGCTTGATTGGTCGCCTGGGGATCGTCTTCAAACCAGGAAAGTATAATGCGAGTTATGACCATCAGCCGAATGACCGGTCTATCCGCAAAAGCCTTCATTGCGTCTGTTTTATTGACTCTGAGCTTCAGCCATTCTGGTTTGGGAGCCGGCGACGATCTTCTCGGCACGGTAGACCAAACTGCCGCCGCTTCGTCCGAACTCAACGAGCAATCTCGCTATGCGGTTTGGGTCTTGAACAGGCGAGACTCTCAGCTTTACAAAAAAATTTTTGGTCTTCAAGAAGCCGGAAATTGGGCTGAAGCCGACATGTTCATTCCTCAACTAACCAATCAAGTCTTGATGGGCCACGTCCTGTTTCAACGCTATATGCATCCCACGGCTTACAAGTCGTCATATGGGGAGCTCAGAGATTGGATGGTTGCCTATGCGGATCACGCCGATGCGCGGCGGATCTACCGGCTGGCTCAGAAACGACGGCCCTCGGGTGCCGCGGCGCCAAAAAAGCCGACGCCCCGCAAATACCGACAAGATCCTGACAACATAGATATTCCAGCATTCAAGAACCAACAGAGGTCCGGGTCCCAACGCCGGCGCGTGGCGCAGATCAACCGCTATTGCAAGTCGCTGTTGGTACGGGAACGCCCAACACAAACGCTGAACTACATAAACCGATCAAACGTACGTAAAGATCTCACCAATTTGGAATTTGACCAGATTAGAGCATGGATCGCAGCTCAGTATTTCTACGAGCGGGTTCCCGAAAAAGCGCTGAACATGGCGCAAGAGGTTATTAGCCGAAACCGCGAAGCCATTCCGCTCGCCGATTGGACCGCTGGCCTCGCCGCCTGGGAAATGGGCCAGCATGAACAGGCTGCTCGTCATTTCGAGGTGCTTGCCAAAGCCCAATTTGTCAATCGAGCGACCCGCGCCGCTGGCGCTTACTGGGCAGCGCGTGCCTTTTTAGTGATAAAACAGCCGACGAAGGTATCACTATTTTTGGAGATCGCCGCTACGGCGCCGTTCCATTTCTATGGGGTGCTCGCCAACCGGCAACTCGGTAAAGAGAAGATCTACAACTGGGATCAGCCGCGCCTGACACAGATTGGCTCCAAACGCGCCATGATGAATCCGCCGGTTGCTCGCGCGGTAGCGTTGGTGCAGATCGGCCACAAAGATCTTGCAGAAGCTGAATTGCGACACGCTCACGGCCGCCTTAATCCGATTTATGATCGCGATATTGTGGCGCTCGCGGGGTTTCTGGATTTACCTGCAGCTCAATTGCAAATCGCAGAGTATGCCGCGGGAAACGGTTTCGACGCCGGCCTTTATCCGATTCCAAACTACAAGCCCCAGGAAGGATTTCAGGTCGACAGAGCCTTGTTGTTCGCCTTTATGCGCAAAGAATCCAAGTTTGATCCCAACGCGAAATCATGGGCCGGCGCGCGCGGTCTGATGCAACTGATGCCTCGAACCGCGAGTTCCTTGGCAAACGACAGATCACTCAGGACTTCCAATCAGGAGCGCCTATTCAATCCGGGATTCAACTTAAATCTTGGCCAAAAATACTTACGCCAGCTGATGTCCCGAGGCGAGCCGCGCGGCAATCTCTTCATGCTGGCGGTGGCCTATAACGGCGGACCGGGAAACTTGAGAAAGTGGGTCCGCGAGCTAACATCCAATACCGATCCCTTGTTCTTTATCGAGAGCATTCCTGCAGGCGAGACTCGAGATTTTATTGAGGGTGTTCTGACAAATTTGTGGATTTATCGTCACAGATTGGGGCAGGATACGCCTAGCCTGGACGCAGCGGCCGCTGGCAAATGGCCAGTTTATGAAGCTCTTGAATATAATGGCGACCGCGCCACCAACTGGTAACGATCGAAAACTTTCATGAGTAAAATCAACGATAGTCGCTCCTTCATTCCGTTACGGATCGCAATCATGACCGTATCGGATACCCGAAAGCTTGAAGACGACAAATCTGGTCAAACATTAATCGACCGGCTTGAACAGGCGGGTCATAAATTGGCAGCTCGCGAAATCATTCGCGACGATAAGCAAGACATTGTGAGGCAGTTGAAGGACTGGGTTGCCGACACAACGATCGACGTGGTCATCTCGACGGGAGGCACAGGACTCACCGGACGCGACATCACGCCCGAAGCATTTTATGAAGTCTACGAAAAAGAGATTGACGGATTTTCCGCGCTGTTTCACCAGATCAGTGCGGAGAAGATCGGTACCTCGACCGTCCAATCGAGAGCCACCGCTGGCGTGGCCGGCGGCACGTATCTCTTTGCGTTACCCGGCTCGCCCGGCGCTTGTAAAGACGGCTGGGACGGAATCTTGAAGCAACAGCTCGACGCTCGGCACATGCCCTGCAACTTCGTTGAGATCATGCCGCGGCTGCAGGAGCGTTAGCTGCGCCTCCACAAACATTATTTAACCAAGTTGCTGGCATGATCAACATCATTCAGGGTATCAAGCAACTCTACACGCCGCCCCACAAACGCATTAAGCGTGTCGTCTAGGGTGTGCTTGGTCGACCAACGAATATGAGCCAGCGAGATCTTCGGTGCCACGCCTCCTCTTTTGCCAATCAGCCAATAGCCGCCATCGGAAGATGGCCCGAGCACCACTTCGGCTTTGCCTAGTGCTCGAAACGTCTGGCCGATCTGCCTTGGCCCGATTGACGGAATATCGCTTCCCACGATAGCGACGGGACCCGGACCCAGTTCATTCAGAATGCGTGCCATTCTTTCGCCCAGGGAACCTTCGCCTTGCGCGATGCGCGGTACGCCAAGCGGAAAGATGCCAGGCCACGACTTGTTCGCCGCGGCCACATCGGGTGACACCGCAATGAACACCTGCCAGCGCTCATCGGCGGCGAGTTTCCTCACTAGACGCGCACAATTGGTGCGATACCAGCGCGTTGCCTCGACGAAACCGATGTCAGCCGCAAGCCGAGACTTTACGGTGCCGAGAATAGGCACTTTGGCAAAAATGACCAATCGTCTCTTAAAGCAAGACTGGCGCTTAGCCATAAAACCTCACAAGCACGCGTGGCGGCACACCAATCAAATAAAGCGTAAGGATCATGAAATTTCTAAGCGGTTGGAGGAAATAGCCCTGTCTTTTGTATCGGCTCGCGCTGGTTATTGCTTTTGACTTTAGAAAGACCAGTCGTTTGCGTCCGATGCGGCGAACGATATCAACATCTTCCATAAGCGGCATCGCACGAAAGCCGCCAATGTTTTGATAGAAATGCCGGCTTATAAGCAAAGCCTGATCGCCATAAGGCAGAGCCAGTAGCTTGCACCGTATGTGGACGACATATTCCAAAAGACGGGCGGTCCGTGAATAATCATCAAGCGTGAACTTGAAGGCCGCCGCTTTCATGGCCGTCCGCCCAACGCTGCCAATGAAAGTGTGAACTTCGTCACCCCAGCTTTCGTCCAGTGTCGTATCCCCGTGGAGAAACAGCAGCCAATCGGACCGCGCCGCCTCAGCACCCGCAGCCAACTGGCCGCCTCGCCCGGCTTGGGCTTCTATCAGCCTTGCACCTGTTTCTTCAGCGATGGCACACGTGGTGTCGCTCGATCCGCCATTGACGACAATCACTTCGCGTACCAGCCCGCGCATGGTGGGTCCAATGAGACATGCAAGGGTCCGAGGTAAAGTTTGTTCAGCGTTCAACGCCGGTATGACCACGCTAATCATGGTTGCAACTATAGATTATCCCGTCACCATTGTGACCAAGTCTCAATTGGTCACGCGCGATCTCGACCTTCTGGCACCCCTGGCCAAACTGGGTCTCGCCAAAGTTTGCTTGTCGATTGCGACGTTAAACCCAAAACTGGTGTGCACCATGGAACCCCGCGCGGCAACAAAAAACTGGATCTCAATCTAGATAGCTATCGAATAAACATGTCTTTGTTTCGCAAAAAGCAACAAGTGGATGATCAGTTGGCGCTTTTTTGATTCTGCTTTAGCGTTTCTCGTAACCTTTCATCACGGAATCGATTCCCCATGGAGCCACCATCACCAGCCCAACAATTTCCCGATTATTCAATCGAGACAGCTGCGGCAGCCCGGGGACATGAACCGGTTGCCGGCATCGATGAAGCCGGTCGGGGCCCATGGGCGGGACCAGTAGTTGCGTCAGCGGTGATTTTGGATCCGGAGGGGATTCCATCCGGGCTAGATGATTCAAAACGGCTCAGCGAGGCCTGTCGGGAAGAACTCTATGCCGCGCTGCTGCGCAACGCAAAAGTCAGTATTGGCGTTGCAACGGTTGACGAAATCGATTCACTGAACATTTTGAATGCCGCTTTGCTGGCCATGCGACGCGCAGCTGAAGGACTTGTGGTTCAACCCAAGTTTGCCTTGATCGATGGCAACCGGGCACCGGACCTTGCCTGCCTCGTCCGAACGATCGTCAAGGGCGATCAGAAATGCCTTTCCATCGCGGCAGCCTCGATCGTCGCCAAGGTGACCCGAGACCGGATTATGACGAATTTGGCCGCCGACCATCCTGCCTATGGCTGGGACAGCAATAAGGGCTACGGCACCAAAAAACACCAGGTCGCCCTTTCAAGCCACGGCGTAACCCAACATCATCGGCGCTCCTTCAAACCCATCCACAACATGTTGTATCAATACAAAAGTTAAGATTCAGTGTTAACTATTTGATTTCAAAAAACTATTGACCTTTTAATTCGGCTGACTCACCATCGCCGCCCTGACCGGACGTAACTAAAAGGGGGCACCATGTCGGCCATCGTTCGTTCGCGTAAATCCGCTAAGACCGAAAAGCGTATTATCAACCAAATCCTCAAAGGCAATGCACTCGAGGTGCTGAACAATTTGCCTGAAGGCTCAGTCGATCTGGTCTTCGCTGACCCGCCGTACAATTTGCAGCTCAAAGGGGAACTGAAACGTCCCAACAATTCACGAGTCGACGGTGTCGAAGAAGGGTGGGACAAATTTTTAAGTTTTGCCGCTTATGACACCTTTACCAGAGCCTGGCTCGAAGGCGCCAAGCGCGTGCTCAAACCTTCCGGCAGCCTTTGGGTTATCGGCAGCTATCACAATATCTTTCGTGTTGGATCGATTCTTCAGGACTTGGATTTTTGGATCCTCAATGACATCATCTGGCGCAAGACGAATCCGATGCCGAACTTTCGCGGCAAGCGGTTTACCAACGCCCATGAGACCATGATCTGGGCAGCGAGAGATCCCCATCAGAAAAAGTACACGTTCAACTACAACGCCATGAAAGCGCTTAACGACGACCTTCAAATGCGCTCAGACTGGACGCTGCCCTTGTGCACAGGTGAGGAACGTTTGAAAAAATCAGATGGCAGCAAGGCACACCCGACACAGAAGCCCGAGGCGCTCTTGCACCGCATTATTCTGTCGTCGAGCAATCCGGGCGACGTGGTTCTTGATCCCTTCTTTGGCACCGGTACGACCGGGGCCGTCGCGAAACGGCTGGGGCGCAACTATATTGGTATCGAGCAGGAAAAAGCCTACATCGATGCCGCTCTAAAGCGGCTGAAACAAGTCGTTCCGATCGCCGCAGAAGATCTACAGGTCACGCAATCCAAGCGTGCCGAGCCCCGCATTCCCTTCGGCATGATTGTGGAACGCGGTCTGCTTGAGCCTGGTACCGTTCTCTACGATCCACGGCGGCGCCATGCTGCCAAGATCCGGCCTGACGGAAGTCTCATCTGCGCCGACGCTACCGGTTCGATTCATAAGATCGGCGCTCACGTACAGGGCCTAGAAGCGTGCAACGGTTGGACCTATTGGCATTTCGAAGTAGAAAAGACGCTGAAGCCCATCGACCTTCTACGGCAGAAGCTGCGCGTGGAGATCCATCCCTCTCACGCCTAATGCCCTGGCACCGCCGCAGGCATGCCGGATGACTTTTTGCATCACAGCAGGAAGTGCCAACGAGTCCAAGCTGTCCATGCTAGCCCATTCGCCTTCAGCTACATCGTGATCTAAAGCAAGGGCGGTAAACACTTCTATCTCCAAGTAAAAATGCGTGAAAGTGTGGCGCACGATACCGGGCTGTTTGACCCAGTCTGCGGCAAGTGGGACATGGTCCATGACATCGCCGACCATGCGACCGGTCTTCCACGGGCTCGAGGGAACTTCCAGCATGCCTCCTAGGAGGCCCTTATCAGCTCGGCGCCGAAGCAGGATAGCGCCGTCCGATCGCTGCAGGTAAAAGGCTGCGCCCCGCCGGACGGGCTTTGCGGGCTTTGGCGATTTGACCGGCAGTTCCGCAGCGATGTCCAGGCGCCTGGCTTTGCACTTAGCGGCAACTGGACAGATTGAGCATTTCGGAGATTTGGGCGTGCAAATGGTTGCGCCCAGGTCCATCAATCCCTGAACGTAGTCCCCACAGCGTTGATCCGGTTGGAGCGTACCTGCCGCCGCTCTAAGCGTCCTCCTAGCCTTCGGCAAAGGCTCACGGATCGCTTCGTACCGCGCGACGACGCGCTCAATGTTGCCGTCTACAGCATTGGCCTTGCGCCCGAACGCAATCGCTGAGATCGCGGCGGCCGTATAGGGGCCGATACCGGGCAGCTGACAAAGGGCATCCTCCTGATCTGGAAAGCAACCACCATGGTCAACGACAACGACGTTCGCGCAGGCATGCAGATTGCGCGCGCGCGAGTAGTAGCCGAGCCCCGCCCACGCAGCGAGGACGTCATCTCGATCGGCAGATGCCAGCGCTTGGATCGTAGCCCATGTTTTGATAAAGAGCTCAAAGTAAGGTTTAACGGTCGCAACCACCGTTTGCTGCAGCATGATTTCGCTTAACCAAACGACATACGGATCGGATTTGCGACCTGGCTTCGAGCGCCACGGTAACTCACGTGCATTTCGGTCATACCAGTCGAGAACGTGTAGACTGAATGCTGGAGTTTCTTCAACTCTTTTTTTCGTTTGTCGCTTCGTGGCCATTGTAACTCTGCCTGTCGCGTGGCACGGCCTATGCAAAAGACTTTCAAGACGATTCGCAAGTCCAACACATTCCGCTATGGTGCTCAACACAGCCATCGCATCTGACGGGGTGACTCAGCATTATGCCCGCTAAAAGACAAACACGGACAACCAAAATCAAGCGGCCGGCGAGGCCTGCGGACCCGTGGAAGACTCGTCCCGCGCGGCGGGCGCCGCCGTCGCTCACTCGATTTACATCCAAAATCGCAAAACCAATCTATCAAAAGTTTGGCTTTTCAGAACCGCATATCTTTGAGCATTGGGCCAACATTGTTGGAGTCGAGCTGGCCCGACGCACTCTGCCGCAGCGGCTGAACCGTCATCGGGAACGGCGCGATGGGGCCATCTTAACTGTTCGAGTCGAAGGTGCGGCCGGCCTCGAATTGCAGCACCTCGCACCGCAAGTCATTGAACGGATCAATGGCTATTACGGGTTTCAGGCCGTGGGTCAACTGAAATTCATTCAAGGGCCCCTGCCCGCAGCACGCCCGCCGCGCCAATCACAAGAGCGGCCGCTCACACTGCAGGAGCAGGGCGAACTTATAAGGAATTTGGCGGCGCTTCCCGACGGTGGCTTAAAGAGGGCACTCGACCGGCTCGGTCAAAACGTACTGACCAAACCGAAGGCTAGTCGTCCGAGCGAGAGTTGAAGCCCTTATTGAGCAAAAAGCGACAGCGATTTATAGTGATTCGTTATTGTCCCATGTCTCTAAACTGGAATTGAGGATCACATGTCACCGGATAGCAAAGCCAATGTTCTGGCCATCATTTGGGCGCTCGTCTTCATCATCGCCCTAATCGGCGCGGCAAACGGATCCTAAGCACCAACCGCACAAGCATAAGAGGTCTATGTGTCTCCTGACTCCAAAGCTAACGTTGTAGCAGCTATTGCTGGCCTTGCCTTTTTGATTGCACTGATCGGCGCAGCGAACGATTCAGACGCCGTGATGGGAACAGCAGGCTCGGAACGCCCTTTGCCAGCGCCAAATGCAAGCAGCAGCTATGAAGTGCCAAGCGATCGCATTCTCGGAGCGGAAGACGCGTCGGTTACGATCATTGAATATGCCTCGCTGACCTGCGGTCATTGCGGCCAATTCCACGCCACAACCTTCAAGGAGTTGAAGGAGGCCTATATCGATACGGGCAAAGTCCGTTGGATCTTTCGTGAGTTTCCAACCCCCCCAGCTGAGCGTGCCGTTGCAGGCTTTCTATTGGCGCGTTGCGTCTCCGAGGATCGCTATTTTGGATTCTTGGATGTCTTATTTAAGCAGCAGGTTCGTTGGGTGACGGCGGAGAACACTTACGAGGAGTTGAAAAAGATTGCAATGTTGAGCGGTATGAACGATGAGACGTTTACAACGTGCCTCAATAATGAAGCGGAGGTGGAGCGCATTCAGCAGGTCACTGAATACGCTCAGCACCAATACGATATCGACTCGACACCGTCATTCGTGATCAACGGCACCAAGTATACGAATATGAACTTCCAGCAATTTCAGTCTATTCTGGACCCATTGATTGGCGAATAAGGCATTTGTTGATTCTTTTTGCGGCGAATCCTGTTACCAATAGGAAGATTGTCTTTGCTTTTGTGGCAACATTTGTCGGAGCGGGCACTCCGTGAAAATTAAAAGACTGCGCCTTTCGGGATTTAAATCCTTTGTCGACAACACCGAGTTCTATATCGAGCCAGGACTCACCGGTATCGTAGGTCCGAACGGCTGCGGCAAATCCAATATTCTGGAATCGCTTCGATGGGTTATGGGCGCCACATCCGCCAAGGCGCTCAGAGGCAAGAGCATGGAGGACGTCATCTTTAACGGCACGTCCAATCGCCCCGCGCGCAACATGGCGGAAGTGACGGTCGCCCTCGACAATAGTGATCGAAAAGCACCGTCTGCCTTTAACGATTCCGAAAAGCTTGAAGTGACCCGGCACATTGAACGCGATGCCGGATCGGCTTACAAGATTAACGGCGAAGGTGTGCGCGCCCGAGACGTGCAATTGCTCTTTGCCGACGCCTCGACAGGTTCGAATTCACCAGCACTGGTCAAACAGGGCCAGATTTCGGAACTGATCAACGCCAAGCCGGAAAACCGCCGACGCCTGCTTGAAGAAGCAGCCGGCATCGCCGGTCTTCATTCCAGACGCCACGAAGCGGAATTACGTCTCCGCGCAGCGGAGAACAATCTGTTGAGACTCGATGACGTACACCAACAGCTCGAGGAGCAATTGGCGGGCCTCAAGCGTCAAGCACGACAAGCGTCGCGCTATCGGAATCTATCGGGCCACATCCGCAAAGCCGAGGCTATTGGCTTGCATCTTCGTTGGACTCAAGCGCAAACCGCCCGCACGGAGGCGAAGTCAAGCTTGCAGGATGCCGAAGAACTGGTGACCGAACGAACCAGAGAAGCCACGATTGCCTCGACGGCTCAAGCCGACGCCTCGTCGGTGCTTCCGCCCTTGCGCGAGTCCGAAGCTAAGGCAGCGGCCGCACTGCAACGGCTGAACGTTGAACGGGAAAACCTCGACCGCGAGGAGGCGCGCGCTCGCGAACATGCAAAAGACATGGAAGCTCGCCTTCAACAAACATTGGGTGATATTCAACGCGAGCGCCAAGTGCGCGTCGATGCTGAACAAATGATCGGGCGCCTGACCGGCAAAATTGCTGAACTGGAACAAAAGGAATCTGAACAGAGCGCAACGTTGGAAGCCTCCGAGCAAACAGCTGCAGCGGCAGAAGAGTCCCTATCCGAAAGGGAAATGGAGCTTGACCAGCTGACGGAGCAAGCGGCTAGCTCTAGCACCAAACAGTCGATCTTAAGAGAAACTTTGGAGGAAGAGACTTCGCGCATCGTCAAACTCAAAAGTCGACTCGCAGCAACAATCAAAGAACGCGAAGAGCTTTTGGAAGGCTCTCCCCATCTTGAGAAGAACGAAACCGCTTTGGACCGGGTCAAGAAGGCCATGGGGGCGGCGCATGATGCGGAAGAGACGGCACAGCGGGCGGACAAGGAGCGCGCGGAATCGATTGTCGAGGAAAGCGCAGCCCGGCACCCCTTCCAGGACGCCGAGCGTCGTTTGAACAAACTCAAGGCGGAAGCTGACGGCTTGCGAGATCTCTTAGGCGCCGACGCCGACGATCGCTGGACGCCAATCATGAATTCAGTTTCCGTACAACCCGGTTATGAATTGGCCTTAGCGGCGGCCTTGGGCGACAATCTGAATGCGCCAGCAGACGCTGCTTCTCCTACGCACTGGGCAACGTTGGAAGGTTGGCCATCGGGCGCACAAGCTCTACCGCAAGGCATTCGCAGCTTAAGCAATTTTATCACCGCGCCTGACTCCCTCAAAAGACGCCTCGCCCAAATCGGGCTAGTCGACCGAGCCAACGGTGATGATTACCAGTCCGAGATTGCTGCAGGCCAAAGGCTAGTGTCGCGCGAAGGCGACCTGTGGCGTTGGGACGGATACACGCAGTCCGCTGAGGCAAGCAAAGCATCGACAAGTCTCGTACGGCGAAAGCGATTGACCGAACTCAACCGCGAAATTGAAACCGTCTCAAAGAGCCATGACGAAGCACGCGAGGCTTTGGAGACCGCATCGCAGCTTGTGAATGAGCGCAGTCGCCATGAAGAAGCGTGCCGCGCGACGTGGAATGAGTCGCAGCAGAAACTTTCGGCGGCACAGGACCATCTATCGGATGTCGAAAAATCTGCAACGGAAGTGACGACTCGTCTTGCAACGCTCAACGAAGCGCAGAAGCGGCTCGAAGAAAATATTGATGACTTCCAGCGGCGCACTCAGGAAGGCAATCAGCGAGAAGCAAATTTACGTGCTGAGCAACTCCAATCAATCTCCGTGGACGTGGCGGAATGGCAGTCTCGAATGAACGCCGCCGCACAGCAAATGGAGAATCTTGAGAACAGGCAAGCACAAACCAAAACGGAACTGCAACAGATACGGGAAGTACCGGACAAAATCGAACGACGGCGTGTTCAACTTCTAGATGCCATTACTGATGCCGAAGCCAAAAGAACTGCCGCCGCCGATGCGCTTGCAGAGGCAGAAACACGTCTGGCGACGTGCGACTCGAACGTCAAAGACACTCAGAGAGCCTTAGGAGAGGTGCGCGAGGAACGCGCTCGCGTTGAGGCCTTGTTGGAGGGCGCCAAAGATCGCTGCAATGAAGTTCTCGCGCGCATCAAGGATATACTCGATTGTCACCCCGATGAGCTACTCGAAAAGGGAGAAGTCAAAGAATCAGAGACTCTTCCGACGCTCGATCAAATCGACGCCAAACTCGAACGGCTCAAACGCGAACGCGAAAACATGGGAGCGGTCAATCTAAGAGCCGACGAAGAGGCTCGTGAACTGGGAGAGCGTCTCAAAGAAATGGAGGTTGAGCGGGAAGATCTCGAGGGCGCTATCGCAAAACTGCGAAATGGAATTGCAAGCCTGAACCGGGAGGGTCGTGAGCGGCTGCTGACCGCATTTGAAAGCGTCAATGAACATTTTACGCGGCTCTTTACGGTCTTGTTTGAAGGTGGGACCGCGAAGCTTGAATTGACCGAGTCGGACGACCCGCTCTCCGCCGGCCTTGATATCTTTGCGAGGCCGCCGGGCAAGCGGTTGCAAAACATGTCTTTGCTGTCGGGCGGCGAACAAGCCCTCACTGCGATCGCTCTAATCTTTGCCGTGTTCTTATCTAACCCTGCTCCCATCTGCTTTCTTGACGAGTGCGACGCTCCGCTTGACGACGCCAACGTAGAACGCTTTTGTAATTTGCTTGACGAAATGACCAAGTCGACGGACACGCGATTTGTCATCATAACACACCACGCATTGACAATGTCGCGCATGAATCGGCTCTACGGAGTTACGATGACCGAACGGGGCATAAGCCAATTAGTCTCCGTCGACTTGACCGCCGCACAACAGATCCAGGCGGCAGAATAGAATTGTGCAATGCACCATTTAGTAAAGTTTCAGCCCCGAAACTCAATATTTTTCTTTATTAGTTTCAAATACTTAAGTGCCAAACTCGTGCGCTTGACAGCCTCAGGACCTGCGTTTAGGTTGCGCCCGGCTTAACCCCAAGGGGAATCACGCGGGCATAAGCTTTGCCTATTGTTTCTCTAGGAGCGAGCCGTGTCGGAAACTGAAGACGAGCCACCCAGTCAGTCTGAACTTGAAGAACTGGGTAAGCGTTTGAAACAAGCGCGAGGTGATCAAAGCAGTCCCGAGAACAATGGCGGCCGCGGTGCTGCGATCAGCTCGGCGTTTCGTCTAGTAACTGAATTGGTTGTTGGACCCATCATTGGGGGGGGGATTGGTTGGATCTTGGACAGTTGGTTGGGTACAAAACCGTGGTTTTTTCTAGTTTTCTTTGTCTTGGGCACGGTCGCCGGAATTCTCAACGTTATGCGCACGGCGCGGCAAATGAATCTTACTTTGCACGATAATCACGAAAATGGCTGGGATTAAGCGAGAAAATCGAAGGGAATAGTGCGTGGCAACAGAGGAAGGCAGCGTCGGTATCGATCCGATGCACCAGTTTGAGATCGTACCTTGGATCTCGATTGAGATCGGTGGAATCGATGCGTCCTTTACCAACTCCAGTTTCTTCATGCTTGTCGCCGTTGCTTTGATTACAGCATTCACAACACTAAGCATGAGTGGTCGAGCGCTTGTTCCCGGGCGCCTGCAATCCATGGCCGAAATGGCTTATGAATTTATTGCCCGTATGGTCAGGGACAACGTCGGCACGGACGGCATAAAGTACTTCCCTTTCGTGTTCACGCTCTTCATGTTTGTTCTTTTTTGCAACATGTTGGGTATGGTGCCCTACGCCTTCACCGTGACCAGTCATATTGCCGTTACATTTGCGATGGCTATTATCATCTTTTTAGGCGTTACGGTTATAGGATTCATCACGCACGGCATCAGCTTTCTAAGATTCTTTGTCCCATCCGGCATTCCAATTTGGATGATGCCTTTGCTCGTGGTTATTGAAGTAATCTCATATTTGACCAGGCCGTTGAGCCTATCCGTTCGACTGTTTGCCAACATGCTGGCTGGCCACACCATGCTCAAAGTTTTTGCAGGCTTTGTGGTCCTCATGGGTATATTGGGTGTCGTGCCATTAGTCTTCATGGTGGCTTTGACGGGCTTGGAGATTCTAGTTGCTTTTTTGCAGGCTTATGTGTTCGCAATCCTGACTTGCATTTATCTCAATGACGCGCTGCACATGCATCACTAGAATGTAGCCGGTTAGTTATTCGAGTCTAACATTTAGAAAAAGTTATAGATCAAAGGAGAAAGTTAATGGAACCGGAAGCAGCAAAGCTCATTGGCGCTGGTTTGGCCTCAATCGCTCTCGCGGGGGCCGGTGTCGGCATTGGGCACATTTTCGGCAACTATTTAAGCGGCGCCTTACGCAATCCGGCGGCTGCACAAGGTCAATTCAATAACTTACTGTTGGGCTTTGCATTGGCGGAAGCAACGGGACTGTTTGGGTTAGTCGTCGCTTTTATGCTCTTGTTCCTGTTTTAATCACATATCCGTTGGACTCTCTGCTGGTATTTAAATGTTGCCGCCTATTAGGTTGACTGAAAGAAAACGGAGATGCCTCAACTTGACTTCGGCACCTACGCACCACAGCTGATCTGGCTCGCGATATCATTTGCATTTCTCTATTTCATGATGTCACGCGTCGCATTGCCGCGCATTGGCGCCGTCATAGAGGAACGCCAAGACAAGATCGCTGATGATCTGGACCGTGCGGCTGGCTACAAAAAGGATGCTGAAGAGGCATTAGCGGCTTATGAGCAAGCGCTTACCAAAGCACGTGAGCGCGCTAATGAGTTAGCGACTGCCAATCGGGACAAAGTCAAAGCCGAAACCGATGTCAAACGCCAGGCGACCGACTCAAAGCTCGCCGAACAATTGGAGGCCGCAGAGACGCGAATTCAAGAGACCCGACAAGCCACACTCAGTAATGTTAGGGGAATTGTGGTTGAAGCGGCCGAAGCGATTGTCGCCAAGCTCATCGAAAGAACTGTCGATCGAGCCACAACCGAGGCCGCTGTCGACGCAGAATCAAATTAGGGCCAGTTACCAAGAGTACGCCAGCCGAGATGTCAGAACTATTTGGGACAGCAGAGTTTTGGGTTGCGATTTCGTTTGCCGCATTCGTCAGCATGCTGTTCTATTTTCGTGTAGATAAGCTCGTCACCGCGGCTCTAGACGACCGCGCAGCGGCGATTGCCAAAGAACTGGAAGAGGCCGCCAATCTCCGCGAGGAAGCTCAGGCGCTATTGGCTTCCTATCAGCGTCGGCAGCGCGATGCGGAAAAAGAGGCCGAAGACATTCTCGCTTTAGCGCGTAAGGAAGCCGAGCTCATGCGGGCAGAAGCCGAGGACGTGCTGGAACAGCAGATTGGGCGTCGCACCAAAATGGCCGAAGACAAGATTGAGCAAGCGGAAGCCCAAGCTCTTAAAGAAGTCCGAGAAGTGGCCGCAACCACTGCCACCAAAGCCGCCCACCAGCTGATCAAAGAGCGTGTTGACAAAAACTTGAGTGACGAACTCATCGACAAAAGCATCCAAGATCTAAAAACTAAGCTACGTTAATTTCCTGGGCCGTGCCCGCTATTCTACCACCTGAGCGGGCGCTTGCGTCTCACGCCATCGCAACACCAACTTTCGCGCCGCAGCTGTTTCGTCAAGTCGGCGGCGCGGCGCGAGCTGTGGTGCAGCTAAAAAGCGATCTGCCTTGCCCTCTTTAGCGTCGCGCGCAAGACTTCTCATGACGGTGATGAACCGGTCGAGTTCTTGTTTCGATTCCGTCTCGGTCGGTTCGAGCAGCATAGCGCCGTGAACCACCAACGGAAAATACACCGTCATTGGATGATAGCCTTCATCAATCATGGCTTTGGCAAAATCAAGTGTTGTGACGTCCGTCCCGTCTAAAAAAGTGTCGTCAAAGAGAACCTCATGCATACAGGGGCCTGGATAGGGCAGGCTCATAACATCGCTGAGTGACGCCATCGCATAATTGGCACTTAATACAGCATCTTCGGCAACCTGACGAAGACCATCGGAGCCATGGCTCAGAATGTAGGCCAGCGCGCGGACATACATGCCCATTTGACCGTGAAAAGCTGCCAGGCGACCGAGGGACTGTTGATCGCCGTCCCCCGACTCGACAAGTTCAAAGCCATGGGCGCCCCGTGTGAGATAGGGATAAGGCACAAAGGGTGCGAGTACCTCCGATAAGACGACCGGACCTGAGCCAGGGCCCCCACCCCCATGGGGCGTTGAAAATGTTTTGTGTAGGTTGATATGCATGGCATCGATACCAAGATCGCCCGGGCGTACTTTCCCCACAATTGCATTGAAGTTGGCGCCGTCGCAGTAGAACAAGGCGCCCGCATCATGAATGGCCTGGGCGATCTCAAGTATGTCGGGCTCGAACAGGCCGCACGTATTCGGATTGGTCAGCATAATGGCGGCCACAGTCTTATCCAGCTTTTCACGAACAGCGGCAACGGTCACCTTGCCATCGGAGGCCGTGGCAACCGTTTCCACGCCATAACCACATTGTGCGGCCGTGGCCGGATTTGTTCCGTGTGCAGAATCGGGTATGAGCACGTTCTTACGCGCGTCGCCGCGGGCTTCCAGCGCGCTTCTGATCGCCATGAGGCCCAATAGCTCGCCATGGGCGCCCGCTCTGGGTGACATCGCTACAGCGCTCATGCCCGTCAGCTCTTTAAGCCAGTGACCCAATTCATCCAAAAGCTCCAGGGCGCCCTGAATGGTCTGTATGGGCTGAAGGGGATGAATGTCTGCAAATCCCGGCAGCCGGGCAACCTTTTCGTTGAGCCGAGGATTGTGCTTCATGGTGCACGACCCGAGCGGATAGAGACCAGTATCGATGGAATAGTTTTTCTGGCTCAGCCGAACGTAATGGCGTACGGCTTCGGGCTCTGACAGGCCGGGGAGACCAATAGACGTGGTTCGTTCAAGGCCCGCAAGCAGCGACGTATCCTGAGCACCTTCCGGCAGGTCGACACCGGACAACCCGGGTTGAGACAGCTCGAATATGAGTGGCTCTTCTTGCTGCAATGCTTTGTTTTCGGAATAGGTGTTGCCGTCGCGCGCACTGTCGGTACCGCTTGCTGGACGCGTCTGCTTGCCAAGATCACCCTTCATGACAAGGCCTCCTCAAGCTCCGTTTTGAAAACGCGAATATCATCTGTTGTAGTTGTTTCGGTCGACGCCACAATCAAGAGATCTCGAACCGTCTCGTCGTGGGGCAGCAACCTACTGACCGGCACGCCACCCAAAACATGGCGCACTGCTAACTCGTCGACAACCGATGCTGCATCTCGCGGCAAGCGGAGCGTGAATTCGTTGAAAAAAGCGCGCGAGACGAGTTTGACGCCGGTAATTTGCGTTAAAGCATTTGCCGTCTTAACGGCGAACTCATGATTGAGACGCGCAAGCCGCCTCAGGCCTTCATCACCCAACAGCGTCACATGAATGCTCCAGGCCAAGCAACAGAGTCCAGAATTGGTGCAAATGTTACTGGTCGCCTTTTCGCGCCTAATATGCTGTTCGCGCGTGGAAAGTGTCAGAACGAATCCGCGCTTGCCCTCGGCGTCCGTCGTTTGCCCGCAAATTCTTCCGGGCATTTGCCGAACAAATTTTTCGCGAGTTGCAAACAACCCCAGATAGGGCCCGCCAAAATTGAGTCCGACGCCAAGCGATTGACCTTCACCAACGACAATATCGGCACCCATCTCGCCCGGTGACTTGATG
>PVBE011036221.1_pt1 | contig 18635 bp, 18 predicted proteins | sample 1631181 | NCBI WGS metagenome assembly PVBE01 (sample SAMN08397723, study PRJNA350692) | Marine metagenome, whole genome shotgun sequencing project. | isolation source: water | place: Pacific Ocean | collected 2012-04
ACGATGACCGCATTCCAGGCCGAATGGATTTCGATGTACGCCAGCAACTGGTTGACCTGGGCCCGGCGGGTCTCGACGTCATGGGCGCTCCCGCCCGCGTCTGCATGGAGGTTGTACACGTCGAGGAAAACTCCGGGCGAGATCTCGTGCCGCGCGAAAGAGAATCCCTTCGAAGCGAGGCAGTCGTTCGCACTGGAGACCCACCCGTGGCACTCCTCCCATGTCTGCCGCTCGAATTCCGTGAAGGGGAAGAGGGAAAACCGGTTCAGCCCGTCATTGCTGAGCGTGGAGGTCGCCACCTGGGGAATCGACTGGTGGGGATGGGTCGCATCCGAGGCGAGTTCGGCGTGGTAGAAGAAATCCTCCTGCACCAGCACGAGGTCGTACCCGTTCAGAAGCGGACTGATGAGGGGGGTGAAGACCGAAGGCTGAGACTGGGAAAGTCCTTCCAGGAGACCCGCCACGTTGTAGGAGAGAACGCTGAAGTTCCCGCCGGGATGGTTTTCCGTCCCGGTTTCAGACTCCCCCGTCTCCGCCCCTGCGCCACCGCCGCCGCATCCGCCCATCTGGACGGCAGCGAACATGGATAGACAGCCGATTGCGACAAAAAGTGTCGCGGCCCTTTTCATCATCATCTCCCCGTTCATTCACGTTTGAATGAAGGCGGGATTCTACCGGAAGCCGCGATGGAATTGGAGAATATATTCGTCGAAAAAAACGGGAAAAATCCGAATAATGGTGGGGAGAGCGACCGGGAAAATATTCGGACACGGGGGGACCTCGGAGTGCCATCGGAAGAGCGAATCGCCAGGCTGATCGCCTACTACCTGCCGCAGTTTCATCCCACTCCGGAGAACGACCTCTGGTGGGGCAGGGGGTTCACGGAATGGACCAACGTAACGAATGCGAGACCCCTCTTCCGCGGCCACGTTCAACCCCGTCTTCCCGCCGACCTCGGTTTCTACGACCTTCGCGTGCCGGAAGTCCGGGAGGCGCAGGCGGAACTGGCGAAAAACAACGGTATCGAGGGATTCTGTTACTGGCATTACTGGCTGGGAAACGGCAGGCGCATTCTCGAGAGACCCTTCCAGGAAGTTCTCGCTTCCGGCGAACCGGACTTTCCTTTCTGCCTCGCGTGGGCGAACCACGACTGGACGACAAAGTGGACCGGCGGTAAGGAGAAGATGCTCCTGGAACAGGTATACCCCGGCAGGGAGGACGAGGAAGCCCACTTTTCGACCCTCCTTCCCGCGTTCACCGATGATCGACACATCCGGGTGAACGGGAAACCCCTCTTCGTCGTCTTTTTTCCGGAGGGCCTTCCCGATCCGATCCGGTTTACCGATCATTGGCGCGATCTCGCGGCCAAGGCGGGCCTGCCCGGAATATATTTCCTGGGCGTGGCCGATCTTCCCTGGGATCCAACCACCCACGGGTTCGATGCGGCGACGACCCACCCTCCGGGGGACGTCTTTCGCCGGTTTCCCCCGGGCTGGATCGACAAGGTCTTCTACAAGCTTCTAAAAATGGACCTGCGCGAATTCAAAAGCCGCCGCCTTGGAACGCCGAAGGTCTACGATTACGCCCGGTTCCTGGATTACGCACTCCCCGAAGTTCCCCCCTCCCTCAACTACTTTCCCTGCGTTCTTCCCGATTGGGACAACACTCCGCGGTACGGAAACAAGGGTGTCCTGTTGGAGGGATCGACGCCGGAACTCTTCGGGGAATATCTCGAGAGCGCGATCGCCCGCGTCTCCTCCCGGGAGGCGGACGAACGGATCGTCTTCGTGAAATCCTGGAACGAGTGGGCGGAAGGAAACTACCTGGAACCGGACCAAGTTCACGGGAGTGCCTACCTCGAGCAGGTGAGAAAGAACGTCTTCCGCTAGGAATCTTTCCCCCGCCTTCCCTGCAACCAGAGAATCGAAACGAAAAAGAAAACCACGAAACCCCCGAGAACGATCACGTCTCTCCGGAGACTGTCCCCCTCGTTGAGAAAAACGAAACGGCCTTCCCGGAGATTTTCCGTCAACCCGTCCTGCACGTCCCGGATCCTGGAGCCGTTCGCCTTCAGTCTCTCCTCCAGCACGAGCACCTTTTCCACCACGACGTGAAGGTCCGACACCTCATCCTCCAGCCGGTCCTTTCCAAGGGAAAAAACGTTCCCCGATTTCTCCGCCTCTCCGGCGCGATCCTCGATCTCGGCCAGGTGCCCCTCCAGCCGGTCGCGGGTATCCTGGAACCGGAGGACGATGTCGTGCAGTTCCTTGTACGCTCCGACCACCTCCTTCACCTGGCCTTCTTTCTCGGTGAGCCATTCCGAATTGACCTTCTTCAGCAGGAGTTCGCGGTCCGGAGGCGAGCCCAACGCCTTCCGCAACTGCATGATCTCTCCGTGAAGGATCCGCGCGATCTTCTTCTGTCTCTCCAGCGCTTCCCGGGCCGCCTCCTGGTCCCCGGCGATGACGCCGAACTCTCCCCGGATCCGGTCCTGGATCGATCTTGCCCGCTCCCGGTGTTCCCCGATCCGTTTCACCTCCCGGTCCATCATGTCCCAGATCGATTCCACCCGGTCACGGGAGGCGGTAAAGGAATCGACGTGGCGGTCGATCTCCTCCAGGGCGACGTCCGATCCCGCGGCGATCAACCGCAGTTCCTTCTCGGCCACGTCCTTGTCCCGGAAATCGACCAGAGGGGGAATCTCCTCCCGGTGGGTCTGCATCACGATCCGTTTCATCAGGTCGTACGACCATCGGCTCGGCATCGACATGCTGACCCAGGCGGCGGCCCCCAGCAGGGGCGTGAACGCCCCCGCGAAAAGCACCTGTGGAATCAGCACCAGGGGAACGACCGAAGAGGCCTTGTCGGTGGAATCGACCATCGCTGAAATAAAGAGGCCGCAAAGCAGTCCCACAAGTGCGCTGAGAAGAACCGCCCCGAAAAGGGTAAGCAGGTTTCCTTCCACTGGCCGCAGGAAATGAACGATCCAGAAAAGAAGGGAGCATTGCACGATTGACAGCGAGAAGAGAACGACCACCTTCGACAACACGTACGGGAAGATCCCCAGGTTGACCATCCGTTCCCGCCGGTAAATCGCCAGTTCTTTCACGATCTCCTTTGCGGAATTGCTCGTTCCGAACCAGAGGGCGGAAAGGCTCAGCATGAAAAGGACCGTGGGGGTGTTCTTCATCGCAAGCACGATGAAGAGGGCGATGATCGGGGCCTGCAGGAGGAGGATGGAAAGGTTCTTCCGGTCGCGAAACGTGATCTCGGCGTACCGGCGGGTCAGGACGATCCACTGCCGGAAACCGTCGAACATCCCCCCCGGGGTTCCCCGGGTCCGGACCATTTTCGTATGCAGGGCGCTCATCCGTCCGCGCCTTCCCGTCTCGCTTTCCTCCAGGAGGGGAGCCACGTGTGACCGGTACGCCGCCGATTCACGGTACCGCCCGGCCCATTCCGCCGGAGAATGGTAGGTGAGTTCGGTGAAGAGGTTCCGAAGATCCTCGATTCCGAAATATTCCTTAGCCTCGCCCGGCGTTCCGAAAAAGGCCATCTTCCCGCGAACAAGGATGATCAACTTGTCGAACAGTTCGACGTTCTCCATGAGGTGCGTCGTGACGACGACCGTTTTTCCCTCCTGGGCGAGTTCCTTGAAGAGGACCATCATCTTCGATTCCAGCGCCGGGTCGAGCCCCGCGGTCGGTTCGTCCAGGAAGATCAGGTTCGGCTCGGTCAGCAATTCCACTCCGAGGGAGACCCTTTTCCGCTGACCGCCCGAGAGCCTGTGAATCGGGAGTTCCCTTCTCCCGGAGAGTTCCAGCAACGACAGGATCTTCCCGATCCGCGACTCCCGTTCCTCCGGGGTGGTGTCCTGGGGAAGACGAAGTTGAGACACGTACTCGAACGTGCGTTGGGGGGTCAGTTGCAGGTGGATAATGTCGTCCTGCGGAACGAGCCCGATATTTCGCTTGAGATACTCGTAATTGGTGGAGACGTCGAGCCGGTTGATCCGGACGATTCCTTCCCCCGCCCCTTTCATTCCGCAGAGGCAGCCGAGCAAGGTGGATTTCCCCGCGCCGCTGGGGCCGAGCACCCCGACAAGTTCCCCCGGTCGGATTTTCAGGCTGATATCGTCCAGCAACCGGATACGCCCCCCGCGGACGTCATGCGACAGGTGCAGGCTCTCCACCTCGGCCTTTTTCCGCTCGTCGTAGACGAAGAATCGCCCGTTCGACCATGCCAGCAGGTAGGGTCCCACGTGGATCGAATCCTCCGCCTGGAGAACCCGCCTATCGATCAAATCCCTTCCGAGGAAGCTTCCGTTGCGACTTTTCAAATCGAAAAAAACGAGTTCGGACCCCTCCGCCCTAACCTCGGCGTGGAAAAGGGAGACCTGGGGATGGGGAAGGACAATATCGTTGCCGGGGTCCCGCCCGATCGTCGTTCGACCCCCGTGGAGTTCATGTTCCTTCACGTCCCGGAAAGCGATCCCGCCTCCCGACCCCGGCTGAAACCATTTCGGATCGGGGCGCCGGCGAACCATCGTTTCTTCCGCGGGAGCGAACGCCCCGACCACCTCAAACCGTACCCGCGGCCCGCCGGTTCCGAACTGCAGGAGATCTCCCGATACCAGGACCGCCCGGTCCACCCGCTTGTCGTTGTGGTAGGTCGCGTACTCGTCCTCGTTGTCGTACAGGACGAATCCATCCGGGGAATGCGAAATCTTGGCGTGAACGGACGCGACGAAATTCTGGTCTTCCCCGTCGAAGACGACGTCGCCATCCGGAAAGGACCCGATCCGGATCACGTCCCCCTTCGCGCTGATATTTTCTCCCTCGCGCGCCCCGGACAGGCGGACGAGGACGATTTCCGGTACGGTTCGTTCCTCGCTCATCAACGGGGATTGTAATCAACTCTCTTTGAAATCCGCACATCATTTCTGGGGGTCCCCCCTGTTCCGGTCCGGTACAATTCACAATCATGATCGCCCTCGTAGTCCTGTTATTTGCGACCCAGGATCCGGGCGTCGCAAACGCTGACTTTGATGAATGGAAGGAGGGCCTCCCGGTCGGGTGGACCTTAATCGTCGGGGCGACAAACTCCGGCGGCGAAAATCCATCCCGAATCGAAAAGGGGACGGAAGGAGGGCTTTCCCTCCGGGGTGATTCCCGTACCGGGAAGTGGTTCGCGCTTTCCCAGGCCCTGGACCTGGAGGAGGGAGAAACCGTCCGGATCTCCTTCCGATCCCGGGCATTGAACCTCCGGCGGCAGGGCAACCAGTTTCGGAATCACTTCGTCTCCCTTCACCAGGAGGATTCCCGGGGAAAAAAATTCGACAGGGCCTACAGGACGATCTCGTCCCCGGACTGGACCCCCGGAGAATTCATCGCAACCCGGTCAGAACATGCCGTCCAATCCGTGATCACGATTTTCCTCTCCGTCTCCGGAAGAATGGAGGTCTCCGATTTCCGGATCGAACTACTCCGGCCGGAGACCAGTTTCGACGTCCTCGTGCGCCACATGGACCGGTACTACAGCTATTTCGATCACAAGGAAATCGACTGGCCCGAAATCGTTTCCCGCCATCGGAATGCGGAAGGGGATTTCGTCGATCGAATCACGAGGATGCTCGCGGAACTGAAGGACGGCCACGTCTGGATCGTTCCTCCGGGAAAGAAACGAATTCCCGTCTGGCGGCCTCCCACGAAACGCAACTTCGATTTTTACGCCGTGGCCGCGAAACTCGCCGGGGTGAAACAGTTCGGCCGGAACAGCCTCGTGGGGAAAACGAAGGAAGGGTACGGGTATGTCGCCATTGGATCGTTCGCCGAAAATGGATCGGTCTATTCTGAAATTTCCCGTGAAATCATTTCCCTGTTCGACGCGCCGGGGTTCATCGTCGATCTCCGGGGAAACGGGGGAGGCTACGAGGGAAGCGCCTCCCGGATCGCGGCTCTCTTCTGCGACGAGGAAAGGGTCTACGCGAAGGCGGCGTATCGTTCCGGGGGAGCGTATGACGCCTTCACGAATCCGACCGACCGGACGATTGCGCCTCGAAAAGGAAAGACGTTTACAAAACCAGTCATCTGCCTGGTCGGGCAGGCATGCGTGAGCAGTGGTGAATACATGGCACTCATGTTGAAATCCATGCCCCATGTCACCCTCCTCGGGCAGACAACGAGGGGATCCACGGGGAACCCACAACCTGTCACGCTTCCCAACGGCATCCGCGTCTGGTTTTCCCGCTGGATCGGCATGCGCGCCGACGGATCCATCTTCGAGGACGAGGGAATCCGCCCCGATATCACCGTCGAACATGCGGGGAAGGGGGACCCCACGTTCGACGCGGCGGTCGACCATCTTCGAAAACGACTCGCCGACTGACCGCCCGATTCAATTCACCAGGCGAAACCCGGGAAAGGTGATTCCCTTGCCGGGAATAATATCGATCGTCCAGGTCCCTCTCCTATAGGTATCCTGGACATCGACTCGGAAACCGGTATTGGAACCCCAGGTCTTACGCGTCGCCTTGGTCTTGTCCCAGAATATGCCGAAACCACAGGACATGACTCCACGGGGAGTAGACCACGAGGCCCCGTGATGAATTGTCTTGGGGAGGACCAGCACGACAAGGAAATGGTTCAATCCCCCCCCCCAAGCCGTGATAGGAATCCCTGTATATCCGCTGTTCGCCGGGGAGAGTCCGCAACAGGTAAACGAGTTTTCCGTCCGCCTTGATACCAACCAATCCCGGGGTATCGTCCGTTACCTCGGTGGATCCCGGCATCATGCTTTTGGGCTCTTCGATACTTTCCCCGATCAGGGTGGCAGTGAAATCCCCGGGAAGCTTGACCACCTCCCATTTCACCCGGACCGTTTCCCCCTTTTCCATGCTCTCGGTAACCCAGGTCGTTCCGGGTTGGCTCGGAATCGGCCCCTCTCCGCCGAAGAGGCTCATCAACACCACCGCGTACAGAATATTCATGCGCGTCTCCTTTCATCCAATCGACAGGGGAGATAGAGCACAATACGTGCCAGAACGGTTTCGGAAGAAAAACCCCGAAGCCCGTATCCAGACCGATACACCCCTGTATTCAATGGATATGGATTTCGATCCCATGCACACTCGGGGGCGAAACATGAAGACACGAATCCTCGTTACCGGGGGGAGCGGGTTCCTGGGAACGCACGTCGTTCTTCAATTGCTCGCCGCCGGATACCTGGTGCGCTCTCTCCAGCGAACCCCGCCCGTGGAGGGAGAACATGTTCCGGGCTCAATCCTGGAGGAGGAGACCATCCGGCGGGCCGTAAAAGGATGCGATGCGGTCTTCCACCTCGCCGGACGTGTCAGCCGGGATCGCCGGGACGCCTCCTTGCTGGAAGAACTCCACGTCGAGGGAACGCGCAATGTCCTCTCCGCGACGGGCGACCGGCGTGTCGTCTACGCCTCCACCTCCGGCACGATCGCCGTTTCCCGGGATCGGAACGAATGCGCGACCGAATTTTCGCCCTACCCGGAAAAGCTCGTCGCGGGATGGCCTTACTACGCTTCAAAGATCCGGGCCGAGAAACTGGCGCTCGAAATTGCCGGTGACCGGGTCGTCGTTCTCAATCCCTCCCTCCTTCTCGGACCGGGCGATTCCCGGCTCTCCTCCACGGAAGACGTGAAACGCGTCCTGGAAGGAAGAATCCCGGCCATCCCGGGAGGGGGACTCAACTTCGTCGACGTTCGTGACGTCGCGGGCGCCTTCGTGACCGCGATGGAAAAAGGCGTGCCCGGGGAACGATACCTCCTGGGAGGCGTAAATTGGACCCTTCGGAAATTCCTCTCGACGGTGGCGGAAATCGGAGGGGTCCGCATCACCTCCCTGCCCGCGCCCGGAATGCTCACCCTCGTCACGGCGCACCTGTCGGAACCCCTCTTCCGGGCGATCGGAAGGACGCCACCGGTCGACGTCGTCTCGGCGGGAATGAGCCGGGCCTTCTGGACCTTCGACAATTCCAAGGCGCGGTCCGATCTCGATTTCCGGCCACGGCCCCCCGAAGAAACCCTCCGCGATACGATCGGGGCCATATGAAGAATATCCTCGTTACCGGGGCGACCGGGTTCATCGGGCGTCGACTGGTCTCACGCCTGTTGGACGATGGGCACCGGGTCCATGCGCTCGTCCTTCCGAACGAAGACCCTCCGGTCGGCGTCGAGGTCCGGAGGGGCGACGTCACCGATCCCGATTCCGTCCGCACCGCGTTCGAAGGCGTCGACAGGGTGATTCATCTCGTCGCCTGCATGGATGACTGGGGTCCCGCGGAACTCTTTACGAGAATCACGGCGGGGGGAACCCAAATCGTCCTCGCCGAAGCCGCGCGACGTTCCGCCCGGGCCGTCCTCGTATCCAGCATCGTCATCTACGGCGACGCCATCGGCCGGGACATCTGCGGGGAAGACCACCCCTTCGGCCTCCCGATGAGCATCTACGGCCGGACGAAACAACTCCAGGAAAGGATCGCGCGGCGCATGGAAGCGACACGGGGATTGGCGCTGACCGTCGTCCGCCCGGCGAACGTATACGGCGCCGGTTCCGGACCCTGGGTGTTGGAACTCATCGAACGCTTGCGAAAAAAAGCCCCCGTGATCGTGGGGAAGGGAGATCAGAACGCGGGTCTCGTCCATGTCGAAAACGTGGTCGACCTGCTGGTTCGTGCGGCACTGGAAGACCAGGCCATCGGCCGCACGTACAACGCCTGCGATAATCTCGATATCACGTGGGGTCGGTATATACACGACCTGGCACGGATTGCGGGTACGCCGCCCCCCCGGAGCCTACCGGCCTGGGTCGCCTCGACCGCGGAAAAACTTTCCCGTTTCTTCTGGCGCAGATCCCGCCCCCCCATCAGCCGCGAAGGACTCAACCTGATCGGAAGCCATCACCGGATTCCGAACGACCGCGCCCGCGAAGAGTTGGGGCTCGATCCCTCCGGGTGGAATTACGAAAAAGGTTTGGAGGAAATCCAGCGGTCGCAGGATTGGAATTCGGCAAGCGCCACCCTCGACGCGGGTGAATCGGGTGACCCCGGTCGTGCCGGGACCGGGAGGGGAGATTTTCCCGAAATCGCCCGGGGTCGTCGCCGTCGCGATAACGTGGACGCCCTCGACCGCGAAGATGTATCCTGACCGGGTGAATAAGCCGGTCCATTTCCCCCCCAAGGACCTTCCCCTTCGGGACGACGTCCGCATCCTGGGCGCGATCCTGGGGGACGTGTTGAAGGAACGGGGAGGGGAAGGGCTGTACGAAAAAGTGGAAGGCGCGAGGCTTTCCTCCCGCAAGCGAAGGGAAGGGGATCCGGACGCAGCGGACGCCCTGGTCCGTCAACTCTCCTCCCTCGAATCGAGTACCGCCTCCCAACTCGTCCGCGCTTTCTCCGCCTACTTCGGACTGGTGAACATCGCGGAACGCGTTCACCGCATCCGGCGGCGGCGCACCCGCATGACCACGGAAGGGGGCCTTCAACCCGGAAATTTCCTCTCGGTCTTCCGGGCCCTGGAGAAAACCGGGGTTTCCTTCGACGAGCTTTTTCACGCCCTGGAACAGGTTCGGATCGAACCGGTTTTCACCGCACATCCCACGGAGTCAGTCCGGCCCATCCTGCTTCGGAACGACCGAAATATCGCGGAACGACTCGTGGACGGTTCCGAGAGAACCGATCCGGCTTCCCGGGACCTCCTCGATCGACTGAAGGAAGAAATCTCCATCGCCTGGCAGACCGTCGAACATCTCCCCTCGGCCCCGACCGTGGAAGACGAGGCGGAGCAGGTGATCTTCACCCTCTCCGAAATCGCCGTGGACATGGTCCCCGATTTTTACGAATCGATTGCCGACGCCCTTGTCCGCGTCTACGGGAAGGGACGAGAAGAAGATCTTCCCGACGGGCTCATCCGGTTCGGTTCCTGGGTCGGCGGGGACATGGACGGAAATCCGAACGCCGGTCCGGAGACGATCCGTTCCGTTCTTCGCCGCCAACGGGACGCGATCCGAAACCGGTACCTCCGCGAAATCGATCGACTGAAGGAGGAACTGACCCACTCCGAAACCCGCTCCCCCTTTTCTCCCGGAATCCTGGACCGGGTTCATCACTACCGGGATCGGTTCCCGGAGATATTCGCCCTCGTCCCCGATCGGTTCCACCACATGCCCTACAGGCTCCTCCTCACCTTCATGGCGCACCGGTTGGAAACGAACGACTACCCGGGGCCCTCCGAGTTTTGCGGGGATATTCACCTGCTCGCGGAAAGCCTGGAGGGAAATTCCGGGGTCCGCCGCGTCCGTCGTTTCCTGCGCCAGGCGGAGACCTTCGGGTTCCACCTCGCCACACTCGATATCCGGCAGGAAGCGGGCGTTCTCCGGGAAGCCGGGAATGAACGGATCCTCGAAGTCTTCCGAACCCTGCGCGAGGCTCTCGAACAATACGGTCCGAACGCCATCGGCCCCTTTATCATCAGCATGGCGAAAGAACCCGAAGACGTCCTCGCCGTTCTCGATCTTGCGGAACGAGCCGGGATGAAAACCCCCGTCCCTCTCGACATCGCGCCCCTCTTCGAAACGGTGGAAGACCTCTCCAACGCGCGGGCGACCATGACGTCCCTTCTCGAGAACGAACGCTACCGGCGCCATCTCCACGATCGCGACGACAGGCAGATCCTCATGCTCGGCTATTCGGATTCGAGCAAGGACGGCGGCGTTCCCGCCTCTCGGTGGGCGCTCTTCCGGGCGCAGGAGGAACTGAGCGAACTTCCCGTCTCCGTCACCTTTTTCCACGGCAGGGGAGGAACGGTCAGCCGGGGGGGAGGAAAACCCCGGGAAGCGATCCTGGCGAGTCCCCCGCAGAGCGTAACGGGCCGGATCCGCATCACCGAACAGGGAGAGATCATTCACGCCAAGTACGGCCTGCGCGACCTTGCTCTTCGCACCACCGAGTTGATGGGAGGCGCCGTCCTCAAGATGATGCTCGGAGGCGGCCCCTCGTACCACTCCCACCCCACGTGGATCGATGCCATGGAGGGTATCGCTTCCACGGCCGGCGAAGCCTTCCGGGACCTGGTTCACCGTGACCCAGCCTTTCCCCCCTTCTTCCGCGCCGTCACTCCCATCGACGTCATCGAGCGGTTGAAAATCGGATCCCGTCCCCCCTCCCGCAAAAGCGGGGCAGGGATCGATCACCTTCGCGCGATCCCCTGGGTATTCGCCTGGACACAGAGCCGTTTCCTTCTCCCCGGGTGGTACGGAACGGGCACCGCTCTCGAAGCGGTAAAGGATTGGAAACTCCTCCTCGCAATGGCAAGGGAATGGCCCTTCTTCTCCAACCTGGTTTCGGACGTGGAGATGGTCCTCGCCAAGGCGGACATGGGCATCGCGGCACGGTACGCCGAACTCGCGGGGAACGGGGGGAAGACCCTCTGGAACCGAATCCACGACGAGTTCAAACGGACACGGGACCAGGTCTGCCGGATCCGCGAATGCGACGAACTCCTCGATCGCGAGCCGGTCCTCCAGAGAACGATCCGCGTACGAAACCCGTACGTTGATCCGATGAGTTTCCTTCAAATTGAACTCCTGCAAAGATGGCGGAAAGGCGGAAGGAAAGACCCGGCGCTGGAAGAAGCGCTCTTCACCACGGTTCGTGGAATCGCCCGCGGGCTTCAGAATACGGGATAACGGGAGGACAAAATGTCGGAACAGGAAATCGTCGACTGGAAGTACGAATCGGGACATCTCGACAAGAAAACGCTTCACCTCGTCGCGATGGCGACCCATCTCGCCGCCGGAAACGGCTACTGCGCGAAGTGGCGGGTCAAGTACGCCCGGGAAGCGGGCGCGACCGACGCCGAGATCAAGGAGACGATCGGAATGGCGGTGCGCGCGGGAGCGTCGATCATTTTCCAGGAGGCGATCGACAATTTCCCCGATGACCTGACTCCGCCGCGAAAGAACTGAATGAAAAGTGATGCGAAAACGGTTCCGGCATACCTGGAATCATTTCCCGCTGACAGGCGAAAGGCGCTCGCGAAGATCCGGAGCGTCATCCGAAAGAATCTTCCGAAGGGCTACCGGGAGTGCATGAACTGGGGAATGATTACGTACGAGGTTCCGCTTTCGGTCTGTCCCGACACGTACAACGGCCAACCCCTCACGTACGCGGGCCTCGCCAGCCAGAAACAGCACATGGGTCTTTACCTGATGTGTCTCTACAGTTCCAAGGCGATGGTGAAGAAATTCGAACCCCGCCTGAAGAAGGAAGCCCCGAAGGTCAGCACGGGAAAGAGCTGCCTGCGGTTCAAGAAACTGGAAGACCTCCCGCTCGACCTCGTGGGGGATATGATCGCCGCGGTCCCGATGAAGGATTTCATAAAAATGAGCGGATCCGGCAGGTAGATCAGAAGGCGTCTTCCCGCAGTTTCAGCCGGTAATACTCCCATTCCTTGAGCTTGCGGGCGCCCGCCTTCTTGTAGAACTTGTGCGCAGGTTCGTTCCAGTCGAGAACGCACCACTCCATTCGGCCGCATCCCTTCTTCTTCCCGGCCTGGACACACTTCTCGAAGAGCGCCTTTCCGTAGCCGTGCGCCCGGTACTCCGGAAGCACGAACAGGTCCTCGAGGTAAAAGGAGGGCCGGGCGAGGAAGGAACTGAAGGTGAAAAAGTACATCGCGTATCCGACCGCCTTCTTTCCGTCCCAGGCGAGCATGGAATAGACGGAAGGATGTTCTCCCAGGAGAGCCTTGCGCGTTCGTCGAACGGCCGCCGCGTCCGGCCGGGGCAGTTTCTCGTAGTCGGCCAAACCCCGCATCAGTTCGACCAGGTCCGGAATCGTCTCTTTCTTGACCGGGGTGATCTTCACTCTATTTCTCCACTCTCTTCCATACTTCCCGGAAATTGCTCTTTTCGTCGAGGGCATTCAACGTGAGAGTCTTTCGATCCGGGCTCCACGTGACCCGGTTTTCAAACGTGATGCCAACGAGTTCCCGATAATTGCTGAACCGGAGCTTCATCTTCACGACCGTCCCCGTGTACTCGACCGTCCCCGCGTTGGCGTGAAATGAAATCTCGGAGTCGGGCGAGATCTCCTGGTAAAAGCGGCTGTAGCGCCCGTCCTTCACGATCATCTGCCCATTCCACCCGGGAGAGGACCAGTCGAGCTTTTCGAACCGGCTGGAGACCAGTTCGTATACCCCGTCCATATTCATTTTCGCGGGGGACTCCTGAACGGCGCTTACGCCGAGGAGAGCGACAACCAGGGGGAGAACCCTTTTCATACCATGACCTCCGTCTGTTCGAATTCCCGGACCAGTTCTTCGAATTCCTTCTGGGAATTAACCCGGTTTCCCCGGTCCCGGAGCCGGGAGGAGTGGGGTGCGCCCTTGACGAACCAGTGGATGACCCGTCGGACGCGAAAGTACGTCTTCTCCTCGCCATAGAATTCCCGGATCTCTTCGAAATGCTCCCGGAGAACCGCCGCCCGTTCCGCAACCGTCGGGCGGGGACTCTCTTCGCCGGTCTCGAGATATTTTTTGATCTCCCGGTAGATCCATGGATTTCCAAGCGCTCCCCGTGCGACCATCACGCCGTCGCACCCCGTTTCCCGGATCATCTCCGCCGCGTCTTTCCCGGAACGGATATTCCCGTTCCCGATCACCGGAATCGAAACCGCCGCCTTCACCTTCCGGATCGCCTGGAAATTCGACATTCCGGAGAAACGTTGCTTCCGCGTCCGGCCATGCACCGTGATCGCCTCGGCACCCGCTTTCTCGGCGGTCCGGGCCAGTTCCAGGAACCGTTCGGTGTCCCCTTCGTCGAACCCGGTGCGCATCTTGATGGTCACCGGAATGGAGACGCGGGCCTTGATCGCCTGCAGGATCGTTCCGACGTGGTGCGGTTCCTTCAGAAGGGCGGCGCCACACCCTTCCTTCACGATCTTGGGAACGGGGCACCCGAGATTGATGTCCACGACGGCGGCGCCGTGATCCTCGATCTTTTTCGCCGCTTCGGCCATCAGTTCCGGATCGCGTCCGGCCATCTGGATCCCCAGAGGTTCGTCCCCTGGGCAGGTGGCCAGGAGTTGATCCGTCCGCGGATTCCCGATCACCACGGGCTTGTCCTTCACCATCTCGCAATAGGCGATCTCGCATCCGAACTTCCGGGCCATTTTCCGGAAGGGCAGATCGGTGCAGGCGCACATCGGCGCCATCAGAACACGCCAGGGAAACTGGTTCATTTTCACCCGTGCATTATTGCAGGTTCGCGTGGATCCCGCCCATGGGAAGAGGCGTCGCGACGCTGTTGATCGTGGCGCCTGCCGGGACCAGGTCCTTGGTCTGCCCCACGGAAAAATCGCCCTGGTCCGCCCAGTAGCGGGTCCTGATCGCCAGGTCGTCGATCCAGACCTGGGTCACGTTGGGATCCCCCGCGGCCACCGCGTTCTGTAATCCGGTCACGCGCCAGGTGAGATCGTCGGAGGCAGCCTGCGTCATCGTTCCGGAGTTGACCATGTCGATCAGCAGTTGGTGGCTCGAAGGAAGTTGAATCACGCTTACGTTCTGCGAGTTCTGATTCGTGATGTACGCCTTCGTCCCGTTCGCCGCGAAGGCGATCTCGTTCGGGTTGGTTCCGATGGTCTCTTCCAATACGACCGTGTTGGTGGGGGTGAAGATCCAGGAGACCTTCCCGGTGTTCCAACTCGTCACGCCGACGAGCAGACCGTCGGGCCGCATCGCCACGCCGTGGGTGGAATTGTCGCCGGTATTGAGCGTCAGGATGTCCTTGATCGTGCGCGTCTCAAGGTCGATCACGAAGACCTCGAAGGTCGAAAGCGTTCCGCCCCACGAAAAGAAGGAAGCGTAGGCGTACTTCCCGTTGGGCGTGATCGCGATATCCTCGAGGCCGTGCACGTTCCCGTCCGCCGCCTGGATCTGGAAGGAGGTCACGAACGTGTCACTCGCCGTGTCGAAAATGGCGATCTCCGGAATGGCGTTCCAGTTGTTGCCGGCCATGCCGCGGGAAACGACCAGTTCCGTCGTCCCGTTCCGGAACGCGCCGCGGGTGTAGGCGCCCGACTTCGTGATCCCCCCGGTCTTCTGGTGGTACGTCGAGGAGGTCGGATCCACGTCCACGATCGTCACGTTCTCGTCCGACCCGTCGGAATTCCCGGAGGAGAAGATGTACGCCTCCCCGCCCTTGATGGAGATCCCGTAGGGAAACATGCCCGACCACGTGTTCGGATCGTACGCCATCCCGATCGTGATCGTGTCGACCACGGTCAGGGACGACATGTCGATCGCGCTGAGCGTCGCGGAGTTGGAGTTCACGACGTACCCGCGGGACCCGTCCTCCGTGAAAGCGATGTCTTCGGGACGTTCGCCCACCGTGAGCGTTTTCATGATGGTATCGGTGGTCGTATCGATGACGGCAAGCATGTTGCCCGGGCCGGCCGACCCGTAGTCGCCGAACATCGCGACGAACGCGAACTTTCCATCGGGACTCACGGTGACGCCGAAGGGGCCCACGTTGGGCATCGAAATTTCGGTGACGGCGGGAGCGTTTGAGACATTGTTGGAAGGATCGTCGCTGCCATCTCCGTGGCAACCCGCGATGACGAGAACCGCGGCGAACAGGGTGGAATACATGCGCTTCATCGAAGAAGCCCTCCATATTGGAAAACAGGTCCGGGATCAGGATCCATCCAGACCAGGAGGGCCCTCACCCGGAGCAAAAAAAGCCCGTGGACAGGTATTCTGGCTCCCGGATCATCCTCCCCCCGCGCCTTCCCATGTCGATGACACAGTGGCGTTCGTGCGGGGTTCGTACCCGGTTACAGCGGCGGGACCGCGGCCGATTCTCACGGCCTTCCCTGGATCCACAGGTGGAAAAGTCAAAGAACGGGAGGAGTGTACACCCCGGCACGGGATTGTCAAGGGGTCGGGAATCACTGGCCTCTCATGGCGGAAAATATGTATCGTGACCGACATGGAAAAAAACCTGGGACCCTTCCGGGAAGCCCTCAACCACGAGGTCGTGACGGTTCCGGGAGAGTTCTTCGTCGTCAATCCCGGAAAGGCCCGGAAGGAGCCTTCCTACCTTCGGAAATACGTCCGCTTCAGTTTCGGCGCTCCGTACGCGGTCGTGGAACGCGGGCTGGACCGGTTGGCGGAGATGGTCCGGAAGGCGTAGGATGAAGACGTACACCGTCGGCCTTGTTCAGATGACCTGTGGAAACGACCCCGGGGAAAACCTCGAGAAAGCGATCCATAATATCGAGGAGGCATCGAAGGAAGGAGCCGACGTCGTCTGTCTCCAGGAATTGTTCCTTTCGCCCTATTTCTGCCAGGAAGAAGATCCCGATCATTTTGACCTGGCCGAAGAGGTTCCGGGTCCGACCACCTCGGCGATGTCCGGGGTCGCCTCGCGGACCGGAACGGTTCTCGTCGTTCCCCTTTTCGAACGTCGCGCCGCGGGACTTTATCACAACAGCGCGGCCGTCATCGACGCGGACGGAACGATTTTGGGCCTCTACCGGAAAATGCACATCCCGGACGATCCCTCCTACTACGAGAAATTTTATTTCACCCCGGGAGACCTCGGCTTTCCCGTCTTCGACACCCGCGTCGGGAAAATCGCCGCCATGATCTGCTGGGACCAATGGTACCCGGAAGGCGCACGACTGGCGGCGCTCGGCGGGGCGAACATGGTTTTCTACCCGACCGCGATCGGGTGGCATCCTTCCGAAAAGGAAAAGGAAGGCGAAGCGCAACGCGAGGCATGGCAAACGGTGCAACGAGGACATGCCATCTCCAACGGGATTTATGTCGCCGCGGTCAACCGGGTGGGACACGAGAAACCGGAATCGGGCGGGGACGGCATTCAATTTTGGGGCTCCTCCTTCCTCTCCGATCCCCAGGGCGTCCTCGTCGCGAAAGGCTCGGAAAAACAGGAAGAAATCCTCCTCGCCGACGTGGATCTCACCCGTCTCGAGGAACACCGCCGCAACTGGCCCTTCCTTCGGGACCGCCGGATCGACGCCTACCACGGAATGGATAAACGGTTCCTCGACTGATGATCCGAATGCCCCCGGAATGGGAGACCCACGAGGCGACCTGGATCGCCTGGCCCCACAACGCCTCCGACTGGCCCGGGAAACTGGCCGCGATCCACTGGGTCTATGCCGAAATCGCCAGGAAAATCGCCCCCGGGGAAATCGTCCGGATCATCGTCAATTCGAAAAGCCACGAGGCCGCCGCGCGGAAGTACCTCGGGAAAGCGGGCGTGCCATTGGATCGCGTCGAGTTCTTCCGCTTTCCGACCAACCGGGGATGGACACGCGATTTCGGACCGATCTTCGTGCGCGACGGGAAGGATACCGCGATCGTCGATTTCGCCTTCAACGGCTGGGCGCGCTATTCCAACTGGAAGATGGACAACCGGATCCCGGGAAAGGTGGCGTCGGCGCTGGGAAAGAAACTTCTCCCGGTACGGTACAACGGGAAACCGGTGGTGATGGAAGGAGGCTCCGTCGACGTCAACGGCGGTGGAATCCTCCTCGCCACGGAGGAATGCCTGCTCGACCAGGTCACGCAGGTGAGAAACCCAGGTATCTCCCGCTGGGAAATAGAGACGATTCTCGCGGAAAACCTCGGGATTGACCTCGTCGTCTGGCTGGGGAAGGGGATCGCCGGAGACGACACCCACGGCCACGTGGATGACGTCGCCCGGTTCGTGGGCCCCTCCACGGTCGTGCTCTGCGAAGAAACCGACCCGAAGGATGCAAACTTCCGGACGCTTGTGGATAACCGGGACCGGTTGAAGAACGCGGGACTCGGGATCGTCCTTCTTCCCATGCCGGGACCGTTGTACTTCGAGGGGATCAGGCTTCCGGCCAGCTACGCGAATTTTTACGTCGCCAATTCCGCTGTCCTCGTTCCAACCTTCAACGATCCGAACGACCGCGTCGCGCTGGAAATCCTCTCCGATTGCTTCCCCGACCGGCCCGTCGTCGGCATCCACTCCGTCGACCTCGCCTGGGGCTTCGGCACCCTCCATTGCCTCACCCAGCAACAACCCGCCTGAATCCGCTCCATGTCCCCAATCCCGAAGCGAAATTTGGTCCCCCTTAAATAGAAATGTCCCCTTTTTCTGGATATCTGAGGGAAGGCTCATATATTTGTGGATATGCAGGGAGAGTTATCGAAGAAGAAGGCGGAGGCGCTGGCGGAAGCGTTCCAGGTGCTGTCGGACCCGAGCCGGTTGAGGATCCTCGCGCTCCTCCGCGAGGAACGGCCCGTCAACGACCTTGTAAGAAGGGTCGGCCCCTCCCAGTCGGCCGTCTCGCACCAGCTCCGCGCCCTGCGCCAGATGAAACTTGTTTCCCACAGGCGCGTGGGGAAATCGGTCCTCTACCGGCTCTCCTCCTCCGCCGTGCAGACCCTTCTTGAAAAGGGAATGGAGATGATCCGGTGAAAGACAGGATCGAAATTCACGACCTGGAAGTCACCACCACGATTGGCGTGACCGGGGAGGAACGGGCCACGCCCCAGGAACTCCTCGTCGATATCGCGATGATGACCGATACCCGCCCCGCGGCGCTGAGCG
>PVBE011890991.1_pt1 | contig 18632 bp, 16 predicted proteins | sample 1631181 | NCBI WGS metagenome assembly PVBE01 (sample SAMN08397723, study PRJNA350692) | Marine metagenome, whole genome shotgun sequencing project. | isolation source: water | place: Pacific Ocean | collected 2012-04
ATCGACGACTTCACACCCACCCAATGTCAAAATTTCTTCACCGCAGCCGGATATGAACCGGATTAAATTGAATCCGCTCTAGAGCAAAACCCGAGCAGGTGGAACCACCTGCGACGGTGATTTGCTTTTACTCCAAAGAGCTAGAGCATTTCGCGTGAGCGTATGCGAACGTGACATGCGCTAGGCGGATGCCGCCCCCCGAATCGGCAGCTAAGCGCGCGAGCGCCTCTCATGGCCGCGGATTCGCGCCTTGACCAGGAAAATTTGATCCTTAACCCTTAGTTTTCGACGTTTGAGTTCGGCAAGGGAGAGTGTATTGGGCGCCGGCCTTTGCGCCTCGTCCTGGATCGCTTTTTCCAAATTGGCATGTTTCGCGGCGAGGCTGGCAACATAATCGTCCAGCCCCAGCTCATTGCTTATATCAACGGGATCTAGCCTTGAATACATCGTCCCCCATCGTGGCGAATTCTTTACGGAAAAATCGGGCAGCGGCGCTTCGCCACACACCGCGCCCCAAATGAGCAACCCCCGGATTGTCGCATAGCGGCCATTCATTGACCACAAAATCCGCAATAAATATGCGCCGCGGGAAACCGCAGACCATAACCAAGGATATAGGCGCCCGGAGCCTCCCGAAAGGTTAATTGGTTAAGAAATTATTAACATGGATTCAATTCTTTAGGCGATTTTTATGCCGCCGGGCGCAATTTCACTCTCGATTTTCCGCGCGCATTTTGGTATGATATGAAACGTAACGATCGTTCAATGTCACAACGATGGATGAATGATGGAACATCAAGTTGCCGATCAACGGCTCGTCTCCCTGAGGATCGAACACCGGGACCTAGACGATGTAATCAGCAAATTGGTAGGCGACCACGAAGCAGACGACGTCCGAATGCGACGAATGAAAAAACGAAAATTGGCGCTTAAAGACGAAATCGCCAAGCTTGAAAGCGATCAGCTTCCGAATTTGATCGCGTAGTTTCGCGCCGTGCATCGATATTTTCGCGGGGCGCCGCGGCAAAGCGGCATAACTCCTGACCAGCTTTTGCAGGTGACCTGCTTTTGCGAGTAATCGGCTATTGCTGGGCTTTCGCCCGTAATCCGCCCTGTTTGCTGGCATACATGGCCTTGTCGGCCTCGGCAAGCGCCTGGCCCGCGTCTTCCACCCCGTTGAAGGTGTAGGCGCCAAAGGTCACGTTTATTTCCAGTTCTTCATCATTGAACGACACGCGCTCTTTGGCGATCTCGTGCGCCAATTGAATCGACTTGTCATGCGCCACCTGGGCATCTATCTGATAGAGGATGACGCCGAACTCGTCGCCGCCGAGGCGGCCGACGATGTCCGAATCGCGGACCTGCTCCAACAATGTATCGGCGACATGGCGAAGCGCCGCATCGCCGGCCGGATGGCCGAAGGAATCGTTGATTTGCTTCATATTGTTGACGTCGAAATAGATGACTGTACTCGGCGCGCCATACCTCTCCGTCATCGAGATGGCGCGCGTCAATTCACGCACGAAAGCGCGGCGGTTATAGACCGGCACCAGCGAATCCTGGTCGGCCAGACGTTCAAGATGCTGAATTCGCCCGCGGCTGTTATTCAATTCCTCACGCAGGCGAGCCACCTCCTCCATCAGCGACATGATCGCCATGCGCACCTTGGGAGTCAGCTCCGCCTCGGGAATGCCCATCACGGCGGTGCTGTCCTGAACCTGGTGACTTGAACTGGGAGCAGCGCTGGCGTTGCCGCGCTTGGCGCTCCCCGCGCGGCCGGCGACGCCGACGCGCGACGTTCTGGTTCCCTCTATCTTCATTCAATCTCGTCCTCGATCAACACCACTTTCGAGCCACTCAAGTGTAAGCATCGATAACTTTTCCTTACCACATTGGCCTAGCGATGGCAAAAACTCCCCTCAGACATTACCATTTTTGCGAAAAGAACCTTTCCGTTCATGAACCCGCCCATTAACATCGCCCGAGCGCCTTTAGTAATAGTAAATGATTTTGTCTTTTTTATCGAATTCGACCAGAAAGTGAGCCCTGAAGAGCCTTGAGCACAAAAAAAACCCTGATCGGCATTATCATGGGCAGTCAGTCCGACTGGCCGGTGATGCGCCACGCCGCATTGACCCTGGACAGCCTGGCGATCGCCTATGAATCGCGCATCATATCGGCCCACCGCACGCCGGAGCGCCATGGCCTCTATTGCGCCGAGGCCAGGCAGCGTGGTCTGCAGGTGATCATCGCCGGTGCCGGCGGCGCCGCCCACCTGGCCGGCGTCACGGCCGCGCTGACGCCGCTTCCCGTGCTTGGCGTGCCGATGGAAAGCGCCGCCCTCAAGGGCATGGACAGCCTGTTGTCGATCGTTCAGATGCCGGGCGGCATTCCCGTCGGCACCCTCGCCATCGGCAAACCCGGCGCCATCAACGCGGCGCTTCTGGCCGCCGCCATCATCGCGCTGGGCGATGAAACGGTGTCCGCCGCGCTCGACCAATGGCGTTCCCGGCAAACCGCCAACGTCCCCGAAATCCCGGTCGACCCGGCCGACTAGCTGAGATGCTAGGGCCGGCCCGAACGGCCGCCCCGCGCAACGTTGAAAGCGCGGGCCGGGTGGCGCTTGATCAGGCGCGCCAAAATTTCGGGCGACGGCAACACACTCCGCAATCGGCCCTGCAGCCGGCCCACCCGCGTAACGTCTTCCAGGCGGCGGTCGAGAAAGGCCCAGCATTCTTCGTGATCCTCAGAGCCGTCATCAAGCCAGTACAGCAGGGTCGAGCCGTAAACACCGGCCAGCAGGGCGCGCTTGCTGTAGAAATTTAAATCCATCGATTTATCGCCGAGGGCAAACCACATCGTATCGACCGTTCGGTAAAGGCAGCGCAGTGAGAGGGCAGCGTTCAGCGGCAGGGCGAGATAGGCCAAGGCGGCGCGCACGGCCTCGGGATGGGGGGTTTCCTGTTCCAGGCGGAGACGCACGGCGGCGGCAATGCGCCGGCCCAGATCCAGGCCCTTGAGCGCCTCCGCGTCGAGGCCCTTTTCCATGTGCCGGTCGGCCCGCGCCGAGTGATATTCGATCAGCGATGCGGCGCCGCCGGGAAAGGCGCGCCGCGCGGCATCGACGGCGATGCCGCATTCCTGCGCCGCCGCCAGCAGCGCCTTTTCGCCCCAGCCATCGAACGGCACATAGTCGAGAACTGCCTCAATTAGCCTATCGCGGGTCTCGTCCGCCGTCATGACTCGCCGCGTCATGAATTATCTTCCTCCGCTTCCTCCGCTTCCTCGGGCGGCGCCAGCGACAGCTCGCTGGTGAATGTCAATGTCGACAGGTCGCGCATGCGCATGGGATAGAGAATGCCATCGAGGTGATCGCATTCATGCTGGACGACGCGGGCGCGAAAGCCCCTCGCCTCGCGCTCGATCGTGGCGCCGAGATGGTCGACGCCGCGATAGCGGATATGGCTGTAGCGCGGCACCTTCCCGGCCAATCCCGGCATCGAGAGGCAGGATTCCAGGCTCTCGGTCATGTCCTCGCCCAACAGCTCGATCTCGGGATTTATCAACACGGTAAAGGGGCACGCTTCGGCCTCTTCGCCGTCTTCCCTATGGGCGCGCGCGGCGGAGACGTGAAACATCACCAGACGCAGCGGTACATGCACCTGTGGCGCCGCCAGGCCGGCGCCCGCGGCATCGGCCAGGGTGTCTATCATGTCCTCCACCAGCATGCCGATTTCGGGCGCCCTCGGATCGCTGACAGCCTCCGCAACCTGTTTGAGCAGTGGATGCCCCATGCGGGCAATCTTGAGAATAGCCATGGCCCGTATAATGGCCTTCCGCCGCCCTCGGGTAAACCGGGTAAAGCCCAGCAAGCCCGCCAAACGCTTCAAACCGGGGATTTCGCCATCACCGCCCTTCACAGGCGGCCCGCGACATGCTATGACCCGCCCCGCTTTCGAAGCAAACGCAATTCAAGGAATAAACGCTTGGTACAGGTCGTCGTCAGAGAAAATAATGTCGACCAGGCTCTCAAGGCGCTGAAAAAGAAAATGCAGCGCGAGGGCATCTTCCGCGAGATGAAGATGCGGAGACATTACGAAAAGCCGTCAGAGAAGCGCGCGCGCGAAAAGGCGGAAGCAATCCGCCGTGCCCGCAAGCTGGCGCGCAAACGCTCTTCGCGCGAAGAATAAACCCGCTCCACCGTTACGTCCGAATTCGGGCCGCCGAGCCTCAGCCGCGCGGGCGCGTCCGCGCCCGCGCCCAGGTACGCCTATAACGCCTTGACGATAGCCTCGACCATCTTCTTGGCGTCGCCGAACAGCATCATGGTGTTGGGATTGTAGAACACCGGATTGTCGATGCCGGCATAGCCGGGCGATAGCGAGCGCTTGACGAAAAGCACAGTCTTGGCGTTCTCGACATCGAGGATCGGCATGCCGGCGATGGCGCTTTGCGGGTCGGTCTTGGCGACCGGATTGACGACGTCATTGGCGCCGATCACGAAGGCGACGTCGGTGCCGGCAAGGTCGCTGTTGATTTCATCGAGCTCGAAGACCTCGTCATAGGGCACATTGGCTTCGGCCAGCAGAACGTTCATGTGGCCCGGCATGCGCCCGGCGACGGGATGGATGGCATAGCGTACGCGCACCCCCTTCTTGCCCAACTCATCGGCCATCTCGCGCACGGCATGCTGTGCCTGCGCCACGGCCATACCGTAGCCCGGCACGATGATCACCGAGCCGGCGTTGGAGAGAATGAAGGCGCCGTCATCGGCACTGCCCGCCTTGTGCGGTTTTTCGCTTTTGTCCACCTTGGTATCCTCGCCGCCAAAGCCGCCGAGAATGACGCTGATGAACGAACGGTTCATGCCCTTGCACATGATGTAACTCAAGATGGCGCCGGACGAGCCGACCAGGGCACCGACGATGATCAACACCGTGTTGTCGAGGGTGAATCCGATGCCGGCCGCCGCCCAGCCCGAATAGGAATTCAACATCGAGATCACCACCGGCATATCGGCGCCGCCGATGGGAATGATGATGAGCACGCCAAAAACCAGCGCCAGCGCCGTCATGATCCAGAATATCGTCGGCGATTGGTCGAAGCAGAAGATCACCGCGAGGGCGATGATGACCAGCGCGACGATGAGATTGAACAGACGCTGCCCGGCAAACACCAGGGGCGCGCCGCTCATCAATTCCTGCAGCTTGAGAAAGGCGATGATGGAGCCGGTGAAGGTCATGGCGCCGATCACCATGCCGACGCTCAATTCGATGCGGCTGATCAGGCGGATATCGCCTTCGACGGCGATATGAAACACCTCGGGCGCGAGCAGCGCAGATGCCGCGACCAACACGGCGGCCAAGCCGACCAGACTGTGAAACGCCGCCACCAGTTGCGGCATGGCGGTCATCTTGATCTTCAAGGCGATTACGATGCCGACCAGGCCGCCGACCGCGATGCCGATGACGAGCCACAGATAATCCTCGACGCCGGGCTGGGCCAGGGTGGTGCCGACGGCGATCACCATGCCGGCGATGCCTAACATATTGCCGACCCGCGCCGAGGCCGGCGAGGACAGGCCGCGCAGGGCCATGATGAAACAGACACCGGCGATCAGGTAGAGAATCGCGGCAAGATTGGCGGTCATGGCGGCGGTCCTATTTCTTTTTCTTGTACATTTGCAGCATGCGCTGGGTCACGGTGAAGCCGCCGAATATGTTGACGGCCGCCAATCCCACGGCAATGCCGCCGAGAATTTTGGCGGTCCCGCCTTCCATCGGCGCGGCGGCGAGCAGCGCGCCGACGATGATGACGCTGGAGATGGCATTGGTCACCGACATCAGCGGCGTGTGCAGGGCCGGAGTCACGCTCCACACCACGTAATAACCGACGAATACCGCCAGCACGAAAACGGTCACCGCGATGACCAGCGGATGAATATCCACGACATGTTCCACGTTTAGCCCTCCGCTCCGGTCAATGCCGGGTTGACCACCGAACCGCCGCGCGTCAACAGCGCGCCCTTGATGACCTCGTCCTCCCAGTCGATTTCGAGGCTTCCGGATTCGCCGTCGATCATGGGGGAGATGAAATTGTAAAGATTGCGGGCATAGAGGGTGCTGGTATCGCCCGGCACGCGGGCCGGATAGTTGGTATGGCCGATGATGGTGACGCCATGTTTGACCACCACCGCGTTGCGCTCGCTCGATTCGCAATTGCCGCCGGTTTCCGTCGCCAGATCGACGATCACCGAACCGGTCTTCATGTCCTGGACCATCGCATCGTTGATCAGAAGCGGCGCCGGCTTGCCCGGAATGAGCGCCGTGGTGATGCAGATATCCTGTTTCTTCAATGTCTCGTGGATCACTTCGGCCTGGCGCTTCTGATAATCGGCACCCATTTCACGTGCATATCCGGCCGCCGTCTCGGCACTCTCGCTCTCGGTGTTCTCGACCTCGATGAAGCTTGCGCCCAGGCTTTCGACCTGTTCCTTGACCGCCGGGCGCACGTCGAACGCGCTGACGATAGCGCCGAGGCGATGCGCCGTGGCGATCGCCTGAAGGCCGGCCACCCCGGCGCCCATGACCACCACCCGAGCCGGCACGATGGTGCCCGCCGCCGTCATCATCATCGGCAAAATCCTGCCGAATTGTTCCGCCGCGTCGATCACCGCCTTGTAGCCGGTGATGTTGCTCTGCGACGACAGCGCATCCATGCTCTGGGCGCGGCTGATGCGCGGGATCAATTCCATGGCGAAGCTTGTCAGGCCATGCTTGGCGTAAGCCTCCGCCTGTTCGCGGTCGGACAGCGGATTCAGGAGGCCGATCAGAACAGCGTCGGGTTTCATCATCGCCAGTTCATCGACGGCGCCGTTGCCGTTGCAACACGGCGCGCCGACCTTGAACACCATGTCTACCTCGCCATAGAGCGTGGCGGCGTCGGCAACGATTCGCGCGCCGGCTTCCTGCAGCATGTCATCGGATATCGATGCCGCCTCGCCGGCGCCCGACTGGATGAGCATTTCGACGTTGAGGGAGGTGAATTTCTTGACTGAATCCGGCGACGCCGCGACACGGGTTTCACCGGGAAGGATCTCTTTAGGAATCCCGATCTTCATTGGTTTTCCTTGTACATATTTCGCTGGTTTTTTTGGAATCTCACTATAAAACGCCGACACCATGCCGTGCCATGTTGAGTTTGCCAAGTGCGGTGTGGCACTTCGTCACGCACAAGAAACAAACATCACGTTTCGGTTACAGATATTGAGGGTAATTGGTTAATTAAGTCTGATTCAGGCGGCGTCCGGCACGCCGGCGCGCCGGAGAATCTCCTCTTGGCGGCGCGCCAGCGCGCCCGAGTCGAATCCCTCGATCAGCGCCTCAAAAGCCCGGTGCCAATTCAATTCGGCGCCGAGATGGAGGAACACCGAGCCCAATCCGATGGCCGAGCGGTCGAGGAGGACGAATTCACGCGGCGGTGTGACGCCGCCGAGGCGGCGGATTTCGTTGTGCACCTTGGCCGCCACCGCGCCGCCGAACTTGCCGCCGCCCGATTCGTCGATGAGGCGCGTCCGGTCGTCGGTGAGCGGGCCATAAATATATTTCGCCCAGATGGAGAGCGCATCGACCATCTCGGACGACAATCCCTCGAAGCCCCAACTTTCAAAGGCGTGCACCAGCTGCGCCTGATCATCCCGTTGAACGCCCCGGTAAAGGTCGATCACACCTTGTATGAAAGCGGCGGGAAGGATGCGCACACAGCCATAATCGAGGAGATTGACCGAGCCGTTGCTGCGGATGGTGTAATTGCCGAGATGGGGGTCGCCGTGCAACACGCCATGGCGGTAGAGCGGGCAGTACCAGGCGGCAAACATGTTTTGGGCGATGCAGTTGCGCGCCTCCTGCGGGCGCGATTTCGCCTCCAGAAGCGCCTCGCCATCGAGCCAGGACATGGTCAACAGGCGCCCCGTGCTCAATTCGGGCAGCACCGTCGGTACATGCACGCCGGCCTCGTTTTCGAGCATTTCGCCGAACAGCCGGACATGCCCCGCCTCGCGGCGGTAATCCAATTCCTCGCGCAGGCGCGCCGTCAGCTCACGCATTATCTCGCGCGTATCGATGGCCGGGTCGTAGCGCTTGTAAAGGCCGAAAATCAGCTTCAATTGGCGTAGATCCGCTTCCACCGTCGAGGCCATATCGGGATATTGCAGCTTGCAGGCCAGCGTCCGGCCGTCCGCGCCACGGGCGCGGTGAACCTGGCCGAGCGAGGCCGCCGCCGCCGCGTCCTGCTCGAACATCTCGAAGCGGCCCTGCCAATCGGCGCCCAGTTCGGTGCGCATGCGCCGTTTGACGAAGGCCCAGCCCATCGCCGGCGCCTGCGACTGCAGAGCGCGCAGCTCCTCGATATATTCGTCGGGCAGGCCGTCGGGAATGGTGGCGAGCAATTGCGCCACCTTCATCAGCGGTCCCTTGAGGCCACCCAGCGCGCGGCTCAGCTCGGCCGCGTTGCGCGCCGAATCGGCCGGCATGCCGAGATAGCGCTGGCCGGCCATGCGCGCCGCCAGGCCGCCCACCGAGGTGCCGACGCGGGCATACCGGCGCACCCGCCGGCTCATCCTGTTGTTCTCGGAAGCCATGGCCGGCGGCCCTACAGCTCAGCCTCTAATTGATCGACGAAGCCGGCGACGATGTCGAGTCCGCGCGACCAGAAATCGGCCTTGCCGGCATCGAGGCCGAAGGGCGCCAGCAGTTCCTGGTGGCGCAATGTGCCACCGGCGCCGAGCATAGCCAGATATTTCGCCTCGAACCCGGCCTCGGCCTCCTGATAGACGGCATAGAGCGCGTTCACCAGGCAATCGCCGAAGGCGTAGGCGTAGACATAGAAGGGAGAATGGATGAAGTGCGGGATATAGGCCCAGAAATGGCGGTAATCGTCGTCGAACTGGAGCGCCGGGCCGAGGCTTTCGCCCTGGATCGAGAGCCAGATATCGCCGAGCCGCTCGGGCGTCAACTCACCCTGGCGGCGCTGGTCATGGACCTGGCGTTCGAATTCGCAAAACGCCACCTGGCGCACCACCGTGTTGAGCATGTCCTCGACCTTGCCGGCGAGCATGACGCGCCGGCGTGACGGCGATTGCTCGCCTTCGAGAAGGGCGCGGAAGGTCAGTTGCTCGCCGAACACCGAAGCGGTCTCGGCCAAGGTCAGTGGCGTGTCCGACATCAACGCGCCCTGCGGCCCGGCCAGCACCTGATGCACGCCGTGACCGAGTTCATGCGCCAGGGTCATCACGTCGCGCGTCTTGCCCTGGTAATTGAGCAGCAGATAAGGATGCGCGCTCGGCACCGTGGGATGGGCGAAAGCGCCCGGTGCCTTGCCCGGCGCCACCGGCGCGTCGATCCAGGCGCCATCGAAAAAGCGTATTCCGACATCGGCCAATCGCGGCGAAAAGGCGCGATATGCCGAGAGCACCGTATCGACCGCCTCGCCCCACGCAATTATGCGGTCGTCGTCCTCGGGGAGCGGTGCGTTGCGGTCCCAATAATTGAGCTTGTCGGTGCCGAGCCAGCGCGCCTTTAGATCATAATAGCGGTGCGAAAGACGCGGATAGGACTGCTTGACCGCCTGCACAAGCGCATCGACGACCTCATCCTCGACATGATTGCTCAGATTGCGCTCCGAAATGGGGCGCTCGAATTGGCGCCATTTGTCCTCGGTCTCCTTGTCTTTGGCCAGGGTGTTGGTGATCAGCGAGAAGGTACGGATATTTTCGCCGAATACCTGACCGATGGATTTGGCGGCGGCGCGGCGCCGGCCTTCGTCGGCGTCCGAGAGCAGGTTGAGCGCCTCGGCGCTGGTCAAATCCTTTCCCGCCACCGGAAACCGCAGCGCCGCCACGGTCTCGTCGAACAGCCGCATCCAGGCCGAGCGCCCCGATATTTTTTTTTCGTGCAGCAGGCGCTCCAGGTCATCGGAGAGCTGGTGCGGACGGTAGGCGCGCACATCGCGCAGCCAGGGCCCGTAATGGGCCAGCGGCGCGGCGGCCGAAAGCTGCTCCAGATCGTCATCATCGATGCGGTTGAGCTCGAGCGGCAGGAACAGCAGGTCGCTGGAAATATCCGTCGCCGCTTCCGACAGATCCTGGAAAAAGCGCGCCACCTCCGCGTCCTCCATATAGGTGCAATAGCGCAAATAGGCGTAGCTCGTCAGCCGGCCGAGAATTTCCTGCACCGCCTCATATTCGCCGACCAGCTGGCCGAGCGCTTCACCACCGAGCGACGCAACCTTGCCGCCATGTTTCTCTTTCAGGGCACGCGCGTCCCGGCGCGCTTTTTCGAGGTCATCCTCGAGCGCCTGGCAATCGGGCGCGGCGTAGAGATCGCTCAGATCCCAGCGCGGCAGCGGGCCCAGCTTTGCCGATGATTCGCTCTGTTGGTTCATGATATCGGCGCTCCTCCTCACAAGCGGAATTATCGCCCCTCTTGGTGCACACCGCCCTCTCGCATTATCATGCCGCAAAACGAGAAGCCAAGGGGGGAGTTGCGCGGTGACGTACGATACATGGCCAAGCCTGCCCGGCATGTTTTTCGAGATCGCCGAGCAGGGCGGCGACAGGGCCTTCCTGTGGACCAAGACCGACGGCCGCTATCGGCCGCTGTCGTGGCGCGATACGGCGGCGCGCGTGCGCGACATGGCCAAGGGCCTGGCGGCGCTCGGCGTCACGGCCGGCGAGCGCGTCGCGATCGTCGCCGAAAACCGGCCGGAATGGGCGATTGCCGATCTCGCCGTCATGACGCTCGGCGCCATCAGCGTGCCCGCCTACACCACCAATACGGTGCACGACCACCGTCACCTGCTCGCCGATTGCGGCGCCAAGGGCGTCATCGTCTCGACGCGCGCCCTCGCCGCCCGTGTGCTGCCCGCCGCCGCCAAAGTCGCCGACACCGAGTTCATCGTCAGCATGGAAGCGACCGAGCCCGGCGCTTTCGATATCGCGCTCTATGACTGGGACACCGTCATGGCGACGGGTGCGGCGTCCGATCACGATCTTGAGCCCGGGCTGCAAAAGCTGGCACGCGGCGATGTCGCCTGCCTGATCTACACCTCGGGCACCGGCGGCAATCCCAAGGGCGTCATGCTGAGCCATCAGGCGATCCTCATCAATTGCCATTCGGCGTGCGAATTGTTGCGCCTGTTGGGCCTCGGCGATGAAGTGTTTCTTTCCTTCCTGCCGCTCAGCCACGCCTACGAACATACGGCGGGGCTTTATTTTCCGATCTCCATAAATGCGCAGATCTACTATGCCGAAAGCGTCGAAACGCTGAGCGTCAATCTGACCGAGGCGCGCCCGACCATCATGGTCAGCGTGCCGCGCCTCTATGAGGTGATGCATCGGCGCATCACGCTCGGGCTCAAGCGCCAGAGCGCGCTCAAGCAATCCCTGTTCGCCAAGGCGGTGGCACTGGGGCGCCGGGAATATGAAAAGCCGGGCAGCCTCGGCTTCGTGCAGGCGGCGCTCAACCGGGTGCTCGAGAGCCTGGTGCGCGACAAGGTGCGGGCGCGCTTCGGCGGCCGCCTCAAGGCGATGATATCGGGCGGCGCGCCGCTCAACCCGGAGGTCGGTATTTTCTTCACCGCGCTCGGCGTGCGCCTGTTGCAGGGCTATGGCCAGACCGAAGCGGCGCCGGTCATCGCCTGCAACCCGCCGTTCAAGGTCAAGCTCCATACTGTCGGCCCGGCGCTCGAGCGGGTCGAGGTCAGGATCGCCGAGGACGGCGAAATCCTGGCCCGCGGCGAGATGATCATGAACGGCTATTGGAACGACGAGACCAGCACCAAAGCCGTGCTGCGCGAGGGCTGGCTGCACACCGGCGATATCGGCCATCTCGACGATGACGGCTATATCCAGATCACCGGCCGCAAGAAGGACATCATCGTGCTTTCCGGCGGCGACAACCTATCGCCGCAGCGCGTCGAGGGCATGCTGACGCTACAGCCGGAAATCGGCCAGGCCATGGTTTACGGCGACAAGCACGCCCATCTGGTGGCGCTGCTGGTGCCGGACGAAGATTTCGTGCGCGACTGGCGGCGCGGCAGCGGCGAAGCAGGCGATTTCATGAAAGCCCTCGGCGAAGCGGTGGAGCGCGCCAATGCCGACCTCTCGCCGCATGAGCGCATCAAGCGCCACATGCTGGCCGAGAAGCCCTTTACGATCGATAACGAACTGATGACGCCGACCCTGAAGGTGCGCCGGCATAAGGTGCTGGAGATCTACGGCGCGGCGCTTGAAGCGCTTTACTAAAGTAGCATAAAAATAGCCACGCCCGCCCTACGTTTTCCTAAGAATAAATCCTGGATTCATTAAATAAATCAATTATTTATCATTATTTCTTGAGACGACAAGACAAGTTACCGATCGCTGAATTTCGGCTTGCGCCGCTCCCTGAACGCGGCCAGGCCTTCCTTATGGTCCGGCATGGAATTGGTCAGCGATTCATAGGCGATGGAGGCGTCCATCATGCCGTGCGCCAGTTGCTTGAGGCCGACATTGATGGCGGCCTTGGTCAGGCGCACCTCGATGGTCGGGCCGGCCTCGAGCCGGCGCGCCATCTCATCGGTGCGCTCGTCGAGCTCCTCTGCCGCGACGGCGTAATTGACCAGGCCGAGCTCGGCCGCTTGCCTGCCGTCGATGATCTTGCCGGTCATGAGGAATTCCTTGGCCCTCGGATAGCCGGTCAGTTGCGGCCAGATGATCGCCCCGCCATCGCCGGCGACGAGGCCGACATTGACATGGAGATCGCCGATGCGCGCCGTCTCGGCGGCGATGATGACGTCGCAAAAAAGGGCGATGGTGGCGCCGAGGCCGATGGCGTCGCCGTTGAGCCGGCAGATGATCGGCTTCTCGCAATCGAGCATGCCGAAGACGATCTGCTTGGCCTCGACCGCGATGCGCGCGAACAGCGCCGAATCGTCGGCCGCCGCCTGCAGCCAATCGAGATCGCCGCCGGCGCAAAACGCCCGCCCGGCGCCGGTCAGGACGATGATATCCGCTTCGTCGTCCGCCGCGACATCGTAGAAAATGCGCGACAGCTCCTTGTGCATCCGCGCGTTCACGGCGTTGAGCACGTCGGGCCGGTTGATCGTCAGCCTCAGAATGCGGCCTTCGCGCGCACATGCGATGGTCTGGTAGTCGTCATATCGGTTCATGTGATTTGTCCCTTATTGTTTGGCCCCTCAGGCGCCGGGCGGTCGCATCCGCTCCACATGACTCCCTGGGGGCTTACCTCGTATTAACTCGGGCGCTCTTTTTGTTTGTTCCCTCAGTCGCCGGGCGGTCGCATCCGCTCCCTTGGCTTGGCGCGCTTGCCGGAATGCAAGAGACGCATTCCGGGGGGTGTGCCGTTTTGGGAGAGTCTTTGTGGGTTCCCTCCAACGCCGGTTGGTGGTTCCCCCTCGGACACTGGCGATGCGCATACGAGTATTAGGCGGCGTCGAGCGGCAAGGCCGTCTCGTTCTTGACCGGCGTCAGCAGGAAGCTGGTCTTGGTGCTCGAGATGCCGGGCACGCGCAGAAGGTGATCGCGCATCAGCCGCTCATAGGCGCCGAGATCGGCAGTGACGACCTTGAGCAGGAAATCCGCTTCGCCGGTCACCGGCCAGCATTCGAGAATTTCCGGGCGCTCGGAGATCGCCGCTTCGAACACCTCCAGCACCTGCTCGACATTGCGCTCGAGGGTGACGCTGATGAAGCACGCAATGCCGAGCCCGATCCGCGCCGGGTCGATCACCGCGCCGTAGCGCCGGATCACACCCTCTTCTTCGAGCCGCTTGACGCGGCGCAAACAGGGCGAAGGCGTGAGACCGACACGCTCGGCGAGCGCCACATTGGCGATTCGCGCATCGCTTTGCAGCTCGGCAAGGATGCGCCGATCAATCTTATCCAGGCTCATTTTTGGCATTATATGCTAAAAAATACATAATTATACAATTTTTAGCTAAATTGAACAAATATTTGCAACGGCTTAGCAATGATTAACGCTTGCGTTCCAGGATAGTATAGTGGGCCGTTGCGGCGCGCCGGATGGGATGGTGCGCCGAGGGGTAAGTGCAGGTCGTCATTTAATTGTTCGCGGGGCGCCCATGAAACTCGCCGAGGTTTCACTCGACGACAAATATGCCGCCGAGAGCGGCCGGGTATTTCTCACCGGCACCCAGGCGCTGGTGCGCCTGCCGATGATGCAGTACCGGCGCGACGCCAGGGCGGGCCTCGATACGGCGTGCTACATTTCCGGCTATCGCGGCTCGCCGCTCGGCAATTTCGACAAGGCGCTGTGGCAGGCCAAGCAATTCCTCGAACGCCAGAACATCCTGTTCCAGCCCGGCGTCAATGAAGACCTGGCGGCGACGGCGCTGTGGGGCACGCAGCAGGTCAACCTCTTCGGCGACGGCAATAAGGACGGCGTGTTCGGCATCTGGTACGGCAAGGGCCCGGGCGTCGACCGCTCGATAGACGTCTTCAAGCACGCCAACCTGGCCGGCACGGCGCCGCATGGCGGCGTGCTCGCCTTCGCCGGCGACGACCATGTGTGCGCCTCCTCCACCACGGCGCATCAGAGCGAATATAATTTCAGCGCCGCCATGATGCCGGTGCTCAATCCGTCCGGCGTCCAGGAGATCATCGATTTCGGCCTGCATGGCTGGGCGCTGTCGCGCTATTCGGGGCTCTGGGTCGGCTTCGTTTGCATCGCCGAGACCATCGATTCCTCGGCCATCGTCGATATCGATCCGGAGCGCATCGATCCGCTGGTGCCCGAGAATTACGATCTGCCCGAAGGCGGCCTCAACATCCGCTGGCCCGACACGCCGCTCGGCATGGAGGCGCGCCTGCACGAGCACAAGCTCGACGCGGCGCGCGCTTATGTTCGCGCCAACAAGCTCGACCGGGTGATCAGCGACGGCCCGGCGCGGCGCGTCGGCATCGTCACCGCCGGCAAGGCCTATCTCGACGTGCGCCAGGCGCTCGACGATCTCGGCCTCGATCTCGATGGGGCGCGGCGCCTCGGCCTCTCCATCTACAAGCCGGCCATGACCTGGCCGCTCGAGCCCGAAGGCATGGCCAATTTCGCCCACGGCCTCGATGAAATCCTCGTCGTCGAGGAGAAGCGCGGCCTGATCGAGGGCCAGCTCAAGGAAATTCTTTACAATGTCGACGCCGATGCGCGCCCGCGCGTGCATGGCAAATTCGACGCCGACGGCAGCTGGCTGCTGCCCTCGGCCGGTGAATTGGATGGTGGGCTGGTGGTGGTGGCGATGGCGCGCCGCTTCGGCTTGCGCCAGGGCTTCGAGGCGATCAGCGCCCGCGCCAACGCGCTCGCCGAGCGCGCCCGCGCCCTGGCGCAAGCCGAGCAGGCCAAGATCACCCGCATTCCCTATTTCTGTTCCGGCTGCCCGCACAATTCATCGACCAAGGTGCCCGAAGGCAGCCGCGCTCTGGCCGGCATCGGCTGCCACTTCATGGTGCAGTGGATGGAGCGCGACACCGCGACCTACACCCAGATGGGCGGCGAGGGCGCCAACTGGTTCGGCCAGGCGCCGTTCAGCAAGACCGGGCATGTGTTTCAGAATATCGGCGACGGCACCTATTATCATTCCGGCTCGCTCGCCATCCGCGCCGCCGTCGCCGCCGGCGTCAACGTCACCTTCAAGATCCTCTATAACGACGCCGTGGCGATGACCGGCGGCCAGCCCATGGACGGGCCGCTTTCGGTTCCCCGCGTCACCCGCCAATTGCAGTCCGAGGGCGTCGGCAAGATCGCCGTGGTCACCGACAATCCGCTCAAATACCCGTTTCATAAACAGTTCGCCAGCGGCGTCACGGTGCATCACCGCGACGAGCTCGACCGGGTGCAGCGCGACATGCGCCTGTGGCACGGCGTCTCGGCGATCGTCTACGACCAGATGTGCGCCACCGAGAAGCGCCGGCGGCGCCGGCGCGGCCTGTTGGACGATCCCGACTTGCGCGTCATCATCAATCAGGATGTCTGCGAAGGCTGCGGCGATTGCAACAGCGCTTCGAACTGCCTGTCGGTGGTTCCCAGCGAGACCGAGTTCGGCCGCAAGCGCAAGATAGATCAAGCCTCGTGCAACATGGACTATAGCTGCGTCAACGGCTTCTGCCCGAGCTTCGTCTTGGTCAAGGGCGGCCACCAGCGCCGGCGCAAACCCACCGGCGTCGACGAAAAGCTCTTCGCCGCCCTGCCGGAGCCGAAAATTCCCGCCTGCGACACACCTTACGGCATCATCATCACCGGCGTCGGCGGCACCGGCATCGTCACCCTCGGGGCGCTGCTCGGCATGGCGGCACGGCTTGAGGGCAAGGGCGCCACGGTGCTCGACAAGGCCGGGCTGGCGCAGAAATACGGCGCCGTCATCAGCCATGTGCGCATCGCCCGGGAGCCCGGTGATTTGCACGCCGTGCGCATCGGCAACGGCGGCGCCAAACTGATGCTCGGCTGCGACATGGTGGTGGCGGCGGGCAATGAGGCGCGCGCCCGCCTGATACCGGGCGAAGGCCGCGCCATCGTCAACAGCAACGAGACGCCGACCAGCGACTTCACGCACGATCCCGACCTCGTATTTCCCGGCGCGGATTTGCAAAAACTCATCGCCGATAGCGCCAGCGGCGCCGGCGGCACCGATAGCGCCGGCGGCGCCGATTTCGTTGATGCCACGCGCCTCGCGACGGGACTGACCGGCGACGCGATTACCGCCAATCTGTTCCTGCTCGGCTTCGCCCATCAGCGCGGCCTGATTCCGCTCGGCGGCGCAGCCATCGAACAGGCGATCGCGCTGAACGGCGTTTCGGTCGACGCCAATCAGCGGGCCTTCCGCTGGGGCCGCGCCGCCGCCGTGGATATAGCCGCCGTCACGGCGCAGGCCGGTATCGCGCCGGCTGACGAGAGCACTGCGCGCGAGGATAATATCGACGCCCTGGTCGCGCGCCGCGCCAACGATCTTACGGCCTATCAGAACGCCGCCTACGCCCGGCGCTACCGCGAATTCATCGCCCATGTGCGTACCGTCGAGGGCCAGCGCGCGCCGGGCCTCGACGCATTGAGCGACGGCGTCGCGCGCGCCTACCACAAGCTGCTCGCCTATAAGGACGAATATGAGATCGCCCGGCTTTATAGCGATGGCCGCTTCCGCCAACAGATCGCCGAGACGTTCGAAGGCAAATATTCGCTTCACTTCAGCCTGGCGCCGCCGCTCTTCGCCGGGCGCGACGGCGAGAGCGGTCATCTCAAGAAGCGCCTCTACGGCCCGTGGATGATGAGCGCCTACCGCGTTTTGGCGAAGTTCAAATTCCTGCGCGGCACGGCGCTCGATATCTTCGGCCATTCGGCGGAGCGGCGCGCCGAACGCGGCCGCATCGCGGATTACGAGGCGACGGTGCGCGAATTGCTCGGCAATCTGACGCGCGACAATCACGCGCTGGCCGTTGAGGTCGCCCGCCTGCCGCTTAAAATGCGCGGCTTCGGCCACATCAAACAGGCCAACGCCGAAGCCGCCACGGCGCGCCAGGCGGATCTGATGGAATATTGGCGCAGCCCGCCGAGCCGGGCCAACGCGGCGGAGTGACGGGAGCAGGAGCATGAGCGATAACAGAACGGCGATCGTCGTCGGTGTCGGGCCGGGGTTGGGGGCGGCGCTGTGCCGGCGTTTTGCGCGCGAAGGCATGAACGTGGCGGCCGCCGCGCGCGATGCGGCGAAGACCGAGACGATCGTCGCCGAGGTGAATGCGCTCGGCGGCGGCGAGGCGCGCGGCTTTTCCGTCGATACCACCGACGAAGCGGCGGTCTAAAAGCTGTTCGACGATGTCGCCGGCGATTGGGGCGTGCCGGACGTCGCCATCTACAATGCCGGCGCCTTCATGAAGGCCAGCATCCTCGAGGCGACGGCGGCGGATTTCAAACGCTGCTGGGAGGCCAATTGTTATGGTGGCTTTCTCGTCGGGCGCGCCGCCGCGACGCGCATGACGCCGAACGGCTCGGGCACCATCCTCTTTACCGGCGCCACCGCCAGCAAACGCGGCAGCGCGCAATTCTTCAACCTCTCGGTCGGCAAGTTCGGCCTCTTGGCGCTGGCCCAGGCGATGGCGCGCGAGTTGGGGCCGCAAGGAATCCATGTCGCCCATGTCATCATCGACGGCCAAATATATTCCGAGGGCTACGCCCATCTCGCGGCGGAGCGCCCGCCCGACGCCCTGCTGGCGCCCGACGATATCGCCGAAACCTATTGGCAACTGCACAGCCAGAACCGCAGCAGCTGGGCTTTTGATGCTGATCTCCGGCCCTGGGTGGAGAGGTTTTAGACGAAGCCCCACCCAGCCCTGGCAGCAATTAAGGTGACAGTATACTTAATTATTCATGCTCAGTTATGAAAACTGGCAATGTTTGGAAATGATAATTAAGTATACTGTCACCTTAATTGGAACCAGCTCACTCTGATCGTTGATCGAGTCTGGCAGATGGTTCGGCGTCGGAGTTTGGAGTTAAGGTGGTGGAATATAATTAGTCCGCTGTTAAGAAGCGGTTCTGAGCGCGGATATTGGGATCATCGCGGCGTATAGGGCGG
>PVBE012138389.1_pt1 | contig 18632 bp, 18 predicted proteins | sample 1631181 | NCBI WGS metagenome assembly PVBE01 (sample SAMN08397723, study PRJNA350692) | Marine metagenome, whole genome shotgun sequencing project. | isolation source: water | place: Pacific Ocean | collected 2012-04
CGACGACACCACGCCGCCGCCCCTGTGCGACGACGACGTCTACGAGGAGAACGACGACGCAGCCGCAGCAGCCGCCCTCGGCGCGACCTCCGCCGTCCTGACCGACCTCTCCGTGCAGGACGTCGACGCCGACTTCTACGGCCTGTACGCCTGCGGAGACGCCGCCATCACCCTGACAACGGACGTCGCCTCCCTCGACCTGACGCTGTCGGACGCCACGGGTCCGCTCAGTTCCGCCGCCGGCTCGGTGTCCTGGAGCGAGGCGATCGGCGCCGACCTGACCCTGGCGGTCGAGTCGACCGATCCCGTCTGCGTCGACTACGAACTGACCGTCGACTACGACGACGCCCTCTGCTGCGAGGAGGAAGCGTCCGAGCCCAACGACGACGCCAACACCGCCGTGGTGCTCGCCGACGGCGTGCCCGCCCTGGGCGGCGGCCTGCTCCCCGGCAACGACGATTGGTACTCGTTCGACGGCTGCCTCAGCGGCGACATCACGCTGAAATACACGCCGACCAACCCCGGCGACGCGGCCGATCTGACCCTCTGGGACGCCGACGGCGGCATCGTCGAGGAACGCCTCGCGGCCGCCGGAACGCAGACCTTCACCGTCGTCGGCCTGACCTCGCCGACGTACTTGTTGGAGGTCTCCAACCCCGCCAGCGGCGTCTGCCAGCGGTACGAGGTGCTCGGCACGGTCGACGCCACCAACTGCCCCGCCGCCTGCCTCGATGACGCCCACGAGCCGGACGACCTGCCGGGCGACTCCACCGGAGCCGTGGCCGCGTCCACGACCTGGACCGGGCTCACCTCCGTCGACGACGACTTCTTCCCCGTCAGCCTGTGCGAAGGCGCCATCCTCACGGCGACGGCCACGTTCGACCCCCTCGTTGGCGACATCGACGTCAACGTCACCGACTCCATCGGCCTGGAGGTCGGCGGGCTCGGCAGCCCCGGCGGCGAGCCGACCTACACGATGACGGTGGCCGCAGCCGCGGACTTCTGGGTGCACACCACGCTCGCGTCGGGCACCTGCCTGGACTACGACCTGGACGTCACCATCGACGACTCCGCCTGCGTCCCCTGCACCGACGACGCCTTCGAGCCCAACGACACGGCCGCGGACGCCTTCACCGTGCTCGACGGGCTCGTCCTGCCGAACATCTGGGTGCTCGACGTCGCCGACGACGTGTGGGCGATCGACGCCTGCGAGGGAGCGGTCGTCACGCTGGAGGCCGCCTTCACGCACGCCGACGGGGACATCAACCTCGACCTTCAGGACTCCTCCGGCTCCGCCCTCATCGCCTCGATGTCCACCACCGACGACGAGACCGTGACCTGGACGACCACCGCCGCCGACACGCTCCTGGGCGTCGTCTCGATCCCCGCGGACTGCAACACGTACACGCTAACCACGACCGTCGACGAGTCCGGCTGCGCGGCCGGCTGCGCCGACGATCCCTTCGAGGACTACGACGACCTGGCCTCGGCGTACCCGATGCCGATCAACACCGGCCTGACCCAGATGACCGCCCCGGTCGGCGATCCCGATTGGTACGCCATCGACGTCTGTGCCGGCGGCGTGTTGACCGTCGACGTGACCGAGGATTCGACCCTGGATCCGCTGGTGTTCTCGCTCCTGGACGGCGCCTCCAGCCCGCTCGCGACCGCCAGTCCGACCCTCGACGGCTGGACCGTCGACTACACCTCCACGGCCGGTGAGATCGCCTACGCCGCCGTCGAATCCGGCGGCACCTGCTCGGGCTACGACATCGCCGTGGCCGTCGACGAGACCGCCTGCTGCACCGACGACGCCAACGAACCGGACGACTCCGCCCCCGGCACCGCCGTCGCCGCCACGACCTCGTTCGTGGGCCTCACCCAGACCACCACCGAGGACGACTGGTTCGCCCTCGAGGTCTGCTCCGGCGCCGCCGTCACGATCACGGCGACGACGGACTTCCCGACGGCGAACCTGGACCTGTTCCTGTTCGACCCCACCGGGGCGACGCTGGTCGAGACCATCGACTACGTGGACGTCGAAGTGCTGACGTGGACGGCCGCCGCGACGGAGACCCTGGACCTCCAGGTCACGTCCGACTGGGGCGACTGCTCCAGCTACGACCTGGACATCGTCATCGACACCACCGGCTGCTGATCAGCCTCCCAGCTGGGCCACCAGCACCGTCGCCAGGACCAACAGCAGCGCGATCACGAGGCCCGCGGCGATCACCGCGGAGCTGACCCCCGAGGGGACCGGGTCGGCGTCGGCGGGCGGGTCGACCGAGCGATCGACCGACCTGGGGGGCGGACGAGAAACCGCCAGCGCCCTCCAGCGGGGGTCGGTCGAGGCCTCCAGCCCCAGCAGCAGGCTCCCGCTGACGGAGTCGGGCGTGCGCCCGAGCCGGCGGTCCAGCAGCGTCACGAAGTCGGCCACGTCGCCCTCGGCGCCCTGCCCATCCCGCACGGCGAGGAGAGCGTCGATCAGCTCCGCGCCCCTTCATCTGGGCGATGATCTCCGCCGGCGTGCCCTGGAACAGCTGCTTCAGGGTGACCATCTCGAACAGCATGCAGCCCAGCGCGAACAGGTCGGACGGGGGGCCGATGTCGGCCTGCTTGCGCCACACCTCGGGGGGCACGTAGCGGGCGGTGCCCCGGACCCCGGAGGCCTCGCCGGAGGCCTCCTCGGACGCGCGGGCGAGCCCGAAGTCGATGATCCGCGCCGTTCCGTGGTCCAGGAGCACGTTCTCGGGCTTCAGATCGCGGTGCAGGATCGACTGCTCGTGAGCTGCCCCGAGCCCCCGCGCGATGCCGATGCAGAGGTCGACGATCACCGACTGGGGGAAGCCGACGTTGGCCTCCTTCACCCGGCTGGTGAGCTCGCGGAGGGTGCCGCCGGGCACGTACTCCATCGCCAGGAAGAAGCCGTCGCCGGCGGTCTCCACGGTGAGCACGTCGACGATGTTGAGGTGGGCCAGGAGCGCGGTCAGCCGGGCTTCGTTGATCAACGCCTCGGTTCGTTCTTCCGACAGCGAACCCTTGAGCAGCTTGATCGCGACCTTCTTCTTGAACCCGCCCACGCCGATCATGGTCGCCAGCCACACCTCGGCGGCGGCGCCCTCGCCCAGGCGCTTCGTGAGTTCGTAGACGCCGACCGTCGTTCCCGGCTCCGGCGTGATCAAGTTGGGGTGCCCACCAGCGCGGGATGGTACTGCACCGAACAGGTCCAGACGACTACTTCAGCGGTTCGCCCATCATCGTCGAGGCGATCGCCCGCAGCAGGCTGACGCGGGGGTCGTCCTTGCGGTGGATCAGGCGGAACCAGTCGGGCACCGGCTCGACCGTCGGGAGCAGCGGCACGAGCCGGCCGGCCTTCAGGTCGGGGCGGATGAGGTAGGCGGGGAGCACAGCGACCCCCAGCTGGGCCACCACCGCCGACCGGATGGCGTCGATGGTCCCCATGTAGCGCTCGGCCTTGAACGAGATCGTGTCGTCCGCGCCGGGGGCGTCGCGCCAGTACCGGAACAGCGCCAGCTCGATGCTCGTGTCGATGACGACGTGGTTGCAGGCATCCGCGACCGTGTCGAAGGGCACCCGCTTGAGCAGCTCCGGCGAGGCGACGAGTACGTAGTCCTCCTTGTGGAGGCGGATGCCGTCGACCTTCGGGTCGGTGATGCGGCGCGAGCTCACCGCACAGTCGATCTCCTGCGTGCGCGTGCGCAGCTCCAGGTCGGGGCCCGAGCCGAAGTACAGGTGCACGGTGATGCCGGGGTGCGCCTCCGCCAGCTTCGGGAGCATCGGCACGATCCAGGACAGCCCCAGCTCGTGGCGGGTGCCGATCTTCAGATCCATCGACACCGGGCCCAGTTCGCCCCGCGCCGCGCGCACGCAATCGAAGGCCGCGTCCAGCGCGGCGTGGGCCGCGGGGACCAGCGACAGCCCCGCCTCGGTCAACTCCACCTTGCGGGTGGTTCGGTGGAACAGCCGCACCTCGAGCTGCTCTTCCAGCTGCTTGATGCGTTGGCCCAGCGCAGCCGGGGTCAGCCCCACGGCCTTGGACGCGGCGCGGAAGTTCAGCAGGCGCGCGGCTTCGACGAAGCAGCGCAGGGAATCCAGATCGGGCAGCGGTCCGCGGCGGTCCATACGCGGATCATATCCATTCGCCTCTCATAATGAAGCGAGGGCGGTCAATCTCTAGCCGCAGCCGCCTCCGGCGCAGGACGCGGTCACCACGGCGCCTTCGCCCGCCCGTCGATCGCACCCTCCGCCGGCGCAGGACCAGGTGCACACCGCGCCCGCGGCGCAGGTCTGGTTGCAGCCCCCGCCGGCGCACGAGGCGACGCAGGTCGTGCCCGCGGCGCAGGTCGTCGCGCAGCCGCCAGCGGGGCAGGAGAACTCGCACACATCGCCCGCGCTGCAGGACTGGTCCCCGCCCCCGGCCCGCTTGATGGTCACGCCACCGCCGCCGCCCCCCAGGGTCACCCCGCCGGTGTTGAAGTCGAGGTTCAGTCGGTTTCCGCCGTCCTTGACGACCACCGAGCCCGAACCCGAGTCGTCCTTGCGGATGCGAATGCCGTTGCCGCCCCCCAGGTCGATGGAGACGCTCTTGCCTTCCGGAGTGGGCTCCGGCTCGGCCACGGCCACGGTGGTGGCGGCGGTCGCGGCGGCCTCGGTGGGCTCAACTTCGGGCGGGGCGGGCTCGTCGGTCGAGCACCCCACCAGCAGCAGGGCGATGACGATCGTGGTCCAGGTCGTGCGCTTCATGGCTCCTCCATTCGCAACGGCAGTGCCCGATGGCAACGATTTGGATCATACGGACACTGGTGGCGTGCCCGGTCGACGGGCGCTCCCCGTGTGGTAGGAAGCCTCCGTGCGCGCTTCGATGATCCTCATCCTGACTGCCGCCCTGCTGATGCCCGCCGCGGCGATCGCGCAGGACGAGCCTCCGCCGCCGGATCCGGCCGAGCTGGCGCAGACGCTCGGCATCGTCGACACGGACGAAGCCGTGCTCCTCATCGTCGCCGAGGGCGCGCTCGACAGCCTGACCGTGGGCGGACGCGACGTGGTGGTCGCTCCCCCCGTCGAGGGCGAAGGCGTCTGGCGCCTCGTCCGCGAGCAGCGGGAAGGCATCGTGCCGGTGACGATCACCCGCGGCGACGTCGTCTGGCAGGGGCAGGTGCGCACCTTCGCCGGCACCGTCACGGTCGTGGACGCCGAGGTCGAATTGTCCGGCCCGGACGCGCGCACCGGCCCGGCGGTCGACGACGAGTTCGACCTCTTCGGCTTCTACGACGACCTCGACGCCCAGCGGAAGGACGAGGACAAGCTCGCCTACTGCACCGAGGTGCTGACGCGGACGCTGAGCGAGGCCGACCGCACCGTCGTCTCGGAGACCTGCACCCGCCTGCAAGCGTCGCTGGACGCGGAGGCGGCCTCCACCGCCGACGACGACAGCGAAGACCTCGCCGACGCCCTGCTGGACGACGACCCGGAATACGTCGACGACGCCCCCGACCCCAACCTCGGCATGCTCTACCGGCGCGACGGACGGCCCCGGCTGGTCGCCCGCGGCACGCCCGAGCGGCTCATCCTCGCCGGGGTCGGCGCGGTCGGCACCGGCATCGCCACCTACAGCGCCTTGTTCTGGGAGTTCCGCGCCGAGCAGGAGTACGCCGCGTACCGCACCGCCGAGCGCGTCGGCGACGACGAGGCGATGACCCGCCACCTCTTCTTCACCCGCGACTACGACGTCCGCCGGGACGCCTCGATCGGCGTCGCCACCGTGTGTCTGACCGGCACCGCCGTCGCCCTCGCGTTCCAGGCCATCGAGCAGCGGCGCTTCCGCAAGCAGCGGACCGCGCTGGAGGCGTCCGCCCCATGAGACTTCGCCTCGCCCTCATCCTGCTGATCGCGCTCGGGAGCGTCTCCTGCGAGACCGAGTACAGCTACACCGCCGTCACCGCCGACCGCGTGGACATCCACGAAGTGGTCGAGTGCGACTTTGCGGAGACCGACGAGGGCTGGGAGCAGTACACCTGCGTGCCCGTGTTCTCGAACATGGACCCGTCCGCCCAGGAGTGGGAGCGCGACGGCATCGGCACCTTCGACATCGTGCAGCGGGAGATCTTCGGCGCGCCCTTCTATCAGCTCTGGTACTCGGGAGTCGGGGGCTCCACCGCCTCCTCGGGGCAGGAGATCGGCTACGCCGTGTCGATGGACGGCGTCGACTGGACCCGCCATCCCTGGAACCCCGTGCTCACCCGCGGCACCTCCGCCGGCTCGTTCGACCGGGACGACGCCCAGGTCGGCTGCGTCGCGTTTGACGGCGACGCTGGCGTGTTCCACCTCTGGTACACGGGCACCAACGGCGGCGGCGTGGGCACCACCTTCGGCCACGCCACCTCGCGCGACGGCATCTTCTGGGACAAGGACCTGCTCAACCCGTTGGACCCGTTCGGCGGCACCGCCAGCCCGCTGTCCCGCGTTTGGGGCTGCGACGCCCTGTACGAAGACGGCCAGTTCCACTTCTGGGTCGGCGGCCTGACCCGCACCGGCACGGACCTGTCCACTTCGGCCTACGACATCGGCTACCTGAGCACGGTCGACGGAGCCAACTTCTTCGGGGACGGCAACGTCGTCCTGTCCCACACCGGCTTCGGATCCGACGCCTTCGACGCCCAGGGCGTGCACCGACCGTCGGTCTTCACGTTCGGGGACGAGGACTCCACCGAGAACCGCTACTGGATGCTGTACGCCGGCTACGAGACGGTGACGGCGAGCCAGCCGTCGCCGTCGGGGCTGATCTTCATCTCCACCGAGGGCGAGCAGCTGGGCATGGCCAGCGCCCCGACCCCGGACGCCGGCTGGACCAAGCTGTACGACGGCGAGCCGGTCCCGCTGGACTTCAGCGGCGAGAAGGCGGCCGACGCGCCGCGCGCCTTCTTCATCAACGGGCGGCTGCACGTCTTCTTCAACGACACTTTCTACGACCCCATCGACGGCACGGAGGTCTCGGGCATCGGCCTGGGCATCTCCCCCTTCCCCGTCGTGCCGGAGGAGGCGGGCTGATGCTGCGTTCCCTGCTTCTGCTTCTGTCGCTGACCTTCGCCGTCGGCTGCAACCCTCACGCCGAGGGCTGCGAGGCCGTCTGCCGCAAGTTCGTCAGCGGCTGTGAGTTCTCCGCGTGGTCGAACGTGACCCAGTGCCAGGAAGGCTGCATGGAGGACATGTACCGCCGCAGCGACGCCACCGAAGTCCTCGCTTGCTACACCGCGGCGGTCGACGCCCCGGCCCGCGCCAGCGTGGAAGCGACGCTGGACCGGGCGCTGGAGCACGGCTTCTTCGCCGACGAGGTCACCGCCGGAACCTTCGACCGCGAGGCGAAGGTCGCCGAAGGGATCGAGGCGGGCACCTGCGACCTCTTCGCGGTCGTGCAGTGCAAGGTCGACGCAGTCCAGATCGCACCGACCGGTCCGTTCCTGGATTGATCCGCTCAAGTCACCGCCTCTTGCGCCGATAGGGTCAAGACGACCCTGGAGGGGCACCATGGCCGAGCCAGCGATTCAAATGACGACGAGCACTCCCAGTCCGTTCCAATCCGGCCGCGAACAGCGGTCTGCACCGCGTGTCGACACGCGGATCGAGATCGACCTCGAGGTGGACGGTTCGGAGCACAACTCGTACACCAAGGACCTCAGCGCCACCGGCGCCGCCGTCGAGTACCCCGCTGCCATCGAGCTCGGGCAGGTCTTCCAGCTCGCCTTCACGCTCCCCGACGATGGCGAGCGGGTCGAGTGCGTCGGCCTGGTGCGCAGCTTCCGGCCCGGTCCGGGCGGAAGCCGCGTCGTCGGTCTGGAGTTCCACAACCTCCCCCCCGAGAAGCGACGCGCCGTGGCGCGGTACGTGGCCTGGGTCATGTCCGGCGAGGACGTGCAGCAGGCGACGTCGCATTGGAGCGCTTCGGATCCCGGCAACGCGACCGTGGCCGAAGCGGATGACCGCGCCGTGATTCGGTGGGCGCCCGGCTTCGCGGACGTGTTCCTCGAGGTCGCTGCTCACGTGCAGCAGATCACCCAGCTGTTCGTGCCCGTGCGCAACAGCGAGGTCGGCGTGGGCGACCGCGTCTGGTTCGAGCTCGTGCCCCCCAACTCGCACGTCGTCATCCGCGCGATGGCCGAGGTGACCTGGGTGGAAGACGGCGACAGCGAATCCGGTGTGGGTCTGCGGATCGCGGGACTCAGCCCGATGGACCGCCACGTGTTGGCGTCGGTTCGATCCTGGTTCGCCCGGGAGAAGGCCCGCTACTCGTAGCCGAGCGCCTCGAGGATGGCTTCCTCGACCGAGGATAGCCACGCGTCGAAGTCTCCCGAAGCCGGCACCACCACCTTGATCTTGCCGTTGCCCTTGCGCGTAACGCCGCCCGGATCCCGGCAGCCGAGAGGGATCTCGATCAATTCTCGGTTGATGTCACGGTCGTCGAGGATCTCGAGGATCTGCTCGATCTGCGGAAAGGTCACGGCGTCTCGCATGCGCGCGGGAGTATAGAACGCTTGCCGTCGGCCCCCGCGAAGGGGTAGAAGCCCCGGCCATGAGCCGACTCAGTTCCCTGATCGTCGCGACATTGCTGCTGATTTCGCTTTCCGCCCCGCAGTCGGCCGATGCGCAGATCATCCCCCGATCCGCTGAGGTCGACGTCTTTGGGGGGTATTACTTCTTCGGGGGCAACCTCGAGAACTTCCGCCACGGACCCGCGTTCGGGGGCCGGCTGGGCATCAATTTCCTCGAGTACATCGGCGCCGAGGCGACCATCGCCTACATCCCCACGACCACCGAGCACGGCGGCAAGGCGGCGCACTACCTGCTCCCCCACTTCGACCTGATCATCCACACCACCCCGTGGAACGTGGTCCCGTACTTCGCCGTCGGCGCGGGCTTCCGCTACTACCGGATCGAGGACAAGACCCGGCAGGGGATCGACCTGGGGGGCAGCGAGCTCCAGCGGGACCCCTACGTCACGGACGCCGAGTTGGCGGCCGGCAACCTGCTGTACCGCAACCAGGACATGGACTTCGTCTTCGACGTCGGCGGCGGCATCAAGTTCCTCTTCTTCGAGCGCGGCGGCATGCGCATCGACGCCCGCTACGTGCTGTCGGTCGGCCCCGCGCCGGACTGCTACGACCCCAACGGCGTGGACCTCGAAGACGGCGCCAACGTCGCCGCGTGGCGCGAGTCGGCTCCCACCTGCGACGCCGTCCAGGCCTGGGATCTGGACAGCCGGCAGGTCTACTGGAACGACATCTTCCACCACGCTGAGCTCACCGGATCCATCTTCTTCTTGCTGGGCGGAGGCCAGGGCAAGGACTCGGACGACGACGGCATCCCGGACAAGGACGACGAGTGCGTCGACCAGCCCGAGGACTTCGACGACTTCCGCGACGAGGACGGCTGCCCGGACCGGGACAACGACGAGGATGGCGTGCCCGACACGGACGACCAGTGCATCGATGATCCGGAGGATCGCGACGGCTGGCTCGACGGCGACGGATGCCCCGAGGCCGACAACGACCGCGATGGGCTGAACGACCAGGCCGACGCCTGCCCCGACCAGGCCGAGGACGTTGACGGCTTCCAGGACGCCGACGGCTGCCCCGAGGCCGACAACGACCAGGACGGCATCCCCGACGTCCGCGACGGCTGCCCGCTGGAGGCCGAGGACAAGGACGGCTTCCGCGACGATGACGGCTGCCCCGAGCCGGACAACGACGGCGACGGCATCCCCGACTCCGCTGACCTCTGCCCCAACGCGGCCGAGGAGCTCAACGGCATCGACGACAACGACGGCTGCCCCGAGCAGGACAGCGACGGCGACGGCGTCTACGACGACCGCGACCAGTGCCCCGACAAGCAGGAGGACCTGGACGGCTACGAAGACAACGACGGCTGCCCCGACGAGGACAACGACGCCGACGGCATCAGCGACAAGCTCGACGCCTGCCCGAACGACCCCGAGGACGGCGACGGCTGGGAGGACGGTGACGGCTGCCCCGACTTCGACAACGACGAGGACGGTCTCCCCGACGCGACCGACACCTGCCCGAACAAGGAAGAGGACGAGGACGGCTTCGAGGACATGGACGGCTGCCCCGACCTGGACAACGACCAGGACGGCGTCCTCGACCTGGACGACCGCTGCCCCAACCACCCCGAGACCATCAACGGCTTCGAGGACGAGGACGGCTGCCCCGACGAGATCCCCGAGGAGCTGAAGAAGTTCACCGGCGTCATCCCGAACATCGGCTTCAAGCTGAACAGCGACGAGCTCCTGAGTTCCTCGTTCCCGACCCTGGACCAGGCCGCCCGGGTGCTCCAGGAGTACTCCGGCGTGCGGTTGGAGATTCAGGGCCACGCCAGCAGCGAAGGCGACGATGACTACAATCAGGAGCTGAGCCAGCGACGCGCCGAGTCGGTCCGTCGCTACCTCATCGGCCGCGGGGTCGAGAACTGGCGCCTGAGCGCGGTCGGCTACGGCGAGCTGCAGCCCATCTCGACCAACAAGACCGAGTCAGGCCGGTCGGACAACCGGCGCGTCGAGTTCCACCTCGTTCAGCCCGAGTAGGGCCCGCTCGGTGGTCGATGGCGGCTCCGGCATGGACCCGGAGACGCGGTCCCGCGTGTTCGAGCCCCTCGGCGAAGGCAGCACCTGGTCGCGCAGCATGTCCGCGTAGCAGAGGATGACGAGCAGCTGGTTGTTGAAGTCGTGCGCGATGCCGCCGGCGAGGCCGCCGATCGTCTCCATGCGCTGCAGCTCGGTGATCTGCCGCTCCGACTCCCGCAGATCGCGGAGCAGAAGCATGGCGTCCAGAGCCTCGGCGATCCGCTCGCCGATCCCGTCGAACAGGCGCTGCTCCTGGGCGGTGAAGACGTGCTCCTCGGTGCAGTGGTGCAGCCCCAGAAGCCACGCCTTGTCGGTGTGCGGGTGGATCGACACCGCCAGCTGCGCCTTGACGCCGAAGGCCTGACCGACCTCCTCCGGCACCTGGCGCTCGGTGGTCGGATCGGACGCGAGGCAGTGGGGCGCGGCGATCGCCTCGGCCATGGTGGCCGCCGACGGCGGATCCATGGGCACCTGGACCCCAAGGGCGAAGACGCCGGGCCACGCGGGCACGGTTCGCTCCATGGGCACGCCCCAGAAGTGAGCTTCGGGATCGCAGGGGTAGAGCAGCCAGGCGCGGTCGCAGCCGAACAGGTCCAGCAACTCATCCAGCGCGGCTTCGAGGAGCGTCTCCAGGTCGGTGGACGACCGCATGGCGCGGCCGATGCGCTCCATGGCGTTCAGGAACTCGACGTCCTTCACGGCCGAGGCGTTCATCGCCTCGAGCGCTTCTACGCGTTCCTTGAGTGCTTCGACTTCTCCTGACGGAGCAGCCGACCCCTCCTGGGACCCCGTTCCCACGACTTGATCGTCGTGGGGACAAGCGCGGCAGTCAAGCGCCCTAGCGCTTGCGGGCCTCGATGATGAGATCTGCGACGGTGTCCGGGAGGGTCTCCTTGGAGGCCATCTTCTGCACGCCTTCGCTCAACCGGCCGCCCGTGTCGGAGCAGACGTAGTAGCGAACATTGGAGCCGCCGGCGTTCGGCGTGAAGCGCCACTCGCCGAAGTTGGTCGGGGGCTCGATGGCGCCGTCGTGGTCCCGCTCCAGCTCGTCGACCAGGTCGGGGTACTTCGTCTTCCACTGGAAGCGGTTCCACTGGAACGCGACGGAGCCGTCGCTGCGCTTGTGGGTCCGGCCCGAGAGCACCCAGTAGCGGTCCGCGGCGAGGGTCCAGCCGGGGGTGTCGAGCATCTGGAAGTAGTGCACGTCGCTGCCGTCCTTCCCGAGCGTGCGCGAGTCCTCCATCGGGGCGGACGACCAGCTCATCGCCCCTTCGATGTCGGTGGCGACGGACAGCAGCTTGGACGGCGCCACCTCGACGTCGACCTCCCCGACGAGGCAGGGGGTGCCGCTGACGTACTTGAGGCGGATGTCGACCTCGAAGTCGGCCTTCTTGTGGCTCTTGGTCCCGATGGACTCCCAGCCGGACTCCGCCGTCAGCACGTCCAGGGGGCTGTAGTCGGCCGACAGAAGCGGCGACGCGGGGAGCAGGCAGAAGGCAACGAGGAAGGCGGTGCGGCGCATCGGTCTCTCCGGGAAAGGGACGGGGCAGATAGCACGCGGGGCCTTCCTACCGGAAGGACCGAATGCGCAGACGGATCGGCTCAACGACGGCTTCGGGAGCCACGCTCGGGGACCTCGTCCGGCAGCGGGTCCAGCGGCACCGACACGGTCATCCGCTTGCCCATGCGCATGAGATCGAGGTCGACGGTGTGCCCCGCCGGCATGTGCGCCACGGTGTTGCGCAGGCGGCTGGAGGTGCTCGTCGCCCGGCCGTCGACCTGGATGATGACGTCGCCCTTGCGGAGCCCCGCGACGGCGGCGGGGGAGCCCTCGGCGAAGCCATCGACGAAGACGCCGCGCAGATCCTCGGGCAGGCGCAGCTTCTGGAAGTCGTAGGCGGCCGGGGTGGCGTCTCGGATGTAGACGCCAAGCCAACCGCGGTCGACGCGGCCGTTGTCCAGCAGGCTCTGCATGATCGGCCGGGCCAGATCGGTGGGGATGGAGAAGCCGACGCCCTGGCTTCCGCCGGTGCCGCTGAGGATGGCGGTGTTGATGCCGACGAGCTCACCGCGGGTGTTGACGAGGGCGCCGCCGCTGTTGCCGGGGTTGATGGCGGCGTCGGTCTGGATGAAGTCCTCGTAGTCGACGATGCCTCGGTTGGCGCGGCCCAGCGCGCTGACGATGCCGAGCGTGACGGTGCCGCTCAGGCCGAAGGGGTTGCCGACCGCGAGCACGGTCTCACCGATGCGGAGGGCGTCGGAGTCGCCGATCCGGATGGGGACGAGCGAGTCGGGCACGTCGCCCTTGAGGCGGACGACCGCGAGATCGGTCTTGGCGTCGGATCCGACCACCTCGCCCTCGTATTCGCGCCCGTCGTGGAGGGCGACGACGACCTCGCCGCCGCTGGCGACCACGTGGTGGTTGGTGAGCACGATGCCGGCGCCGTCGACGATGACGCCGGAGCCGCCGCCCATTCGGCCGATGCGGAGGTTCACCACCGACGGAAGCACCGCGGCGGCGACATCGGGGATCGTCTCGAGGGGGACAGAGGCCAGCACGGCCGTGGCCGCCGGGAGGGCGGCGTACGTCGGCGCGGGGTTCAAGACCTGGGTCGGTGCGGGCGGAGGCACCGCCGGCGCCTCTGGCTCCGCCTTCAGGTTCAGCCCCGCGAGGAAGCCCAGCAGGACCAACAAAGCGGCCAGAGCGAGGCGGTCGTACCAACGGATCGAGCGTGAGGTCATCGTGGTGTCTCCAGTCCTTTGGACGCATGGGGAGGGTGAAATCTTCCCCGGGCTGGCAAATCGGCCCTCGGTGACCGTAGGTCTGCATGGGACGATGACGATCACGTGAAGCACCTCTCACGAGCAACGCCAGGCGAACAACAGACCTGGGACGAGGTCGTCCGGACGCTCTACCTGCACGCTCGCGGCCTCGGCTGCAGCCGGGAAGAGGCCGAAGATCTGGTCCACGACGCGCTGGAAGTCACCGTCCGCGACCCCTCCTGGTACGACCAGTCGCGCGGCCCGCTGACCCGGGTCCTTCGGGTGGTGATCACCAACCGGGTGCGGGATCGCTACCGCTCGCGGGTGGTCCGCCGACGGTCGCGCAAGCACCTGGAGCTGCTCGCGACCACCCCCGAGCGCCCTGACGAATCCCTGGACAAAGACCGCGCTGCGGCGCTCCGCCTGGAGTTCCTGTCGGCGCTCGATGACGCCGAACAGCTGCTCTTCTACACCTGGATGGCGCAGCAACGAGGGGAGCTGACGGGCTGGACCGCAGCCGACTCCCTGAACATCACCTACCGCGAGTACGAAGCTCGCAAGAAGCGGCTACGTCGCCGCTGTCGGGCCCTCCTCGAGGACATGGGCGTCGCGACCAGCGACCTGTGGGACCTCGGCGGACGTTCGACGAAGAAGGCTGACCGATGAGCGAAGACGACACTCTGGAGCGGCTCCTCGAAGCCGTCGATCGGGGGGCGGAGGCGCCCTCGGACACCGACGAAGCGGTCGGTTCGGTGCTCGCACGGCTGGGCATCGACGGGGATCGGCCGGTGCCGATCGTGCAGCGCGCGGCCGCGACGCCGCCGCCGGTGCGCACAGGCCCCTCGTGGTCCCTGGCCGCGATGCTGCTGCTCGGCATCGCGCTGGGCGTGGTCGCGGCGATCCTCGCGGTTCGACCGGCCTCCACCCCCGAAGTCGAGCTCGCGGCCCGCGGTGCGGGTCCCGACGCGATCGAAGACGCGGCCTCGCCGTCGGCCGACGATGGCGGCTGGATCGCGGTCGAGGTCGAAGACCCCGCGGCCGGGCCCGAGCCCGCCACCGTGGAAGATGACGCGGCCGCGACCGACCCCGGGGTCGAGCGCAGCCGACCGGACGGTCCCACCCGGCAGGACGGCTCCTCCGCGCCGGACGCGACCGTCGAGCACGACGAGCGCGTCGCGGTGATCGACCCGACCCCCTCGGCGCCCGCGCCGCGCACGCAGGTCAAGGCCGGCAGCACCCAGGGCCTCGTACGCCACGGGGATGCGGGCATGACCATCCGCGGGACCACCGCGGTGCTGCGGGACGGCCTGCTGACGTTCGTCCGCAACGAGAGCGTGCAGCCGACCGTGGACCGCGTGCGGTTCGCGACCGTCGACGCCACGGCGGTTCCCGTCGGCACGGTGTTCACGTCCGCAGCGGCTCCCGGCATGGGGGCCGTTTCCGTTCAAGAGGGACGGGTCTTCATCGTCGCCGCGGACGGTCGCCCGCTGAAGGAAGTGCGGGCCGGCGAAGCGGTCGCCCTCGTCCACCACCCCACCGACGGCGTGGCCGCCATTCCCCTGGACGGCATGGCGCTGGACACCATCGCGATGCAGGTACCCGAGGGCAGCGAGGCGAACCCCGACGCGCTCCGGTCGCTGGTCGCGGAGCTCCGCCTCGCCCCCGTCAGCGGCGAAGCACTGCAGACCCTGCTGGAATTCGGCGAAGGGGACCTGGAGTGAACCGGAGGGGCCTCGCGCTCCTGACCATGGCGAGCCTGCTGCTCGCCCCGCCGGTCTCCGCCGGCGACGAGACGACCGTGGCGTCCCTCGATCTCAACTCCCTGGAAGACCTCGCGTCGCGGGCCTACCGGCTCATCGACGACTGCCGTGACGGCACGCTGGAGTGCTGGCACGCCGAGACCCGGCTGGCGCTGGCGCGGGCGTATCTGGTGCGGGTGACGCACCAGCGGGTGGTGCTGGGCCACGCCGACCAGCAGGGCGCGGCGAACGCGCGCTACCTGGCCCCCCACGTGGCGGCGACGTGGAACGCGGCGCTCCCCGGCGACGACGGCACGGTTCCGGAGGACTGGCTGTTCGACCTCGAGCTGATCGCGATGGCGGCGGACCGCGAGGAAGACGAGTACGACGGCGGCGCGCCCGCCTACGAAGCGCCCGACGAGGCGGCGCCCGACGAGTCGATCATCGACATCGACATCGAGCTGGGGTGGGAGCCCGTGCACACCCGCGGCTCGGTCACCGTGTCGGGGATGTTCGGAGTTCGTCCGGGGCAGCGGCAGCCGGGAACGGCGCTGACCGGCGGGCCCGAGATGTCCCCCGAAGGAGCGCTGCGCGGCCACGTCGCGGTCGGCGAGCGGGGGGTGGTGTTGGGCGCGGTCGAGTACCGCTACGTGCACCTGCAGTCGCCCTCGGAGATCGAACGGCTGACCGCGGTGAGTCCGATCGAGCAGACAGCCACGGGGCGGGCGGCGCTGTTGGCGACCCACGGCATGCGGGTCGAGGTCGGCGGGGGCGTGCGCATCGGCCCCCTGAAGCGCCACGAGGCGGTCTTCTGGGGCGCGGTCGGAGGCAGCACCGGCGGCCTCACCACCGGCACCAACCTGCACCTGTGGGAGGACTACGACTACCTCGCCTCCCCCGGGTTCGCCGGCTTCGGTCCCCGCGTGGGGCTGACCACGACCCACCTGCTCGGGCCCGAGGCGAAGTGGGCGGTGGTGTGGTCGGTGGCGGCGACGGCGGAGCAGCGCTGGACGAACCAGCGGTACAACGATCCGCGCCTCCCCTACGAGTTCCCCCGGGCCGGCGAAGAGGCCCTGTTCCCCGACGGGCTGACCCGCGACGACACGGCCGCGGACCGCATCCAGGTGGACGGAGACCTCGCGCTCCGGTTCCGCCCCACGGGAGGCATCGCGGTGACGCTGGGGCCGGCTTTCCGCATGACGACGGACGTCGCCAGCGAGGAGGCGTCAGCCGCCTGGTTCGGCACCCGGGTGCCCGTGGCGGAGACGGCCTGGTACGTCATGCCCCGGCTCGGCGTGACGATGCTGCTCCGTTGAGGTAGACGTCGCCTCGCTTGGAGGCTCTGTGAAGGTATTTGTCACTGGCGGGAACGGGTTCATCGGTTCCAGCGTCGTCCGCAAGCTGAAGGCCGACGGCCACGATGTTCGCTGCCTCCTGCGGGAGACGAGCGACACCTCGCGCATCGAAGGGGTCGAGTTCGAACGCCACATCGGCGATCTGCGGGACGTGGATTCGCTGACAGCGGGGATGAAGGGGTGCGACGCGGTCATCCACCTCGCCTCGATCAGCTCCTGGGACCAGATCCGCTCGCCGCTGATGCGCACGGTCGTGGTCGACGGCACGAACAACGTGCTCGAAGCGGCGACGTTCTGCGGAAAGCTGCGCACGGTGTTCGTCTCCTCCTGCACCGCCATCGGCGCCACGGAGAGCCCGGTGGTGATGGACGAGTCGGCGACGTTCGACCTGCCCGAGGAGCCGTTCGTCTACGCCCACGCCAAGGTCGACGCCGAGGCGCTGTGCGCCGAGTTCTTCGAGCAGGAGCTGCTGCCGGTGGTCATCGTCAGCCCCTGCGAGGTGTGGGGCCCCAACGACGACGACTTCATCACCGCCGAGTACGCCCGCGACACCCTCAAGGACTGGCCCGCCCTCACCGTGGACGGCGGCACCGCCCTGGCCCACGTCGACGACATCGCCGCCGGCATCGCCTCGGCGATCAGCAAGGGCACGCCGGGGGAGCGTTACATCCTCGGTGGCGAGAACATCGCCGCGCCGGACCTGACCCGGCTCATCCTCGAGTGCGCGGGCACGAAGAAGTGGGTGCTGCAGCTGCCCAACAACCTGACCCTCAAGCTCATCCGTTGGATGGCCGGCGTCGGCCTCGCGACCCCGGTGAACCCGGATCTGCTCGCGCACGCGGTGCTGTACTGGTTCGTGGACTGCTCCAAGGCGGAGAAGGACCTCGACTACACGTACCGCTCAGCCAAGGAGACGGTGCAGGACCTGGTTGACTGGCTCAAGAGCGCCGGCCACGTGAAGTGAGCTAGTCGCCCCCGTCGGGGCGAAGCTTCGGCAACTCCTGCCTCAAGATCGCGATCAGCCCCCCCGGCACCACGCACGCGATGGCGGCGAAGCTGAGCACGATGCTCAGGGCGATCGCGTCCGGCATGCCGATCCCCCAGGGGGCGAGCACGGCGACGGTGACTCCCTGCTCCACGCCGAGGCCGGCGGGCACGGTGACGACGGCGATGGACAAGGTGACCGCGACGACGTGGCAGATGGCGGCGCTGATCGAGAGCTCGAAGCCGAAGGCCGCGAAGGCGAGCACGACGCAGGACGCTTCGAGGGCCCAGATCACGGCCGTGGAACCGAACACCTTGAGGCCGACGGTCGGGTCCCGGAGGGGGGCCAGCCCGCGGCGGAATCGGGCGCCGAGGCCGGTGCCCTCGGCGTCCGAGGCGAGCGCCAGGAGCGCCACCAGAGCGACCGCGGAGACGGCCCCCGCGGCGCGCACGCCGGTGATGAGCTCCTCGGGAATGCCGTCGGGCACCGGGAGCACCGCCAGCGCGAACCAGGCGAAGGCGGCGACGACGGCGAGGTCGGCGGCCCGTTCGACCACCGATGTGCCGAGCACGCTGACGAACGGATTGCCCGAGCCCCGGGCGTACATGCCGGGGCGGGCGAGCTCGCCGAGGCGGGCGGGCAGCAGCAGGTTGCCGAGCCAGCCGAAGAAGACCGAGTCGTGGACGAGGTGCTTGTGCGCATCCTCGGGGGGAGCGCAGCCGGCCGCCGTCAGGAGCCACCGCCAGCGCGTGACCCGAACCAGGAGCGACAGGTAGTGGACCGCAAGCACGGCGACGACGCCGGCGATGTTGGCGGTGCCGAGGCTGCTCCAGACCTTGTCGGGCTCGGCCTTCCACAGAAGGAGCCCCAGCAGGGCGGCCCCGACCGCGAGGCCGGCGGCTGCCCGAACGCCGATCGGTAGGCCTCCCTCACGCATCGCCGGAGGATACACTCCGCGCTCCGTGGCTGACCCCGCCCCCATCGCCGTCGTCCGTCTCGCCCCCGGCTGGTGGCTCGATCTGGGCGTCGCCACCGTGCAGACGACGTCGTCGCCGGGACGCGCGGCCAAGGTCCCGCCCCCCGATCACGTGCTCGACAGCCGCGCGGCGCCGCCCGTGGGGGTGGAGATCGAGGCG
>PVBE012837574.1_pt1 | contig 18632 bp, 15 predicted proteins | sample 1631181 | NCBI WGS metagenome assembly PVBE01 (sample SAMN08397723, study PRJNA350692) | Marine metagenome, whole genome shotgun sequencing project. | isolation source: water | place: Pacific Ocean | collected 2012-04
GGACGGGCGGGAAACTGGGGAAGGGGGGGACGGGCGGGAAGCTGGGGAGGCGGGGGAAGAAGGCGAGAAGACTGCGGCCAGGGGGCGAGAGAAGGGAAGGGGGCGAGAGAAAGGAAGGCCGGAAGGCGGGGGAATGCCGGGAGAACTCTCGAGCCGGAGTCGGCCTCCGTCGACCCTGCCTCTTCAATCTTCAGTGGGAGTTCGGAAGAGTTTTCACCGGCTCTGCGCAGACGGGATTTGAGATCCGGGGGCAGCGGACTCGGTTCGAGTTCGACGCGCTCTTCCTCGTCCTCTTTGAAGCCCCCGGGAGATGGGGCGTAGCCGCGGCGATCTCCGCAGCGGATCTCCCGATTCACCTCGGCCCGCATGCTTTTCTCCCACTTGCTTCCGTCACCGGGATCGGCCGAAATACTGTAGTGAAGGCGCGGGGATCGGACACGAAAGAGTGGATTGCACTACAGAGCTTCGGTACCCCTCCCCCCGGAGAATTCGGCCCCCGGCCCACGATGCTAGGCTCCCGGGCGTGAAAAATCTCCGAAAATACGCGTTCTTTCTCGTGGCCTGTGGGCTGTCGATCCCAAACCCCATGCTGACGGCACACGCCGCCGGGCAAGCCGCGGCTTCCCAGCAGCCCGAGCCGGTCGTCGGCGAAGCCGCCACTGTGCCCGCCGCCGATTCCCAGGCCGCGGCCGAGCCGACGGGGGAAGTCGCCGAGGCGGCCCCGGAGGCCATCGGTCGCCTCAATGCGGCGCTGATCGATATCATGCAGCGCGCGGATGGGTTGGGATACGGGGGACGCTTCGAGGTGGTGGCGCCGGTGGTGAGCGATCTCTTCGACATTCCCTTCATGGCGGCCAAATCGATCGGGGGCTATTGGCGCAAGCTGAATGGGGAGGAGCGTAGGCGTTGGGTGAAGACCTTCGAGGTCTACATGGTTTCGAATTTTGCCGATCGCTTCGACGGTTTCTCGGGAGAGAGCTTCGAGATCGTTGGAGAAAAACCCGCCTCCCGGGAGACGCTCATGGTGCAGACTCGTCTCAACCGGCCCGGGGAGGATGCCGTCGACCTCGACTACCGGATGAGGGAAGAGGAGCGCGGCTGGAAAGTCGTGGACATCTATTCCGACGGCAAGATCAGCGAAGTAGCCCTGAGGCGTTCAGAGTACTCGGCGGTTCTTAAGCGTGGCGGAATAGAACAGTTGATTGCGGCGGTCGACGCCAAGACGAAGAAGCGCGCGGGGAAGTAGTGAAAAACCTACTGAACCCCGGAGGGGTTCGAGCCACTTCGAGAAAAGGTCGAATCTTGTCACTGCGGTGACTCTTTTGAGCCAAAATCGGCGGCTGGGAGGGGGCGACTGCCGGCGGAACTTCGAAGCTTTTATTTTTTTTTGTTCCTACCGTGCAGGCATTTGCCGTCCGATCTGCAACATTATCGGGGGTTCGAAATGAACTTGGCATCTACGTTGCTAATGACATCCCAAAGGAAATGGCGAAGGAAATAGCGAACGAAGCAGGGGGCACTCGTCGCTCGTGGCGCTCGTGGAAAGACGTCGGCAAAGCGTGGCAAGCCGCACCCGCCGGGATGAGGATTCGAGGCTTCGGATCTAAACGGTCGGAGAGCAAACGGTCGACAGAAACGGCAGAAACGGCAGAAACGGCAGAAACGAAAGCAATAGCAGCGAAGAGAGGAAAGAAGCGCGCCGAGAAGCGAGAGGGGCGTGCGGTTCTGGCGGTCAACGAGATCTTTCGTATTTTAGGCATCCACCCGCCCGAGCGAGGGCGATCATTCATTGGAGAACAGGAGAGATGAGCATGATGCAACGCAAGAACAACCTGGGCTTTACCCTGATCGAGTTGATGATCGTCGTCGCCATTATCGGCATTCTGGCCGCCATCGCGATCCCCAACTTCACGCGCTTCCAGTTGAAGTCGAAGAGCGCGGAGGCGAGGGTCAATTTGTCGGCGATCAAGACGGCGGAAGAGGCGTATAGGGCAGAAAATGGTGGGTATCTGGCCTGCGCGGTCAACCCAGCGGGGACAGCGACCTTTCCGGGCACGGCCAAGGAGCCCTGGGGAGCGCCAGCCAACTTCCTCTCCTTGGGTTTCGATGCTGAGGGGAGCGTTTTCTTCCAATATGCGGTCAGCACAAGCAACACCGATTTCAATGCGGCGGCGCTTGCCGACATCGATGGCGACGGCACCGACCAGTCCTGGGGCTATAGGACGGCAAATACCGCAGCGATAGCCAACGCAGTGATAACCGATTGCACCGCCGCTCTGCCGGCAGCAGCTGGTCAGGTGGGCGTATGCCTTGCCGGTTCGGGTTCTACGGTTTTCTAGCTCGGCGCGATTCGACTATATTTGCGGAACGAGGGTGCCGACGAGGAGTCGGCACCCTCGTTTTCGTTATTGGCTCTGATCTCTTTCTGCGACGCTCCGGATCTGGAGCGGAGAGATTCGAATTTTCGGATTTCGTCGAACTGACCCTTGAGCATTCTGATAGAGCAACTTGCGTTCTTTGGATGACCGCTGAATTTCCGGGCGGCAGCCGGCCGGATGGCGTCCAAGATCGCTTTGGCTGTGATTGTTCGGGTCAAGCCCTCGAGCAAACCTCATCGTATACCCCATGGGCTTCCGCTTGAGTCGGCCGAACCACCGGCTTGCGCCGAGCCTCTAGGCCGCCCACATTCAACCCGAATCAATCGAGCCCACCGGGAACGTGGGTGGTGCGGGGGGCAGGGTGGCGGCTGGGGGAAACTGGTCCGAGACAGCGGCGAATTGGCTTCGTAGCCTGGTCGCCCGTCCCGTCCCCGCGCTGGCTTCGATCCTCGGCTTGGCTCTAGGGGTTCGCCTGCTGGCCCTCTGGGTCAGCCTGGAGACCCCCCTGGCCGGGGATGAGCCCGAGTATTTTGCCCGGGCCGCGCGCTGGGGACTCGGCCCGCCCCTCTCCGAACAAACTGCCCGGGCACCCGGGGCGATCTTCCTCTACGCGAGTTTCTTTCAACTCTTCGGCGTCTCCGTGGTGACTGCAAAATTGGCCAACGTGCTGGTCTCGGCCCTGACGGTCTGGCCCGCCTACTGGATCGGTCGTGCGGCCGGGGGGGCGGCTGTAGGAGCCCTGGCGGCGCTCGGGGTCGCCCTCTACCCGAATTACATCGCCTTCAGCCATTTTCTCTGGCCCGAGCCCCTTTATATCTTCTTGCTTGCGAGCGGAATCGCCCTGCTCCTCGTCGACGGGGGTCGCCCGTCCTGGGCGCGTATCTTGGGGGCGGGTGGGTTGCTGGGTCTGAGCGCCCTCTGCAAGGAATCCGGCGTCCTATTTCTTCCGGTAGTCGCCGCCTGGCTCGCGTGGCGAGGCTGGGCGTCCGAGCCCCGCGCGGCGCTTCGGCGCGGAGCCTGTCTGCTCATCGTATCCCTGGCGGTAATCGCGCCGCGCGTCGCCCAGGTGAATCGGCCCGGCGAGGCCTTTGCGCTGATCACCCGCACGGGCGCCATGAATCTATTCGTCGGCAACCATCCGATCTCCCACGGTCACGGGATGCGTGAATACCAGGACCTCGCCCCGACCGCGTTGGCGAGTGAGCGGCTGGCCCGCGCCCGCGCCCTGGCGGAGATTGAGCGACGCTTGCCCCTCTGGCCCCTCGAAAAGATCGGCCTCGAGGGCCCGCGCTTCTTTACGCCCACATCCTTCGCGATTCGTCGCCTGCTCGCCCCGGCGGATCGCCCCGGCGGTTGGCGCTACCGGCTGTCGCTGCCCGGGGGCGAGAGCGCCGGCCTGCGCGCTTTTCTCGTCGCCGGGGTGGTCTCGAGCTATCTCGCGGTGCTGCTGGCCGGGACCGCGGGCTGGATCCTGACATCGAGGCGGGAGTTGGCGATGCTGGCCCTGCTCTTTATTCTCGCCCAGATCGTGCCCTCCCTTTTGACTTTCTCGATGTCTCGCTTTCGACTGCCCTCGATGCTCTTCTTCCTGATCGGAAGTGCGCTCTGGGCCGTGCGGGGGCGCGAGGATTGGGCCGGGGCCAGCCCCCTGCGGCGGACGGCGGCCGTGGCGGGAGTCCTGGGCCTGCTGGCCATCGTGGCGCTCGACTACTCCGCGGTCCTGAGTTCGACGGGGCGTTGAAGATGCCGACCCCCACGAGGCCCGGCCAGGGGCGACGACGTCGGGTGTGCAGTTCCCCATCCGGCGGCGAAGCGGTTCTTCGGCTTCGCTTCATGCCATTTCCCGGTCGCCGCATTTCGCTCTTCGGCTGGCTATTCGCCGCCTGCATCGCAGCGCTGGGCTGCGGGTCGGAAGAGCCTGGCGCTGGCGAGCGCGCCTACGGGGTGCAACTTCACCTGCATGGCTCCATGAGCGAGGGGCGGGCCTCGATGCGGGCCCACGCCGAGGCGGCTTCGCGCCTGGACGGGGCGGTGGATGTGCTCTGGTGGACGGATCACGATTGGCGAATGGCGGCCCACGGCTACGTCGAACGCTTCGACTTCGAAGAGGGACTCGAGGCCTTCGACTCCGTTCCCGCCCCCCTGCGAGCGCCCCAATGGGATGGTCGCGAGACGCCCCCAGAATGGCGGAATAGCGGGAGCGAGGGGGGGGGTGAAGGGAGCGAGGGGGGTGAGGGAGGAGAGGGAGCGCCCGCGAGCCTGGAAAGCGTTCGCAAGCTCTGGCGTCTGAATACTCCCCCCGCCCGGCTGGCCCGAGATCGGCTGGTGGAGGTGACGGCTCGCGAAGCGCGTCACGGTGCCCGCAGTCTGCACCTGGGCATCCAGGGGGGTCGGCGCGGCCGCGAGGGGATCGAGTACCTCTTCCAGGCTTCGCGCCGGCGGCAAATTGCGAGCCTGGCCTCGGAGGTGACGCTGGCCATCTCGGCCCTGCCGATTCACCTCGAGGGGGACTCGCGATTGCGGATTCGCGTCGCTCTCTCCCAGACGGATCCCGAGCAGAGTGTGCGCCTCGACTACGAACTCTCCCGGGCGGGGCTGGGTCGCAGTGCGGGCCCGGCCTCGAGGGCGATCGTCGTGGTGCCGCGACAAGGTCGCGAAGAAGAGCCCAGTCGGGCCGACCCGGGTGGGGAAGAGGCCCAGGGCCGGGAAGGAGCCGCGGGTCTGCAAGCCGCCGGGGGGCGGGAGCAGGGAGAAAAGAGGGTCGAGGTGGTGACGATTCCCCTCGAGGCCACCGAGGGGGTCTGGAATGATTGGCGCCTGGAACTCAGTCGAGACGCTCGGCGTTATGGACTCGGGGGTGCGGACAACGCGCTGGTGAATCTTTCCCTCGGTCTCGAAGTGAGCGGTGCGGGTCGCGCCGAATTCTATCTCGACTCCCTGGTGATCGAGCGGGAACGCGTCGGCGAGCCGCTGCTGGAGGCGGCGCGGGGCCTGGCCGACGCCCTCAGCGGCGAGGCCTTGATCCATCACGTGGGCCAGGAGATCTCCTACGCCGCGCATCTGAACGCCTACGGGTCGGAGATTCCCCTGGTGGACTACCGCGCTCACCCCCACGGCCTGACGCCCCGGGAAGCGGTGGCTCACATCCATCGCCACGGGGGGTTGGCCTCCCTGAATCATTTTTTCGGGATCCAGACCTCCATGCTCTCCCACCGCTTCCCGGCTTCCCGCGCCAATTTTCTCGCGAGTCTCGAGCGCCTGATCGCCAATCACGCCTATGGGGTCGATCTTCTGGAGGTCGGCTATCGCTCTCGGGGCCACGGTCTGGATGCTTTCGTGGAACTCTGGGATGGGTTGGCGGAGGCCGGAATTCGGCTGGTGGGAGTCGGCGTCAGCGATTCCCACGATGCCGACGTGGGCTGGAGCGAGGGGCCGAATAACTTCATCAGTTGGATCTACGCCGCCTCGCGATCCGAGCGCGATCTGCTCGAGGGCCTGGGGGCCGGCAGGGTCTTCTTCGGCGATCCCACGCGCTTTCGCGGACTTCTCGACATCCGGGGCGATGACGGGGGCCGCATGGGGGAGACCCGAATCCTCGGCCGGGGACTCTACGGCGTGACCTTTCGGGCCGAGGGGCTGGCGCCGGGGCAGACGCTGCGCCTGATCCGAGATGGGCGCGTCGTGCAGACCCTGGAGCCGGAGACCTCGAGCCTGGCTCGCCGCGCCATGATCGACGTGCAGGGCCCGGGTTTCGTGCGCTTGGAAGTGATGGAAGGCGAGCAGCGCATCGCCCTCAGCAATCCCCTCTACGTGGAGTTGGCCGTGGAGTCGGCCCCCTAAAGCGCGCGGGGGCGGCTAGAGGAAACGCTCCGCGAAGCTGCGAATGCCCTCGATGGCTTCCGGGGAGCGGCGCCACGGTCGTACGATGATCCGGTCCACTCCGGCTTCCCGGTAGCATTCGATGTCTTCGCGACTCTTGAGGTTGGCGCCGATCGTCACCTCGAAGGGCCGATGCGAGCGGCCGCATTCCGCGCGCAGGCTGGTCAGACGCGCCACGGACTCGCCCACCTGCTGCGGGGATTGCTCGATGCCGATCCAGCCGTCCCCGGCCCGAGCGGCGCGCCTCAACGCGGCCTCGGATTCCCCGCCCACGTGAATCGGGGGATGGGGTTTCTGGATCGGTTTGGGCTCGAAGTGCACGGGCTCGAAGCGAAAGAACTCGCCCTCATGCGCGATGACATCCTCGCTCCAGAGCCTGCGGCAGACGGATAGGGCCTCGTCGAGGCGCCGGCCCCGGGTCGCTGGATCCAGGCCCGTGGCCCGCCATTCCTGGCGCAGCCAGCCCGCCCCGATGCCGATTTCGGCACGTCCTCCCGAGACGATGTCGAGGGTCTGGACCGCGCGGGCCGCCGTGAAGGGGTGTCGTAGACCCAGCAGGTAGACGTTGGTGCCGAGGCGAATGCGCGAGGTGCGGGCCGCCAGCGCGGCCAGCATCACGAAGGCGTCGAAGACGGGCGTGGTGGGCGGAATCGGGGGGGTGTCCTCGCCCGGATGCGGAGAGCCCGACATATCCTCGGTCAGCACCAGGTGTTCGGGCAGCCAACAGGATTCGAAGCCGAGGGCCTCCGCTTCGAGTACCGCCGCTTCGAAGAAGGCGGGGTTGAGGGCGCCGAGCGCGATTCCGAATTTCATGTTTTCAACATAGCCCAGGGGATCGTTCGCGGGCGCCGATGCCCGAAGCCCCTTCAGGTCGACCCGCCGGGCGAGGTGGGGCGTTCGCCCCCGGGCTTCACCAGTCGATGATCGACAACTCGACTCGGCGATTCTTCTGGCGCCCGGTCGGCGTCTCGTTGCTCGCCACGGGTCGGGTCGGTCCAAAGCTCCGCACTTCGAAGCGTTCGGGGGATCGCCCCCGGGCGATCAGGAAAGCCAGCACGGACTCCGAGCGCCGACGGGCCAGATCGAAGTTGTAGTCGGCCCCGCCGCGATCGTCGGTATGACCGTCGAGCCGGATGCGAAGCCCCGGATTCTCCTCGAGGAGTGCGGCGACGGCGATCAGGGGAGCCAGGAATTCTTCGCGCAGGCGGGCGCTTCCCCTTTGGAAAATCGTGTCGTCGATCACCCAACAGCCGCGCTCGTCCACCCGGGCGCCGAGGGGGGTGCGCGCACAGCGATCGAAGCGATCGTCGACGCCGTCGCGATCGAGGTCGACAAGGCTCGGGGCGCGCCTGGGCGGGGGAGGCGGCCGGGGGCCGTTGAAGATCTGCTGCTGGAAGGCGTAGAGTTTTCCGCCATCGGCCACGTCTTCCAAGCGGCGGAAGGAGCCGCAATCCGAAAGTCCGGCCAGGGCTTCCAGCAGCGCGGGTCCGCGTTCGTCATCGCCGATCTGCAGGGTGTGAAAGCAGATCTCGCCGTCGCGGCCCGCCCGCAGGGCGCGCGCACTGGCCAGGGTTTCCTCGGGACCGATGTAGCGGCCATAGCGCGTCGGGACCCCATCGCTGAAGATGACGACCGCGACCCGCCGCCCCGTTTCGACGAGAATCTCGCGTTGCTCGTCGAGAAATTCCACCAGGGGGGTTTCGCGTCCGCTCCAGGAGATCGCCATCACCGATCGCTGGAGGTCGAAGCGATCGAATTTCGCGAAGGGCTGCTGCTGCTTGCTTCCTGCGCCGAGAACCCGCAGGGAGACGCGGTAGGTTCCGGGGGGCATTCCCGCTACGAAGGATCTGAGCAGGCTCTTTTCCTGGGGGAAGATCAGTTTGCGATCGATCGAACCCGAGGCATCGAAAATCAGCAGCAGATCGTCGATGACGACGATTTCTCCCGCCTGGGGCCGCGCCACCTGGGCGGGGAAAGGGGGTGGGGCGGGCGAACTCGCACAGCTGAACAGCAGCGCAAGCAGCGGAGCAAGAAGCCGTGCGAGCCGCTGTGTGAGCCACTGCGGAATCAGTCGGGGCCTGGGCCTGGCGGATGGCGAGCGGAGTCGCATGTCGCCATGCAGGGTAGCGATTGCGGGAGGGGAATCGGGGCCTTCGCCCCCTATCTGTGATTTCCTGGCCGTTCGGGAAACGGTTTTCGCCGGGGCCGCATTGCTGTACGCTGGCCCCCATGCCGAGTCCCCATTCGCGCCCGCGATCCCCGCTCCTCGGGCGGATCGCCCGCTGGCTGCCGGGGCTGGGCGTCGTCACGCTGCTTCTCGGGGCGGGATCGTGCCTCGCCGAGTTGCCCGCTGGCTCCGGGGCCGACTCGGCTGCGAGCATCCGCGCCCACGGCAAGGCCACGGTGATTGCCGAACCGGATCGGGTCTGGGTGGATCTGGCGGTCGTCAGCCGAAATTCCGCTGCCGCCGCAGCCGTGGCGAGCAATGCCCGGCAGAGCCGCGAAGTCGAAAAGACTCTGCGCAAGAGCCTCGGTGAGACGATCGACATCGAGGCGGCGGGCTATTCCCTGGCGCCCAACTATCGCTACGTCCAGGGCCAGGGCCAGCAACTCGACGGCTACCTGGTGCGGAATCGCTTGCGGATCAGTTCTGCGGATATCGAAGCGGCGGGTCGAGTCATCGATGCCGCCTCCGAGGCCGGGGCCAGCGAGATCCAGCAGGTGACTTTTGGCCTGGCCGACCGGGACGCGGCCGGTCGCGATGCCCTCGCCGAGGCCACTCGCAACGCCTTGGCGCGGGCGAAGGTGATGGCGTCCGCCCTCGATCTGCGGGTGCTTCGGGTGTTGTCGGTCGAGGACTCGGCAATCGGCACGTCGCCCGGGGTACGGCCCGCCAGGCTTCTCACGAAGGCCGACTCCGAGGCCTCCGTCCCCACGACCCTCTTGCCCGGGGGAGTGCCCGTACACGCCCAGGCCACCGTCTTCGTGGAAGTCGGCCCCTAGGGCGGTGGGCGTGGCGCAGAGCGATCGGAGCCCGACAAGTCGCCCGGAATGGGCTGCACTCAGCGCCCATCGCGCGGAACTCGCCGAGATTTCCCTGGCCAGCCTCTTCGAAAAGGATGCCGGGCGGGCGGAAAGATTCTCTGCCGAGCAGGGCGATCTGTTCCTCGACTATTCGAAGAACCACATCGACGATAGGGCGTTGCAACTGCTGCTGGCCCTGGCCGATGCCGTAGGACTTCGCGAGGGGATTCGGGAACTCTTCAGCGGGGCTCGGGTCAACACCAGCGAGGGTCGCCCCGCACTCCACATGGCTCTGCGCGCCCCGGCGGGTACGCGTATCGAAGTCGAGGGCCGCAACGTGGTGGACGACGTGCAGCGCGTGCTCGAGCGCATGTCGGAGTTCGCCGAGGCGGTTCGCGGCGGCGGCTGGCGGGGTCATACGGGTCGGCGTATCCGCAACGTCGTGAATATCGGCATCGGGGGCTCGGATCTGGGCCCGCGAATGGCGTGCCGTGCCCTGGCTTCCCTCTCTGATTCGAGCCTGCACTCGGCCTTCGTTTCCAATATCGACGGTGGCGACTTCTCGCACGTCAGCCGGGATCTGGATCCCGCGGAGACCCTCTTCGTCGTCTGCTCGAAGACGTTCACCACCCGGGAGACCCTGACCAACGCCCGCACCGCCCGGGAGTGGCTCGTCGCCGGCCTGGCCGACGAGGCCGCCGTGGCTCGCCATTTTGTGGCGGTTTCCGCGAATGCGGCGGAAGTATCGCTTTTTGGTATCGCGGAGGAGAATCGCTTCGAAATCTGGGATTGGGTGGGGGGCCGCTACTCCCTCGCCTCGGCGATCGGACTTTCCCTGATGATCGCCATCGGACCCGCTGCCTTTCGAGAAATGCTGGCCGGTTTTCATGCCATGGACACGCATTTCCGCGACGCCCCCTTCGGGAGCAATCTGCCGGTTCTACTGGGGCTGCTCGGCCTCTGGTACGCGGCCTTCTGGGATGCCGAAAGCCATTGCATCCTGCCCTATAGCGCGGATCTGGGCGATTTCCCCGCTTATCTGCAGCAACTCGAAATGGAGAGCAATGGCAAGGCCGTGAGCACCACGGGTCGAGCAGTCGATTTTGCTACGGCTCCGATTCTCTGGGGTGGAGCCGGCAGCGATGCCCAGCACGCCTTCTTCCAGTTGCTCCATCAGGGCACGCGCCTCGTCCCCTGCGACTTCATCGCTTTCTCCCGCAGCCCGTCTTCCCCGGCGAGACATCACGATCTGTTGCTGGCCAATTTCCTTGCCCAGACCCGGGCCCTGGCATTTGGCCGCCCGCAAGGCGACGATCCCCAGCGTCGGTTTTCGGGCAATCGGCCCAGCAATAGCCTGCTCGCCCCGAGTCTTTCGCCGCGGATGCTGGGCCAGTTGATCGCGCTCTACGAGCATAAGGTCTTCGTGCAGGCCCGGATCTGGGGCATCAATCCATTCGATCAATGGGGGGTCGAACTCGGTAAGCAACTGGCCGACGAGATCCTTGAGGAAATTGCGAGTGGGCAGGGGGCAGGGCGCGGCTACGACGCTTCGACGATGGGGCTGCTGAGCCGCTACCTGGCCCAGCGAGCAGCCCGGAAATAATGCGGCGGCGAGTTCGGAGGCTGGGATTCCGCCCTAGCGCTCCGAGACCGGCACCCAATTGCTGCGGGTAGGGCCGGTATAGATCTGACGCGGTCTCCCGATCTTGAAATCCGGGTCGCCGTGCAATTCGATCCATTGGGCGATCCAGCCCGGGAGGCGGCCCAGGGCGAAGAGGGCGGTGAACATATTCGAGGGAGTTCCGATCGCGTTGTAGATGACGCCCGAGTAGAAGTCGACGTTCGGATAGAGCTTGCGATCGACGAAATATTCATCCTTCAGCGCGATCTCTTCCAACTCGACGGCAATTTCCAGCAGCTTGCTATGTACGCCCAACTTGTTCAGCACGTCGAAGCATGCCTTCTTGATGATCCGGGCACGGGGATCGAAATTCTTGTAGACCCGATGACCGAATCCCATCAGCCGGGAGGTGTCATCGCTGCTCTTGGCGCGCTCCACGAATTGGCGCCCCGTCATACCCTCATCCCGGATGGCGGCGATCATTTCGATCACGGCCTGATTGGCTCCGCCGTGGAGGGGGCCCCAGAGTGCGTTGATGCCGGCGGAAACGGTTCCGAAGAGATTCACCATCGACGAACCCACCAGCCGAGTTGTGGAAGTCGAGCAATTCTGCTCGTGATCGGCGTGCAGGATGAAGAGCAGGTCGAGGGCTTTGCGAATCACCGGGTCGACCTCGTAGTTCTCGCATGGGGTTCCGAACATCATCCACATGAAATTACCCACGTAGTCGAGATGATTATTCGGGTACATGAAGGGCTGTCCGACCGAATGCTTATACGCATAGGAGGCCAGGGTCGGGAATTTTGCGATCAGGCGATGAACGGAGATCTCCACTTCGCGTCCATTGCGTGGGTCGAGTGAATCGGGGTAGAAGGTCGCGAGGGCGCCCACGGCCGCAGAGCAGGCCGCCATCGGATGGGCATCCTTGGGCAGCGAGGCGTAGAATTTCCGGAAATCCTCGTGCAGCATCGTGTGGTGGTTGATCGAACTCGTGAAGTATTCGAGTTGATTGGCGTCGGGAAGCTCACCGTACATCAAGAGGTAGGAAACCTCGAGAAAACTGGATTTCTCCGCCAATTCTTCGATCGGGATGCCGCGGTAGCGCAGGATCCCCTCCTCGCCGTCGATGAATGTGATGGCACTCTGGCAGGAACCGGTATTCGCATAGCCGGGATCCAGGGTGATGAAGCCCGTCTCCGCCCGCAATCGGGTGATATCGATGGCCCGTTCTCCCTCGCTCCCGACGACGATGGGAAGATCGACGGTCTTGGCGCCTAGACGAAGTTCTGCGGTATCGGCCATCACTGCGCTCCTTGCTTCGGATTTGTTTTGACGCCTGGATCCGGATTATCCTCCAGCCGCCGAGGTTCGAGTTGGGGATTCCTCAAGGCACACATCGGTTGAGCCCACTCGTCATCGTGGCTTCTGCACGATCTGCACGAAGAGTTGCGTCGACCCGCGTGTATGAGGGGCGAAGCGACTCTCTCGGGCCGCCTTGCGGCCGGAAATCCCCTGGCGCCGCAACCCCCCGTCACGACTCCCCGGTGCAGCAAACCAACACGCTCTGCACCACAACCCCCGGGGATGTAGGCGCCTTTGCCGAGTGCCTGATCGCGACATTCGGTGATTTCCGGCTGCACCCACTCTAGCTGAAAAGAGGTCTTTTCGATAGTCCTCCGGAGGGCCTCGAGAAGTTGTTCGAGCCACTCCTTGGGCTTTTCCTGCGCATATTTCCCGGGAATCTTCCAGTCGGAAAAGCGGGGTTGCGGTCGGCGGGTTTGGCGGTCCTGGATCTTGCGGCTCTCAGCCTCCCGTCCTCTTGACGCGAAGACCTCTCTCTTCCAATTCTTCGATCACCGTATCCCGTTGGTCGCCCTGGATTTCGATATTTTCATCCTTGATCGCTCCGCCGGTTCCACAGCGGCGCTTGAGCGCCTTGGCGAGATCCCGCAGTTCCGTAGGAGGCAGTTGCAGACCGCTGACCACGGTCACGGTCTTGCCCCCCCGGCCCCGACTCGTGCGGCCCACGCGGACGATCCCGTCGGCTTCTGCATTGCTGACCCGGCTGGATGCCGAAGCGGTCCGTGGATTGGCACGACATTGACAACGCCGCGAGGGCAGCCCGCAGTGGGGGCAGATGCGCCCCTTCTCCGAGGAGTAGACCGTTCGATCTCCGCGTCTCATTCCCATCCGCTCAGCTTAGCAATCCCGGATTTCCCAGTCGTTGGCGCCTGGCCCAACGCTCCAGCACGGAGCGCATCGTGGACTCGTCCTGGATTCCGCCGAAGGGCCACTCCCCCAGCATGAAGGTGGGGACTCCCGTAACACTTTGCTCCCGGGCCCGGGCGGTTCTGCGCTGGAGTGCCTGGCCTTCGCCGTCGTTTTCGCGCTGCGGCGAAGACACGTCCAGATCGTGCAACAAGCCCTCGACGTCGGCGCTGCTTTCGGGTCGTCGGCCCTCTTCGTAGATCGCGCTGAAAACGCGTTCGCGCCAGGTCGCCTCGCGGGCGGGATGTTCCTCGAGTCGAATGGCGACGCTGGCCAGGGCTCGTGAGTCGAGCCAGTACTCGGGAATCCGGATCGGGACCCCGAGCGCCGTCGCGATTCCGCGCACTTCTTCTAGGAGATGCGAATCTGTCGGGGCGCCTCGCCGCCAGCCCATCAGCGCCGCCAGGTCGATGGGAGTCCAACTCAGTTCGAGCGAGTTTTCGCTGAGGAACTCGCCCATGCGACCCAGGACCCGATGCGCGACGTAGCAGAGACTGGATGCGAAGTCGTAGTGGACGGGGATGCAGAGACATAGAGGGTCTCTTTGTCCGGAATAGTCTTCGCGATCAACTTCCGACACGCGCGATTCCCATCAGTCGCGCGGGTAGAGGCGGCGATGTTCCACCATGATGCAGCGATCCTGGACCACGCGGATGCCCGCTTCCCGCAGTCGTTTCGCCGAGGTTCCGTGCTGGATGCCCAACTGCATCCAAACCGCCCGGGGCCGCTCGCTCAGCGCGAGGATTTCGTCGACGTGGCCCGGCAGATGCTCGGCGGCGCGAAAGAGGTTGATGAGGTCGATCGGTTGCTCCGAATCGGGAATCGCAGCCAGATTCGGATAGGCCGTCTCTCCCAGGACCTCCTCCTCCTTGGGATTGACGGGAATGATTCGGTAGCCGCGGCGCTGCATATAGAGCGGCACCCGGTAGGCGTCCTCCTCTTGCCGGGTCTTGATGCCGATCACGGCGATGCTTCGCGTCTCCCCGAGCAGTGCACTGAATTCGGAGTCGTCCCGGTGCATCTCGTCATTCTCATTGTTTTTCCTGGTCTTCGCGCCTTCTGCGCTCGTTTTCGTCGGCTCCATGGTCCACTCTCCCGGGCTGCTTTCCGGCGGGAAAGGTACCTTTCCCGCTCGACACCCGCCCCTCCACTCGATACGGTTTATCGCCATGCCTGACGCGCTTTTCCACCCTCTGCTATCCCGCTTCCGAAAGAGTCGCCTCCTCGTTTCGTTCTTCCTTGGGGTCGCGTTATCCAACGGGGAACCTTCAATCGCCCGGGCTCTCGAGGATCCGGCGGCGGGACTCGAGACGACGGTTCTGGAAAATGGGCTGACCCTGCTCACGTTGGAGGATCACAGTACGCCGGTGGTTTCTTTCCAGATGTGGGTGCGGGTGGGGTCGAGGGATGAGAGTTTCTATACGGGGATTGCCCATCTCTTCGAGCACATGATGTTCAAGGGATCGCGCAATATCGCATCCGAAGAGCATGCTCGCCTGGTCGGAGGACGCGGGGGGCGGATCAACGCCTACACGAGCCGGGATGTCACCGTCTACCATGAGGACATCACCGCCGAATCCCTGCCCCTGGTGGTCGCCCTCGAAGCCGAGCGTGTCGCGAATCTGGATATCAGTTCCGAAACTCTCGAGAGCGAGCGCGAGGTCGTTCTGGAAGAACGCAGAATGCGCACCGAGGATCGGCCCGCCGGCCTGGCCTTCGAGGCCCTGGCGGCTCTGGCCTGGCAGGCGCATCCCTATCGTTGGCCGGTGATCGGCTGGCGTGCGGATGTCGAAGCGGTGACCGTAGAGGCCTGTCGGGATTTTTTCGAGACCTATTATTCGGCCAACAACATCGTTGTGGTCATCGTGGGCGATATCGATCCAGTGGAGGTTCGGGCCCTGGTGGAGCGAGAATTCGGGGGCATTCGGCGGGCCGATGAAATCCCCCGCAACCCCACCCGGGTGGTCGAGCAGCGGGGGGAACGCAGGACGACGATCCACTACGATGCGCGAATTCCGCTTCTCTACGCGGGCTGGCACGCGCCCAAGATCGGGGATCCGGCGGGAGATGCGCTGGACGTGGCGAGCCAGATTCTATCGGCGGGCCGCTCGAGTCGGTTGTACCGGAAACTCGTATACGAAAGCGAGCAGGCGCTCTACGCCCAGGGGGGCTATTGGGCGATGCAGCAGGCCGGGCTCTTCTTCGCGGTGGCCGGAGTGCGCCGGGTGTCGAGGTCCAGCAGGTCGAAGCGGCTTTCTTCGAAGAGATCGATCGCATCAAACGCGACGGTGTGAGTGAAGCCGAGGTCGCGAAGGCCAGGCGTCAACTGGAGGTAGATCTCGTGAATGGATTGGCGACTTCCCACGCCCTGGCGAGTCGCGTCGGGAGCGACGTGGTCGGCCTGGGACGGGTAAGGAGTCTGGACGAGCGCCTGGCTGCGATCCAGGCGGTGACACCGCAAGATGTGCAGAGTGCGGTGGCGCATTATCTCGATCGCTCCAAGCGCAGTGTGGTTCATGTCGTAACCCCGCCACCCGCCGAGCCGGACGGGGAGGTGAGCCCCTAGATGCAGCGGCGAAATGCGCATAGACGAATCTCGTATCGGACGTATCTCGGAAAGGTCCGGGCCATCCTTCTTCTGCTCCTTGCAATCCTTTACGGCCTGGGTTGCGCGCAGGGGGGAGGGGTCGAGGGTCCGGCCTGGGAGCAGCCGCCTCCACCCCTGAGGATCGGTCCGGTAGTCGATTCCGAGGTCCTTACCCGGGTAGGACTCGAAAACGGACTCAGCCTCGTGTTGCTGGAAGATCATCGCCTGCCCACCGTCAACCTCGGGCTCACCGTTCGCAGCGGCGCCGGCTCGGTGGCGGTCGCGCAGGCCGGCCTGGCCGAGTTCACCTCCGAGTTGATGAATCGGGGGGCCGGGGAACGGGATGCCCTCGAACTCGCCGAGGCGGTCGACGAATTGGGGGCCTCGCTCTCGGTGTCGGCTGGATGGGATTCGATGCGAGTGGGTGTCTCGGGGCTGGCCCGGGATCTCGACGCCCTACTCGGAATCTTGCGGGATGTCGTCCTGATGCCGCGATTTGACAGCGTGGAAGCCGAGAAGGCCCGGGGTGAACAACTGGCCAGCCTGGAGGCGTCGGATGATAATCCGCGCTCGCTCGTTCGCAGAAAGACGGTGGCGGTTCTCTATCCCGCGCATCGCTATGGTCTGCCGATTTCGGGAGTGCCGGAGACGGTGGCAGGCTTGGACGCCGCGGCGGCGCGTTCCCTCCACGGACGTTTCTTCGTGCCGGGCAATGCAATTCTTTCGGTCTCCGGAGACGTGGACGCCCAGAGTTTTGTCGAGATGGCGCGGACGGCCTTCGCGAATTGGGAGGAAGGGGATCTCCCCGGGAAGACTCCGCCGCTCCCGGGATCGACCCCGCCCAGCAGGCGCATCGTCATCGTCGACGAACCGGATCTGGTCCAGACGCGAATCGTCCTGGCCCACGAGGGGATCGCTCGGGACGACGATCGGCGCATCGCCGCTTCTCTCATGAACGCCACCCTCGGCGGTAGTGGCTTCTCGTCGCGACTGATGGCCAGATTGCGTTCCGAGGAGGGACTGACCTACGGCGTGAACTCCGGCTTCAGCCTGAGGAGCCAGCCGGGCCCCTTTTCCGTTTCCACCTTCACTCGGGTTCCGGAGACCCGGCATGCGGTGGATCTGCTTCTTTCGGTCCTCGAGGACTCTCGGGGGTCGGATCCCCAGAGTCCTGAAGAACTTGCCAAGGCGAAGAGCTATAGCGTGGGCCAATTTGGCTTGGGGCTCGAAACCTCCGCTGCCGTCGTCGGGGCCCTGGTGGATCTGGACGTGCACGGCTTGCCGCCCGATTCCCTGGATACCTACCGCTCCCGGGTCAAGGAGGTCGATGTCGAGACGAGCAATGGCGTGGCTCGGGATCTCCTACACCCCGAGCGAGCCGCCATCGTCCTGCTCGGCCCGGCCGCGGACCTGCGGCCCCAATTCGAGGGGCTGGGAGAAATCGAGGTCATCAGCCCCTAGCGGGGTCGGCGCTGCGGGCCCCGCCAGACGATTCTAATCGCCGAAGATGTCGAGGACGTCGCTGCCGCGGACGTAGCGCGAGGGCTGGATGGCTTCGGAAAGTTCCTCGGTCGTGATGCCATCGGGCTGGATGGCGCTCAGCCAGCGAGCCTGGATCGGACGATACTCGCCCCGGGTGAGTCCCAGGCTGCGATGCAGTGCGAAGAGAGTGTCAAGATCTTCGAGGGTTCGGTAGGCCTCGTAGAGGGAATTCGGGCGATTCTTCACGTAGCGCCTCAACTCGAAGCCCACGACGCGTCGCGCCCCGGTGTTGTGCTGGTATTGGTCCAGGGCGTTTTGCAATACGGAGCGCACCTGGCTGGCTCTTTCGTTATTCGAACCGAAGAGTTCCAGCAGGAGGGCGTGTGCGGCGGCGGCCTGGGTGCCCACGATCCGGGCGTCGGAGAGCAGTAGCGGCTGACCGTCCCATGCCCCCAGGTTCTCACCGACGTCATCGAAGACGGCCGCCATCGCGAGCCGGCTGCGATATTCCCTCGCACTCGGCGGGCGCAGATCGACCTGGAGCCTGGCCAGGGTTTCGTCGTTGAAGGGTTCCCAGGGAGCCGAATCCCAGGCCGTGGGCAGGGGCACGGTCGCGGGATTGAAGAACATCGTGGAGGGATCATCCCGCGATCCGCCCTCGGGATGCAGGTCCGCCAGGATGAAGAATCCCGGGGGTGGAGGATTGAAGTCCGAAGAGGCCAGGGCGCTGCCATCGTCCCGGCCCTCGAAGGTCGGGTAGGGGTTCATCCAATTCGGGGTCTCCCGCGGGTCGAAGATTCCGAAAGTCGGATCTCGGCCCGAGCCCGTGAGTATCAGCGTTGCCGGATTCTCGCCGTTGTGAAAATCGATCTGGTTGGCCACGAAGTCCACACCGCCGTCCGGATGCAGCTGGCCGTCCGGATTCGCGTATTCTCCCGGGGCGCGGCGCAGGATTTCGATCGTGGGTGCGTCGACGTCGATTTCGAGGGCGGAGAGATCGCCGAGGGTGGCCCGCGTTTGGGCCACGATCGAGAGTGGCCCCGGGACGGATAGTTTTTCTCCCATTCCCATCGTGAAGAAATCGGCTTCGAAGAGCAGGTCATCCGTGCGCTTGTAGATCGTGGCCAGGATGGAATCGGCGGGGGTCGCGTCGCTGGGATCCGCCGTCAGGTCGCTCGAGGTGAAGATTTCGATTCGATCGGCGCGGACCTTCGTTTGCGTCCCCGCTGCATGGTTGGCCCCGAAACCCACGGCCGGACTGCCCGCGGCGAGGGGGTCGAAATTGATTCGAAGGAGCTCGAGATTGCTTCTCTGCCCCACGTGATCGTCGAAGAGAGCCAGCTCGCTGACTCCGAGCACGAGCTCGTCCGCCACGTCCACGTTCGCATCCGCA
>PVBE012763616.1_pt1 | contig 18630 bp, 16 predicted proteins | sample 1631181 | NCBI WGS metagenome assembly PVBE01 (sample SAMN08397723, study PRJNA350692) | Marine metagenome, whole genome shotgun sequencing project. | isolation source: water | place: Pacific Ocean | collected 2012-04
CAGTCGTCATGAAGCACCTCGCCCTCTTCCTCGCCCTCTTGCTGCCTCTGGCCGCCTTCGCCTCGGATCCCAACCAGGCCCATCCGCACCGCGGATTGCTGACGCCGATCACATCCCCACCGTCGGCGCTGGCGCTGACCGCGGAGGAGTCGACGCGGGTGACCGCGGGCAAGACGGTGCAGCGGTACGTCCGGGACGAAGAGGAGGGCTGGGGTGTCGCCGTCAACTACGTCGCGGCCCCCGCCGACGTCGTCTGGGACACCATCCTGGCCTACGACCTGTACGACGACTGGGTCAACAACGTGACCTCCTGCACCGTCTACGAGACCGCCGGGGACGACCTGTACGTCGACATGCAGATGTCGGTGCTGGGCATGAAGAAGGGCATCTACACCATCAACACGGTCAAGCGGTCCGAAGGCTGGATGGCGTGGACGCTGGACTACGACCGGCTCAGCGACGTGCAGGACCTGGTCGGCTACTGGCGCGTCGAGCAGGTCTCGACCAACCCACCGCTGACGCGGCTGGACTACTCGACCCAGATGAAGGCCAAGGGCGTGCCCGACTGGCTGGTCAAGATCATGACCCGGGAGTCGCTCAAGGACGGCACCCGGTGGGTCAAGGAGCGAGCCGAAGAGGCCTACTCGGGCTGAGGCTTCGCTTCGGCGGGGCAGTGGACGTACTGCGCCGGCGGCGGCGGATTCCCGGAGACCGCGCAGACGCAGGTCTCGCCCGCGGCGTCGGTGTAGATGGTGCCGGTGTAGCACTGGCTCCAGAGGAACTCGGCCATCGGCTCGGGGCAGGACACGGTCGCCGTCGGCGGCACCATGCCGGGCACCGGGCGGGCGTCCTCGGGCCAATCCAGGTGCACGTAGCAGGAGCCGGTGGTGCGGTAGATGGAGCCCCGCTCGGGGTGCGTGGCGTTCAGCGCGCGGGCGCCGTCCCAGGCCCAATCGGAGGCCCGATGGTGGGGTGGGTCGCCGGGCAGCGCCGTGCTGGGCAGCTCGCCCTCGTCGACGACGGTGAACTGCTGGGGCTCCGGCGGAGGGTTCGGGTCAGGCGTCGGCGGCGGCGGGTTGTAGCAACACTCGGGCTCGGGATCGACGACGTCGAACGCAGCCTTGATCGTGTCGCAGCCGCTGACCCCGAGGCTTCCGAGCCCCCCTGCGAGCACGCCCACGACCACCGTCCGGGTCCGGTCCTTCATCCCTCTCCTGTCCACCGCGCGGGCAGCGCGATGCCTCGCTGGGCGAACCGTTCGGCGAGGTCTCCCCGGACGGTCTCCCAGAAGACCCGATGATACTCGGCCGGTCCGATCAGGCCCGCCGCGGCGTGTTCCGGAGACGGCGCGGGGCCGTCGGGGGCGAAGGCGTAGGCCCGCTCGGTCTCGCCCAGGTGGTGCTCCAGGCGCGACTCGCAGAACGCGGCCACGGCGGGCTCGCGAGCGATCAGCTCGTCCAGCAGATCCCAGCCCAGCTGGCGGTGGCGGGCCTCGTCCTTGAGCACCCGCTGCACGACGACCCGGGCCGGCTCGTCGGACACGGACTGCCACATCGCCTGGAACAGAGGCACCGCGAGGGTCTCCCCGAGGCAGAAGTTCCGCAGCACCGAGTCCACCAGGGAGGCGAGCAGTCCCTCGGAACGCTCGGGGTGGGCGAGGGTGCGAGGGTTGAGCGTGGGCGGCTCGATTCCGCCGTAGGCCTGCATCGCTTCGGTCGACAGGCGCGCGTGGTCGAGCTCGTCGCGCACGACGTCCATCGCCTCGGCGATCAGCTCGTGGGGGAAGCCAGCCACGGTCATCCAGTGGACCAGCTGCGCGGTCAGGGCCGCCGAGCGGTACTCGGCCACGACGCGGCGCTGCCACTCGTGAGCGATGGGGTTGGGGTCCACGGCCGCAGTCTAGCCCTCGAAGAGGCCCTCGGGACGCCCCCGCCCGCAGCCGTCGATCGCGAGCAAGGCCCCGTTCGGCTTCGCCAGGCCGCGGCGGGCCGAGGTGACGTAGAGCACGTCCAGGTTCGGACCCCCGAACGCGCACGAGGTCGGCCGCTGCACGGGGACCTCGACAGTCCGGAGCAGGCTCCCATCCGGTCCGCGTTGCTCGATCCGCCCGCCGTCCCAGATGCAGGTCCAGAGGCAGCCATCGACGTCGATGGTGGAGCCGTCGGGGCAGGCGTCCCCCGGCGGGAGCTCGAACAGCACCCGGGGGTCGTGGAAGAGGACCTCGTCGCCGACCATGGGGAAGGCCCGGACCACCCGATCGAGGGAGTCGCCGAAGTACATGGTGCCGTCGGTCCAGGCGAAGGTGTTGGGGATGCCCAGGCCGGTCAGGTCCCAGCTGACGGCGGCGTCCCGCTGGATGCAGTACAAGGCCCCCGTCCGGCCCTTGACGTCGGCGTGCATGGTGCCCACCCAGAAGCGCCCCAAGGGGTCGATCTTGCCGTCGTTGGTGCGGTTTTCGGGACGCTCGACGGGGTCCTCGAGGCGGACGTAGTCCTGCCAGTCCCCCGACTCCAGATCGACGAAGCCGACCCCATGCTCCGCGGCCACGATCAGGCTCCGCGGATGGTGCTGCCGCAAACCCAGCGCGCTGGGCCGTCCGGGGACCTCCCAGGAGGTGTGCTCGCCGGCCTCGGGGCGAAGCCGATGGATGAGCCGCGAGTCGATGTCGACCCAGTAGAGGCAGCCGTCGCGGTGGTCCCAGATCGGCCCCTCCCCGAGGGAGTTGCCGCAGTCCAGGACGACGCGGACGTCGCTCATCGCAAGGCAGTCGCCGCCGCCACCAGACTACGGGCCATGGCCCCCACCTCGGCGGGCGTGCGGCCGGGCTTGTAGAGCCGGCCCCCGATCCCGAACCCGCGGGCCCCGGCGTCCCACCAGGAGCCGAAGTCGGACGCCCCGACTCCGCCCACGGGGAGCACGAGCGCATCGGCGGGGAGCACCGAGCACATCGCTCGCAGCGCCGCCGGCGAGGACGCCGACGCGGGGAACAGCTTCAGCGCGGAGGCGCCCGCATCCAGCGCGGCGAAGGCTTCGGTCGGGGTCAGCACCCCGGGGATCCAGGCGGCCCCTTCATCGCGGGCCGCTTCCCCCACCGCGGGGTCGAAGTTGGGCGCGACGATCAGCGAGCCGCCGACCTCCGCGATGGCCGCGACCTGAAACGCCTGCAGCACGGTGCCGGCGCCCACCAGGGCCCGATCTCCGACCGCCTCGACGATGGCGGCGATGCTCTCGAGAGGCCGCGGCGAGTTCAGCGGCACCTCGACGACGCGAACCCCCGCATCGACCACGGCGGTCGCGATGTCGGCGGCTTTGTCGGGCTCCACGCCCCGCAAGATCGCGACCAGGGGCACTTCGTTCAGCCAGCGCTTCAGTTCGATCACGACACGACTCCGCGTTCCTGGGCGATGCGCATCAGGCCGCGCGCCGCCACTTCATCTCCGTCGACCACCTCCGCATCCAAACCCTGGGCGTGCAACGCGGTCGCATACCGGCCGCCGATCCCGGGGGACGCGACGACGCGGACCGTACCGGTCGGTTCCAGCGCGCGAAGCATCGATGTCACCTCCGAGCCGATCAGCAGACCCGAGCAGTACGACCACGCCTCGGCGGGCTCGAGTTGGCCCCGCAGGGTGCGGCTGCGCACGGTGAAGAGGTGGTGCAGCAGGCCCCCGGGGAGCTTGAGGTCGTCCATGCCGCGGGCGAACGCGGCTTCGTCCAGGACCTTGCCGTCCATCACCGCGCCGACCAGGCCGTGGTCGCGCAGCAGGCCGAAGGTCTCGCCCGTGAGGCAGGTGCTGAAGCTCGTGATCCGCCCGCCGGTCACCTCCGCCCACTTGGTGTGGGTGCCGGGGAGCACGACGAAGCCGTCGTCTTCGAGGCCGAGCAGCTGGGTCTCCTCCCCTCGCATCACGTCCGGCGCCCCGCTGACCCCGGTGCCGGCGACGCCGGGCACGATCCACGTTCGCTCCCGGGGCGCCGTGACCACCGAGTCAGCGATCTCGCGCAGCCCCGCGGGGGCGCCCACGTACGGCGCATCGACCCAGCCCTGGGCCGAGCCGACCATGCCGCTGAGCATCGTCGGGAGGTCCGCGATCTCGTCCATCCACTCCGAGGTGATGAGGTCGAGGACGCGAGCGCAGACCTCGCCCCGAGCGGACCGCACGCCCGCATCGAGGCTGTCGGTGGCGAGGATGTTGGCGCCCGCATCCAGCAGCCACGCACGCACCCGGGTGCTCCCCCAGTCGAGCCCGAGGAGCACCGGCCGCGGCACCGAGACCGTGGAGATCTCCGTCTCCGGCTCGCTCACGTCACCCCTCCGTCCACGTTCCACGACTGCGCGGTGACGGCCCGGGCCTGGTCGCTGGCGAGGAACAGCACCGTCGGGGCGATGTCCGCGGGTTGCAACTCGATCGGCACGCACTGCTGCTGAAGGGTCGAGGCGAGCGCCTCGGGGGTGACCCACCGGGCTCGCTGCCGTTCCGTCATCACCCAACCCGGCAGCACGCAGTTGGCGCGGATGCCGAACGGGCCGAGGTCCCGGGCGAGGCCGCGGGTGAGCCCCTCGATCCCCGCCTTGGCCGCGGTGTAGGCGGGCATGCCGCCGGTGGCGAGGCGCCACGACGTCGAGCCGAGGTTCACGATCGCGCCGCCGCCGGCGGTCTTCATGCCGGGGACGACCGCCTGGGCGGTGAAGAAGCAGGGGCGCAGGTTGATGTTCTGGACGAGGTCCCAGAACTCGGGGGTGACCTCGTCGATGCCGGCGCGCTCGTCCCAGCCGGCGTTGTTGACGAGCACGTCGACCGGGCCCAGGTCGCGCTCGACCTGGGCCACGCCGGCGGCGATGGCGTCCGTGTCCGTCAGATCGACGTTCAGGAACCCCGGGGCCCCCCCAAGCCTTCGAACCACCGCCGCCGAAGGTTCGACCGCCCGGTCGAAGAATGCGACACGCGCGCCCTGGTGCACAAACGCCTCGACGATCGCGGCGCCGATTCCCGCGCCTCCGCCGGTGACGAGGACGACCTTGTCGCGCAGGGACGGGTAGCTGGGCAGGGTCATCAGTGGGACTCCCGGGTGACCTCGGCGCCGGACTTGCCGACGAGGAAGTCGAGGTCGCAGCCGCTGTCGGCCTGGGTGACGTGGTCGACGTACAGCCGGGACCAGCCGCGACGCACGTCCGGCAGCGTCGGCGTCCAGGCTTCGCGTCGAGCCGCCAGTTCGACGTCGTCGACGTGGAGGTGGAGGCGGCCGGCGTCGGCGTCCAGGGTGATGAGGTCGCCGTCGCGGACGAGGGCGATCGGTCCTCCCGCGGCCGCTTCGGGGGCGACGTGGAGCACGACGGTGCCGAACGCGGTGCCGCTCATGCGCGCGTCGCTGATGCGGACCATGTCGGTGACGCCCGCTTCGAGCAGGTGCTTGGGGAGCGCCATGTTCCCGACCTCCGGCATGCCGGGGTAGCCCTTGGGGCCGCAGCCCTGGAGCACGAGCACGCTGTCGGCGGTGCAGTCCACGGTGTCGATGCGGGCCTTGAAGTCCTCGATGGAGGAGAAGACGACCGCGGGTCCGGTATGCGTCAGCAACTCGGGCGTCGACGCCGACGGCTTGATCACCGCCCCGTCCGGCGCAAGGTTCCCCCGCAACACGCGAAGCCCCCCATCCGCACACAGCGGCGCGGCGGTCGACCGAACGACCTCGTGGTTGAACACCTCGGCTCCATCCACCGCGTCGCGCAAGGTGCCGCCGCCGACGGTGGGGACGTCGAGCTCGAAGGTGTCGGACAGTTCCGCGATGACCGCCGACATGCCGCCGGCGTAGTGGAAGTCCTCCATCAGGTACTGCCCCGACGGCATCAGGTCGACGATGGTGGGCACGCCCTGGCCGGCGTCGCTCCAGTCATCCAGGCCGAGCTCGACGCCGATGCGTCCCGCGATCGCGAGCAGGTGCACGACCGCGTTGGTCGAGCCGCCCAGCGCCGCCACCGCGCGGATGCCGTTGCGGAACGCCGCCGGCGTCAGCAGCGCTTCCGGGGTCACCCCGTCGGTCACCATCTGCACGATGCGCCGGCCGCTCCGGTGGGCCAGCTCCTGCCGATCCGCGGTCACCGCGGGCGCCGTCCCGTTGCCCGGCAGCGCCTGCCCCATGGCTTCGACCACGCACGCCATCGTGGAGGCGGTGCCCATGGTCATGCAGGTGCCCGCGCTGCGGCTCATGCAGCGCTCGGCGGCGTTGAACTCCGCCTGCGACATCGTGCCCGCGTGCACCGCTTCGCTGAACTTCCAGACGTCCGTTCCCGAGCCGATCGCCCGCCCCCGGTAGCGCCCGCTGAGCATCGGCCCCGAGCTCACGACGACGAACGGGAGCCCGACGGAGCACGCCCCCATCACCTGCCCTGGCGTCGTCTTGTCGCAGCCGCCCAGCAGCACCACGCCGTCCAGCGGGTTGCCGCGGATCGACTCCTCGACCTCCATCGCGAGCAGGTTGCGCCACAGCATCGCGGTGGGCCGCATCTGGGTCTCGCCCAGGCTCATGGCGGGGAACTCGACGGGCAGCGCGCCCATCTCCCAGACGCCCCGGGCGACGTGTTTGGCGAGGGTCCGCAGGTGCGCGTTGCACGGGGTCAACTGCGACCACGTGTTGCAGATCCCGATGATCGGGCGGCCGTCGAAGACGTCGTCGGGGAGGCCCTGCGACTTCATCCACGAGCGGTGGATGAACCCGTCCTTGTCGGCCTTGCCGTACCAGTCGGCGCTACGAAGCTTCGGCTTCTTGGTCTCGTCGCTCACGTCGCTTCGCCTTCGTGTCCGCCACCAACTTCACGAACGGCTTCGCGCCGTCGCGGAGCGTGCGCTCCTGGGTCTCGTAGTCCACCCCGAACAGCCCGAACCGGGGCACCCAGCCCTCGGCCCACTCGAAGTTGTCCAGCAGCGACCAGTAGTGGTAGCCGCGGACGTCGACGCCCTCGGTCATCGCCCGACTCATCGCGTACGCGTACGTGGTGATCCAGTGGGCGCGGCGGTCGCCCTTGTCGTCGGGGAGGCCGTTCTCGGTGACGTAGACGGGCTTGCCCACCTCGCCGATCTGCTTGAGCGCCCGGTAGAAGCCCTCCGGGTAGATGCAGTACGGCATGTCCACGGCGATGTCCCCGGGGCGGGCGAACGTCTCGAACGGCGGCTCAGTCGACGTGAACGGCGTCACCAGCAGGTGCGAGTAGTAGTTCAGCCCCACGAAGTCGCCGGGGGCGGGGCCGTCGTCGATCACCTGCACGTGGCGGGCGAAGGGCACCGTCGACCGGAACGTGCCGGTCTTCAGGTACCCGATCACCGACTCGTTGTAGCCAGCCTCCAGGATCCGAGCGAGCACCCAGTGGATCGGGTTCCAGCGGCGCCACGGCTCGAACTGGAAGATGTTCTTCACCAGCCCGATCTCGACCTCGTCGCCGTGCGGCATCGCCTTCAGCGCCTTCGTCACCCGGCTGTGGCTCAGCATCAGGTTGCCGAGCACGCGCATCGCCCGCTTCGGCGACCGCACCCCCGGCGGGAAGGCTCCCAGCCCCCAGCCCATGACCGCGAACGGCCCCGGCTCGTTGTGGGTGCACCAGCGCTTCACGCGGCTTCCGTACTCCGCGAAGACCCGCTCGCTGAAGCGCACGAAGTGGTCGAGGTTCGCCTCGTGCTCGAAGCTGCCGAGCTCCTCGAACCAGAGCGGGTGGCTGAAGTGGTGCAGCGTCAGCATCGGCTCGATGCCGGCGGCCAGCAGCGCGTCGATGACCTCGCCGTAGTGGTCCAGCGCGGCCTGGTCGTAGACCCCGGGTTCGGCCTCGATGCGGGACCACGCGACGCTGAAGCGGTAGCTGTCCACGCCGAGCTCGTCCTTCATGCGGCGGATGTCGTCCCGGAAGAGGTTGTAGTGGTCGACGGCGACGCCCGCGCGGGCCCCCTCGTGGATGCGCGGCCGCCCCTTGCGGTCGACCTGGCTCTCCCACCACTGCCAGTTGCAGGAGGGCATGTTCCCCTCGACCTGGTAGGCCGCCGTGGCGGTGCCCCAGACGAAGTCCCGGGGGAAGTCGACATCGTCGACGTCGATGGCGCTCCAGTCCCACCGCAGCTCCGGGTAGCGGAGGTGCAGGCGCAGGGTGAAGAGGCCCAGCAGCGCGACCAGCACGCCGGGGATGACGACGAGCCAGATCACGGTGCGTTCTCGTCCAGGTAGGCGTCCAGCGTCTCGCTGTTGGTCCGGTAGTTGTCGCCCACGAGGCGCACCGCGGTGACCGGGTTCACCGCGTCCTGCGTGACGATCATCCAGGCCGCCTGCAGCCGCACGAAGCCGCCGCTGGCGGACTCGATGAACATGTTCAGGTGGAACTGCTCGTCCACCTCCAGCAGCGAGCTGTTGGTCTCCGGCGGGCTGATGAGCCAGTTGCGCTGGACCATCGCCCGACGCTCGCTGCCCTCGACCCAGACGTACTCGTTCTGCAGCTCCGAGATGGTGTGCAGGTTCAGCGGGAACTCGGCCTGGTAGTGCTCGGACGCCGACGTGCGGTCGCAGCTGAGGTCGAGAAAGCACTCGTGGTCGGTGTCCCAGGTGCGCTCGTACTCGGAGAAGGAGTCCGGGTAGACCTCGTCGATCTCGGAGCCGACCATCGCGAAGGCGGCGTCATCCACGGTGTAGTCCGACTCGGTGAACACCGCGATGGCGACCATGCCGTCGGTGCTGCGATCCACGTCGTCCACGTCATCGACCGTCTCCTCGGTCAACGAGCTGATGTCCCAGTCCTCGTCCAGCGAGTCCTCGAGGCTCGCGTCCACGAAGTCAGCCAGCCGGTCGATGCCGGAGATCATGGCCGCGGGGTCCTCGTCCTGGTGGTGAGAGAAGAGCCAGACGCTGAGCTCATCAAGCTCGGCGGGCGCCTCGGGGGGCGCCACGCACCCGCTCGCGACGAGGGCAATCAGAAGTAGGAAACGCTGCATGGGCGGATATCTACTCCTCGGTAGATTAATCGTCAACGCCAAATCGGACGGACCCCAAACTCTTAGCAGGGCCGCAACATCTGCTACAGGTTCGGACGCGTGTTGATGAAACTCCTGCAGAACGCTCGGGACGAGGGGCGTGACTTCAAGGCCGCGCTCGACGAAGCACCGGACTTCGGATTCCGCTGGGACATCCTGGGCGTGCGTCGCGTGCTCCACGCGACCTGGTGGCGCCTGCTGCGCGAGCATGTGGATCCCCGCGAGCTGGGCTGGGCGGTCTTCCTCGGCATCTTCATCGGGCTGTCGCCGTTCTACGGAACCCACGTCATCGCGGCGCTGCTGTGCGCCTTCTTCTTCAAGCTGAACAAGCTCGCCGTCTGGCTCGCGACCAACGTCAGCTTCCCCGTCATCTCCCCCTTCTTCGCGTTCGTCAGCTGCCAACTGGGGCACTTCGCGCTCGAGGGGGAGTGGCTGATGCTCGGGCTCGATGCGTTCATCGAGGGCGACAAGATCGAGCTCGTCAAAGAGCTCTTCATCTACTGGACCGTCGGCTTCCCCATCCAGGGGATGATCCTCGGACCCATCGCGGCAGCCATCACGTACCGCGTCGCGAAAGCCCGCCAAGGCAATAAGACCGAAGAAGTCTCGTAATCCGGCTTGACTCGCGGATCGGGGGGATTATGTTCCGAATCGCGAGTGACTGAATACTCATTCATTCGCCAAAGGAACCGGAGACAATCATGCAGAACCTCTTCATCGAGCGACTCGAGAAGACCCGCGAGCAGATCGTGACCTGGAGCAACGAGCGCATCGACGAGCTCAAGGCCCAGTCGGAGACCTTCGCGGAGCGCCGCGAGGACCTCGTCGCCCGCGGCAACACCAAGTTCGACCAGGCCGCTGGCGCCGTCCGCACCGCGGAGGCGACCGTCCTGGAGACCACCCGCGACCTGCTGAACAAGGCCAACGAGACCTTCGACGGCAAGGCCGCATTCCTCGCCCGGGGCGCCGAAGCCCTGGACTCCGCGCTCATCGATCTGCGCGCCGGCCACAGCGCCACGCTGCCGATCGATGGCTTCGACGAGCTGTCGATCAAGAAGATCCTCCCCCTGATGGCGGACTTCGACCTCGCTCAGCTCAAGACCGTGCGCGCCTACGAGGCGGCGAACAAGGCCCGCAAGACCCTGCTCAAGGAGCTGGACGCGCGGATCGAGGAGTTCGCCGCGGCCTAGTCGCGTAGAGTCCGCCGATGGATCTCGGCCTCGCCGTCCATCGGCTCTTGACCAAGCAGCTGCCGTCGGACCTGTACTACCGGGTCCCGTCGACGAGCGCCGTGCCCCAAAAGGGCGACGTAAGCTTCCGTTGGATGGGGGCCGCGGGTTTCGAGATCGAAGCCCGCGGCCGCCGCATGCTCATCGATCCGTTCGTGAGCCGGCCCAACATCCGACAGACCCTCCTGCACCCGCTGGTGCCAGACGTTGACGCTGTGCGCCGGTACGTGGCGTCCGCCGACGTCATCTGCGCGGGGCACTCCCACCACGACCACGCGATGGACATCGGCGCCATCTGCTCCCACACCGGGGCGACGGTCTACGGCTCCGAGTCGGCGCTGCACATGGCCCGCGCCACCGGCGCCCCGTCCGAGCTGCTGTCCCACGTGGCGGCGGGAGACGTGGTCGACCACGGCCCCTACCGGATCCGCGTGATGCGCTCGATCCACGGCAAGGTGTTCGCGGGCCGCATCCCCTCCCCCGGCGTGATGGGCGATCCGCAGGGCCCCGGCTTCCGCATCAAGCAGTACAAGGTCGGCGCCACCTTCGGGCTGCACGTGACCGTTGGCTCAGTCAGCTTCATGCACCTGGGCTCGGCCGACTTCGTCGAGTCGGCGCTGCACGGCATGAACTGCGACGTGCTCCTGCTGTGCATCGTCGGACGCCAGGGGAGCCCCAACTTCACCCACCGCATCCTGCGCACGCTCCGCCCCAAGGTCGTGCTGCCGTGCCACTGGGACAACTTCCTCCTCCCCTTCGATCACCCCGCCCGGATCATCCCGCGGTGCAACATCGAAGTCTTCCTCGAGGAGGTCGAGACTTCCGGGGTCGACTGCGAGGTCGCGCTCCTGGACTTCTTCAGCAGCTACCGCTTCCGCGCCCAGGGCTGATCGGCCAGCTGATCGGCCCAACGGGCCGTCGCGTCGGCGTTGGGGTGGGTCGGGTCGTGGGGCAGGTGCCACCGTGCATCGGTCCAGGGAAGCCCGACGTCCACCGTCTCCACGCCCCGCCGATCCAGCCGCCACAGCGTCTTGCGGGTCCACCGATCGTCCGCCAGTCCGGCAACCACCACCCGCACGCCGTGCTCGGCCCCGGCCCGATGCAGCTGCGTCAGCAGGTTCGCCGTCACCGCCTGGCTGTCGACCACGAGATCCTGGCCGAAATCGGCGGCCCGCTCGATCCGATGCACCAGGACGGACCTTCGGTTGGCCTCCCAGGGACTCATCGTCGGCGCCCGCGGCGCGACCTCGGGCGTCCCTCGGCGCGTCCGCGTGGACGGCGTCGCCCCCAGGTCCCAGCCCCGCAGCGCCCGCCGCCAGTTCCGCACCAGCGTGGTCCGCTCGTCGTGGAAGGAGGCGTACCCGACGATCATCACGTCGGGCGCCGTCCCCTCGGCGACGTGCCGCTCCAGCGCCAACCACGCCTGCACCGGCCCGTACCCCGGCACCCCGCGGTTCTTCACCGACCACTCCGGCAGCGCCGCCCCCAACCGCGCCGGCAGCGTCTCGGCTTCCGCCAGCCCGAGTCCGTACACAAACGATCCGCCATGGACCTCGACCCGGCTCCGGGCTCCCCCTCCCCGCAAACCAACCGTCACCGCCGCGGCCTCCCCCGCCGCACCCCCGCGGCATCCCATCGCGTCGTGCCGCACCCCAATCGTCGGCCCGTCCCGATGCGCCGCCGAGTACGCCCCCGGCTTCAACCGCCACCCGTACACCTCATCCGGCTCCACTGCCTCCGGCTCGAACTCAAACCGAGGCTCGGGATCGCTCCAGACCTCCGCCCCAGTCGTCCGCAGCCCGACCTCAGCCCCGACGAGCGCCAACCCCGCCGCCACCGCCGCCGTCGCCCACGACAAGCGCCCCGCGGGCACCACCGCCGCCCCCAGGCTGGCTCCCGCGAGGCCCACGAAGCCGACCGCGTGCAGCCCCAGGATCAGGCCGCCGTACAGCTGCCCGCCCCCGAACTGCCACGCCGAGCCGAGGCCCAGCCAGAGCCCGAGCGCGAGCTCGAACCAGACCATCGGGGGCACCGCCGCCTTCGCCCGAACGGTGCTGCGGTCCCCGACCTTCGGCGGGCGCACGAACGGCGAGACCCGACCGCTCCAGCCGTCGACCACCGCCCACGCGTTGTGGGGCGCCATCGCCGCCGAGAACGCCAGGAAGGGGGGAAACAGGACCGCGGTCCGGACCACTCCGCGGAGCCACCCCGAGCGCTTGATGCAGGCCGTGCCGTAGGCCGCCATCAGCACCACCGCGGTGAGCTGCAGCGGCACGCTCGCGATCCCCAGCGCGGCGCCGTAGGCCGGTCCCTCCGTCAGCGCGATCCGACCGAGCAGAGGAGCCAGCATCAGGATCGCCATGACGGCGAGGAACACCGAGCCGCCGCCGAGGTGGGCCGTCCCCTGAAGCTTGCGCCGGAGCGGCTCGTCGGAGCGCCAGACGGTGCCCAGGAGCTTGCGCGCGACCTGCGCGCCGCCCTTCATCCAGCGGAACTGCTGGGTGCGCACGGCGCCGATCTGCGCGGGCACCTCGGACGGCACCGCGACCTCCTCCAGGTTGCGCACCTGCCAGCCCCGCAGCCCCGCTCGGAAGCCCAGATCCAGGTCCTCGGTCAGCGAGTCGGCGGACCAACCGCCGGCGGCGTCGATGCAGGCCCGCCGCCACACCCCGGCGGTGCCGTTGAAGCCGAACAGCAGCCCCCCCCGATGCCGCGCGGGCTGCTCGACGGCGAAGTGCGCGTCCAGATGCAGCGACAGCAGCCGGGTGAACAGGTTGGCGTCGCGGTTGAGCCACCCCCAGCGCACGCCTGCACGAGGCCGACCTCCGGGGTGAAGGCATCGACGCAGCGGACGAGGAAGTCGGGGTGGGGTCGGAAGTCGGCGTCGAGGATCGCGACGAACTCGCCCGTCGCACTCTCCAGCCCGGCGACCAGGGCGCCGGCTTTGAAGCCGGAGCGGTCGGGGCGGCGCACGTGCTGGATGTCGAGCCGATCGGCGAGGCGCGCGACCGCGGCGGCGGCCAGCGGCACGGTGCCGTCGGTCGAGTCGTCGAGCACCTGGATCTGGAGCTTGTCCGCGGGCCAGTCGAGGCGCCCCACGGAGGCGACGAGGTCTTCGACCACGGCGGCCTCGTTGTACAGCGGCAGCTGGACCGTAACGGCGGGGCGGTGGTCGCGGGGGACGACGGGAGCGGCCCGCCGGCTCCAGGCGATCCACAGCAGGTGCGCCTGGGCGAGGCCGTAGAGCCCCACCACCACCGCCGCTATTGCGTAGATCCCGACCGCCAGCCCAGCCACGGCGCGACCTTACCGGCCTGAAGCCTTGAGCCCAGCCCGATCAGCATGTACCTCTGAGGCGATGCTCAAGCTCACCCCGTCTGTGTTCGAAGCGCGGCGCGCGACGCTGCTGGACGCCATGCCCGATGGCTCGGCGCTGCTCCTCCCCACGAACCCGGAGCGCACCCGCTCCAACGACACGGAGTACCCCTTCCGGCCGAGCTCCGACTTCTACTACGTCACCGGCTACGACGAGCCCGAGGCGTGGGCGGTGCTCAAGAAGAACGGCACGGACAAGCCGTACACGTTGTTCGTGCTCCCGAAGGACCCCGAGCGGGAGGTCTGGACGGGCATCCGCCACGGACCCGAGGGCGCGGTCGGCACCTTCGGCGCGGACCAGGCGTTCGTGACCGAGGAGTTCGACGCCAAGCTCGGCGAGCTGCTGGAGGACGTGACCGACCTGTACTTCGGCTTCGGCCGGCACCCCGAGGTCGAGCCGAAGGTCCAGGAGGTGCTCAACCGCGTGCGCAAGGGCCGCAAGTCCGGGCTCGGGCCGGCGACGCTGCGCGATTCCCACGACTTCCTCGCCGAGTTCCGGTTGCGCAAGACCGACGACGAGGTCGCGCTCATGCGCGAGGGCGCGCGGCTCACCCACCTGGCCCACGTCGCCGCGATGGAGCAGGTCCGGCCGGGCATGCGGGAGTACGAGATCCAGGCGCTGATCGAGTACACGTTCCGCCGCAACGGAGCGTGGGGCTGGGCCTACCAGTCGATCGTCGCGGCCGGCGCCAACGCCTGCATCCTCCACTACGTGAAGAACGACGTGGCCTTCGCCGACGGCGACCTGATGCTCATCGACGCGGGCGCGGAGATCGACGGCTACGCCACCGACGTCACCCGCACCTCACCGGTCAGCGGCACCTTCACCCCGCCCCAGCGCGATCTGTACAACCTCGTGCTCGCCTCCCAGATCGAGGCGGTGGACGCCACGGTGACGGGAGCGACGATCGACGGCATCCACGAGAGCGTGGTCAAGACGCTGACCCAGGGGATGATCGACCTGGGGATTCTGACCGGGTCGGTCGACGAGGCGATCGAGACCGAGTCCTTCAAGAAGTACTACATGCACCGCACCAGCCACTGGCTGGGGATGGATGTGCACGACGTCGGCCGCTACACGCTGACCTCGGGCGACGCCCGCCCCCTCGGCCCCGGCATGGTCATCACGATCGAGCCGGGCCTCTACATCCCGCCGAACGACGAAGACGTGCCCGAGCAGTTCCGCGGCCTCGGGATCCGGATCGAGGACGACGTGCTCGTCACCGAGGACGGCAACGAAAACCTCACCGCGTCGATCCCCAAGACCATCGAGGACATCGAGGCGCTCCGGGCCTAACCGAACAAGAGCACCCAGCCGATCCCGAAGACAGATACGTCGACGATGGCGTGGCTGACCCAGGGGACCCAGACGCTGCGGTAGCGCTCGTAGATGGCGGACCAGATCAGGCCCCCGGTGAAGATCCCGGCGCACGCGATGGCGGTGGTCTTGAGATCGCAGAACGACGACAGCGCCAGCCAGTGGTGGGGCACGAACGCCAGCGCCGCGAGGAACACCCCGCCGGCCCGGCCGACCAGCTGCTCGGCCTTGCGGAAGATGAACCAGCGGTAGACGTACTCCTCGAGCACCGAGTTGGCGAAGATCCAGTAGGCGGCCACCCCCAGGTAGACCGCCGGGCTCGCCAACCCCGTCTCGGCGAAGACCGCCCGAGCATCCGCGGGGTCGATCCAGTTCGCTCCGACGACCAGGTACGCCACCGCGATGATGGCGGCGATGAGCAGCCCGCTGAGGGCGCTGACTCCGAATCCCCCCTTGCTCGGTCGGGACCAGCTGAGCGGCTCTTTGTCGACGTACAGCAGCCACACCAGGGGCAGCGCTGCCATCCAGACCTTGGCCCCCGCCCACAAGGCGACCGTGAGCGACGCCTTGCCGGCGAACAGCCCGACGATCCCGCTGAGGCAGGGTGCTGGAACGATGAGAAGAAGGGCGAGGAGGGCGCGACGATCAAGTGTCGGCATGCCCGATCGGACCCGGTAGCAGGTCTTTGGATTCCCCCAGAACGGAAAAAGAGGAAGGTGACGCCCTCCTCAATTCCGTATTCCGGGGATGTGTTGCCGGTGCTCAGCGCCTCCCGAAGGGGGTGCTTCGCGGCGCTCGGCGCCCCCGAGGGGGAGCTTCGCATCCGGCGGGTACCAGACCCTCGCCGCGGGCAAGCCCGCTGCTCCGGCCCAGTGGGTCGGCCGCCTCCCCCGCGTTCCGTGGCAAGCCACATCGCGCAGGTTCGGCAACCTTCCACCCAGCTTCCTCGGACCAACGTCCCGCCGGTGCTTCCTCCCGTCGCCCGCCGCCGGTCGAAGCCAGCAACAGTCTCCAGGTCTCCACCCCGGCTCGGCCCCGAACCGCCTCCCGTCGCCTCCAACCAGCCGAAGCCAGCCTTCACCTCCGAGCGGCCGTCCAGCGCAGCCCCAGCCGAGCCGCCAGCCCCCGAGGGGACCGACTCAGCAGCCCCCGAGGGGACCGCGTCGCCCAACCGGAACCAGCCCGGTTCCGCGTGGTGGGGGACACCGCCGCACATCCACCGGCAAGCCGGCTTCCGCGCTGCAGCAGGGCCGCTCCCCGTCCACCGGCAAGCCGGCAGTCGTGTCGCAACCCGGGTGCCGCTCCCGTCTCCCCCCGGCAAGCCGAGAGTCGAGGGCGCAGCGTCCCCAGTTCCTTTGACCAGACCCCGCCACCGCAAGCAGCGGCACGGACCAGTCCCAACCTTCTTGCCCAGCGCCCCGAGGGGCCCCGCGCCGTCCAGCCGGCCAGGATGCAAGATCGTTTGTCTCTCCAGGGGTTTGCGCCCGATGGGTTCCGCCGCGACCCGAAGGTCCCGGCGCGCCTCTCCCGGAGTTGGGATGTCCTACTAAGCTTCAACGGTCCGGTACCAGCTCGGTTTGGCCTTCGCTGGTCCGCCTGCGACCTCTCAACCGCCACCCGAAGGTGACCGCCTGGCCCTTGGCGTATTCCCGGAGCCACCTTGGTCCGACCCGAATGGGACAGACACGAACGTCTCACATGGACTTACCCTCTCCCTCAGAGACTCACCTGTCGAGCAGCCAGCCGAAGCCAGCTCCCCTCATGAGTTTTCCAGCCCCTACAGCACATCAAGCCAGGGAGATTCACCAACACGGGGTTCCACACCCGCTGTGGTCCGCCTACGCCGTTGGTCCGGCCTTGACGGTTTGCTCCCCCCCTGACCCTGCCGGCTTGTTTCATCCGGCGGCACTCATGGGGTTCTCAGAGCTGCCTGCGTCGGGTTCAGTGCCCCCCGAGGGGGACGGCGAACCAGCCTGCGAGCTGCCCTTCGATTCCTGCTCCGCACACGACCGAGGCCGGTGCGACTTCCTGGAAGGGTTATTCGGTTTTCAAAAGAGCGTCACCTTCTGAAAAGAGATTAGGAAACGAACTCCAGGTTCCGAAGTGCGGATCAGCGAGGTTCTTCCGGATGGCCGGATTCCGGTGTGAGAACAGGCACTTTCGCGCCTGTTTTTCGCCAATGAAAACGGGGCTGCCGCATTCACAATCGATGCGGCCCGCAATCAAGACCGAAACCTGGGGATCCCCAAGAAGAAGAGACCCGATCGGATACCGATCGGGCCTCTTCGGAAGGGGTTCGAGAACCCGCTAAGTACGCGGGATCAGGGGGAGCAGGAGTATTCGATCTGCAGGCTCGCCGTGTCGGTGGCGCCGTTGCAGTCGTTGACCTGCACTTCGACCTCGTAGGTGCCGGCGGAGAAGTCCGTGCAGCCCACGCTCATCGACAGGTTCACGGTGGCGTTGCCGCCGCCGTTGTCGGTCACCTCGGGCGGGTTGCCGTCGCCGGAGACCTTGCTCGCGGACCACTGGTAGTACAGCGGGTCGCCGTCGGCGTCGGCGGTGACGCTGGCGTCGACGGGGAAGACGGGCTCGCAGGGGTTGCAGCCCGAGCAGGCGCCGTAGGGGTCGAACGTGCAGGTGGTCGAGCCAGCCTGGTTGATGTTGCCGCCGGAGAAGGCCGCGACCGGGGGGGCGTTGCCGGGGCGCGCCGCGACCGTGAAGCCGACCGTGGCGGGGGCCGAGGTGTACGTGCCGTCGGTCACCTGCAGCGCGACGGCCCAGTAGCCGGCGCTGTCGGGGGTGAACGATGCGTTCATCTCGAAGCGGCCGGCGATGTCGTCGTCGTCGAGCTGGGACAGCGGCGGGCGGGTCGTGAAGAACCACGTGAAGTCGAGGGTGTCGCCGTCGGGGTCGAAGGAGTTGGCAGCGGTCAGCTCGACCGGGGCGCAGGCCTGCGGGTCCGTGGCGACCGTCCCGATGGCGATCGGCGGGTTGGTGTAGCCGAGGCCGTCGCAGTCGTTGTCGATGCCGTCGTCCAGCTCCAGGGCGCCGGGGTAGATGGCGCTGTTGTCGTCGTTGCAGTCGCCGTCAGCCTCGGAGAAGCCGTCGCCGTCGTCGTCGCTGTCGGCCATGTCCTCGTCGATGAGGAGGTCGCAGTCGTTGTCGAGGCCGTCGAGGTACTCGGGGGCGCCGGGGTAGGTGTAGGGGTTGGTGTCGTCGCAGTCGCCGGCGAGGTCGGTGAACCCGTCGCCGTCGTCGTCGGTGATGAACGAGCCGTCGTCGATCTGACCGTTGCAGTCGTTGTCGCCGCCGTCGGGGAGCTCGGGGGCGCCGGGCCACGTGTCCGCGTCTCCGTCGTCGCAGTCGCCTTCCAGCTCGGTGAAGCCGTCCAGGTCGTCGTCGTAGCCGACCGTGTGCTCGTCGATGACGCCGTCGCAGTCGTTGTCGACGGCGTCCAGCAGCTCTCCCGCGGCCGGGTGGATCGAGGAGTTGCCGTCCTCGCAGTCGCCCTCGTCCTCGGAGAAGCCGTCGCCGTCGTCGTCGTAGGCGTCCGTTCCATCGTCGATCAGGGTGTTGCAGTTCTCGTCCAGGCCGTTCACGACCTCCTCGGCGCCGGGGTAGACGTTGGGGTCGGCGTCGTCGCAATCACCCTGGATATCGGTGAAGCCGTCGCCGTCGTCGTCCACATCGTCCGAACCCTCGTCGA
>PVBE010254693.1_pt1 | contig 18629 bp, 14 predicted proteins | sample 1631181 | NCBI WGS metagenome assembly PVBE01 (sample SAMN08397723, study PRJNA350692) | Marine metagenome, whole genome shotgun sequencing project. | isolation source: water | place: Pacific Ocean | collected 2012-04
AGCACCGGCAGCAGATGGTCCAGGTTGTGGCCGTCGATCGGGCCGACATAGAAAAAACCGAGCTCCTCGAACAGCGTGCCGCCGGTCAACAGACCGCGCGCGTATTCCTCTGCCCGCTGCGCCGCGCGGCCCACCGAGCGCGGGAACTTCTCGGTCATGTGGAGCGCGATGTCGCGCAGGCTGCGATACGATTTCGACGAGATCAGTCGCGACAGATAGGCGCTCATGGCGCCGACCGGCGGCGCGATCGACATATCGTTGTCGTTGAGGATGACGATCAGCTTGTTGTCCATGGAGCCGGCATTGTTCATCGCCTCATAGGCCATGCCGCCGGTCAGCGCGCCGTCACCGATGACCGCGATGACGCGATTGTCCCTGCCCTGCAGATCGCGCGAGACGGCGTAGCCGAGCGCCGCCGAGATCGAGGTCGAGGCGTGCGCCGCGCCGAACGGATCGTATTCGCTCTCCGACCGCTTGGTGAAGCCGGACAGGCCGCCACCCTGGCGCAGGGTGCGGATGCGGTCGCGCCTTCCGGTGAGGATCTTGTGGGGATAGACCTGATGGCCAACGTCCCACACCAGGATGTCCTCGGGCGTGTTGAACAGATGGTGCAGCGCCACCGTCAGCTCGACCACGCCGAGGCCGGCGCCGAGATGGCCGCCGGTCAACGACACTGCGTCGATGGTTTCGGCACGGAGCTCGTCAGCCAGCGCCTTGAGCTCGGCCGCCGTGAAATCGCGCATGTCCGACGGAACCGTCACCCGATCCAGATGGGGGGTCAATATATTCCCGCTCAACTATAATACTCCCTCAGCTCCGACGGTTCTGAACGTAGTCGCAGAACGTACGCAAAGTCTCCGCAGCCGGCCCGAACGGCTCCAGCCGGGTCTGGGCGCGATCGATCAGCGCGCACGCCTCGCGGCGCGCGCCGTCCACCCCCATGGTGGAAACGAACGTCGCCTTGCCCGCCGCGGCGTCCTTGCCCACGGTCTTGCCGAGCGCCGCCTGATCGCCCTCGACATCGAGCAGATCGTCGACGATCTGGAAAACAAGACCGACATCGAGGCCAAACTCGCGCAACGCCCGGCGTTGTTCGGCCGGGGCTGTGGCGAGAATTGCTCCGGCCTCGCAGCAGAACGCGATCAGCGCGCCGGTCTTCATGCGCTCGAGCCGGGAAATCAACGCGGCATCGGCGGTCATGTTCTCGGACGCCAGGTCGATCATCTGCCCACCGACCATGCCGAGGCCGCCGGCCGCCCGCGCCAACCCACCGACGAGGTCGCAGCGCACCGCAGAGTCCACATGGGTCTTCGGGTCGGCCAACACCTCGAAGGCGAGCGTCAGCAACGCGTCGCCGGCGAGGATCGCCGTCGCCTCGTCGAAGGCGACATGGCACGACGGCTGGCCGCGTCTCAGATCGTCGTCGTCCATCGCCGGAAGGTCGTCGTGAATCAGCGAATAGGAATGGACCAGCTCGACGGCCGCACCGGCCCTTAGCGCCCGGCGCGAATCCACGCCGAGTAGTCTGGCCGCCTCGATCACCAGGAAGGGCCGCAAACGCTTGCCGCCGCCCAGCGTGCAATAGCGCATTGCCTCGTACAGCCGCCCTTCCGGCCCCGCTGGTCGCGGCAGGATCGATTCGAGGATATCGTTCACCGCCCCGGCGGTGCCCGTGATTGCCTCGTCCAGCGACGGCTTGGTCAAAACCTCATTCAAGATCCGCCGACTCCAGTTCGGCCGCTCCATCGGGCCCGATCGAAATCTTGTCGACCTTCGCCTTGGCTTCCTTGAGCTTGTGCTCGCAATGGCGCTTCAGCGCCGCACCGCGCTCGTAGGCGCCGATCGCGTCCTCGAGGTTGCCCTTGCCCTCCTCGAGGCCACGCACGATGCCTTCGAGCTCCGCCAGCGCGTCCTCGAACGACATCGCAGCGATATCGGCGTTCGCCTCGGCAGTCTCGTCGGCCATCCGGGCTCCCCTTCAACCTTGAAAACAAATGTAAAGTGAGCGGCGTTTGAGGGCAAGTCATGACGCCGTGATTGGATTGTCAACGATCCAACATCAATTCCCGAACATGGGCCGAAACGCTTGCCGCCAGAGCCTCCAGGTCGTAACCGCCCTCCAGCGTCGCAACCAGGCGGCCATCGCACAGCTCTCCGGCGATGGCGCACAGCTCGCGGGTGATCCAGGAATAATCGTCCTCGACCAGGCGGAGTGACGCCAGCGGGTCTCTTGCGTGGGCGTCGAACCCGGCCGAGACCAGGATGAGGTCGGGCCGGAAGGCGCGCAGCGCCGGCAGGATCCTGTCCTCTACGCCGGCGCGGAACTCGGCCGAGCCCGATCCGGAGTCTAGCGGAACGTTAAAAACGTTGCCGACGCCGGTCTCGGTCGCCGCGCCGGTGCCGGGGTAGAGCGGAAATTCGTGGGTCGAGGCGAACAGCAGCCCGGGATCGCTCTCGAACACGGCCTGGGTGCCGTTGCCGTGATGGACGTCGAAATCGACCACGGCGATCTTTTCGAGTCCGTGCGCCGCGCGCGCGTGCAGCGCACCGGCGGCGATGTTGTTGAACAGGCAGAATCCCATGCCGCGGCCGGGTTCGGCGTGGTGGCCCGGCGGACGGACGGCACAGAACGCGTTGGTCGCCTGCCCCGCGACGACGGCATCGACGGCGGCGATGACGGCACCCGCCGCGTGCAGCGCCGCCTCGCCCGAATCGGGCGACATCACGGTATCGGGATCGATGCGCACCAATCCCTCGTCGGGCACTGCATCCAGCAAGCGCTCGACGTAGCCGTCGGGATGAACCCGGTCGAGGTCGGCCAAATCGGCGCTGGGCGCCTCGCGCCGGTCAAGAACGGCGAACGCGTCTGCGTCGAGCGCGTCCATGACGGCGCGGATGCGATCGGGCCTCTCGGGGTGGCCTTGTCCGGTATCGTGCCGGGCGGAGCTCGGGTGCGAGAACAGCAGTGTCGTCATGGCAACCTCAGCACCGGTTCGATGGCCCGACTATAACCGCCGATCGCGCGCAATGCGATGGACCGATGACCGGCATCAATGGGTGGCGGCGACCTTCAGTCCACGCTCCCAAGGCGGCTCGGGGCCGAAACGGGCGGCCAGAAAATCGACGAACGCGCGCGACTTGGGGGACAGCAGGCGGGTCTCCGGATAGATCGCGTAGACGCCCGAATCCCAAGTGTAATCACTCAGCACGATCTCGAGCCGGCCGGCCTGCAGATCGTCGGCGACCAGGAAGCTCGGCGCATAGATGATGCCGAAGCCGGAAACAGCGGCGATCCGCAAGGCATCGCCATTATTGGCGCGAAACGGCCCGGTGACGCGGATGGTGCGCTCGCCCTCGGGGCCGGCGAGACGCCACGTGTCCTGGGTCGCCTGATAGGCGTAGCGAAGGCAGACATGTTGCGCCAGATCCTCCGGCGTCGATGGTACGCCGGCCCGCGCCACATAGTCGGGCGCGGCGCACAGCACGAAGCGGCAATGCGCCAGCTTGCGCGCGATCATGCTCGAATTGGCCATCGTTCCAATCCGGATCGCGAGGTCGTAGCCATCCTCGACCAGGTCGACGAATTGATCCGTCATGGTCAGATCGAGATGAATGTCGGGATGGCTGGACAGAAACGCCGCGACCGCCGGCGCGATATGCCGGGTGCCGAAGACCATCGATGCGTTGACCTTGAGCATCCCGCGCGGCGTCTCGCTGAGCCGGCCGATCTCGGCCTCGGCGGTTTCGGCCTCGCTGACGATGCGGGCGCAGCTTCGGTAGAACGCCGATCCGGCCTCGGTCAGGCTGAGCCGGCGGGTCGTCCGGTTCAGCAACTGCGCGCCGAGCCGCCGTTCCAGTTGGCTGACCGACTTCGAGACGGTCGACTTGGCGAGGCCGAGCCGGCTCGCCGCCGCCGAAAAGCTCTTCTCGTCGACGACCTTGGCGAAGATCGCCATCGACGTCAGGTGTTCCATCCCTGCGAGCTCCCCGATCATCCAGCCGATTACATTGTTTCACGAGAAAAACACACTGTTTCCGTCGGGGCGTCTAATCAATTTCTTGGCATCTCTCCATACTGCCGCCTCACCCTCGAGTGGCACTTGGGTGGTTTTAACCATTTGGGAGGTTTAGATGTCCGTTTGGATTAGAAGAGCAATGTTCGTGTTGGTGGCCGCCGCGCTGGCAGTCGCGACCGTGCCTAATCAAGCCGATGCGCAGATGGCCGCCGACCCCATCAAGGCGCGTCAAGCGCTGATGAAGAGCAATGGCAAGAACATGCGCGTCATCGTTGGATTCATGAAGAAAGGAATGGGCTCCGCGGCGGACGTCGCCGCGAGCGCACGAAACATCGCTTCGGGCCTGTCGGCGTTTCCCAACAACTTCCCCAAGGGAACGGCGCAGGGCTCGGGTGCCGGAAACACCAGAGCCAAGGCCGAGATCTGGCAAGACTGGTCGAGGTTCACCGGCGGCGCGGCCAGAGGCGCGAAATTGGCGCTCGACCTGTCGCTCGCCGCGGAAACCGGCGACAAGGGTGCGATCGGTCAGGCGTTGGGCGCGCTTGGCAAGGGCTGTGGCGGATGCCACAAGGCGTTTCGAGGCCCGAAGAACTAAGCAAGTCGAATTTCGAACGTTGAAGGGCGGCCGTCGGCCGCCCTTTTCATGTGCGGTACGGCTTCGGAAAGAGAAGATCCGGTCGATCAAACATTTGTGCGAACCCACTGAAATTATTGTATTTGCCGTCTGAGAATCGTAGTTCTATCGTGACGTCCTGGTAATATCCGAGAGAAGATCGGAAGCGTAACGCTCCGGGGTCGTCGAAGGCTGATGGAAATCGACGGAACTCCAACCCGATTTTCGTGTATTCTTTTTCTAGGCGGCGTTGTTCGATGGTGTTTGCGTGGGTCGATCGGATCCGATGAATGAGAGAGCTGTTTCAACATAGGTTCGGACGGGCCATGCGCCGGATACCGGCGTGGTCGACCGTCGGCATCCTTGCCCTGGCCATGTCCGGGGCGGCGCTCGCCCAGGACACGGCTCTGTCGGACCGCGCCAAGGCGCGCGACGCAAACGGCAATGGTTTCATCGACCGGAACGAGGCCGGCGGGCCGCTGCAATCGAACTTCGACACCATCGACGCCGACAAGAACGGCAAGCTAGACGGCGCCGAGATCCGCAACTTCTTTCGAGGCGGCGGCGGCAGCGGCGCGGCTCGCGCCTCGGCGGGGGGCGGCGGAGGCACCGCTCTCTCGGGGCGCGCCAAGGCGGCCGACAAGAACGGCGATGGGTTCTTGGACAAGTCGGAAGCGCGCGGGCCGCTGCAGGGCAATTTCGACAAGGCGGACAAGAACAAGGACGGCAAGCTCGACGGCACCGAGATTCGCGCGTTCTTTCGCGGCGGCGGCGGCCGTCCGCCGCCCAGCGTCGTCATCGACCGGGTAATCCGCGCACCGGCGTCGGAGACCTATCCCGTCTATGGCCGTCTGGTCGCCCGCCAGATGGGCGTGATCTCGGCCCGGGTGCGAGGCGCGGTCGGCGAGATGAAGGTCCATGTCGGCGACCGGGTCGCCAAGGGCGACGTGATCGCCAAGCTGGTATCCGACACCTTGCAGTCGCAGCGCGAGCTCAAACAGGCCGAGCTCGTCGAATACACCGCCCGGGTGCGTACCGCGCGCGCCCAGGTCGCGCTCGCCAAGCAGGAGCTCAACAGGCTCCAGCGGCTCAAGCGCTCGGCGGCGTTCTCCCAGGCCCGCTTCGAGGACAAGCGCCAGGACGTCACCCGCCAGGCCAGCGTCCTCGCCGAGGCCAACGCCAAGGTCGACCAGGCCCAGGCCGAGCTCAAGATGGCCAACATCGACCTCGCCTACGCCACCATCCGTGCGCCGTTCTCGGGCGTGGTCAGCAAGCGCCACACCGACGTCGGCGCCTATCTCGGCGTCGGCAACCCGGTGGTGACGCTGATCAACGACCACGCGCTCGAGGTCGAGGCCGAGGTGCCCTCTATTCGGCTGCGCGGCCTCGACGAGGGCACCGTGGTAACGGTCGAATTCGAGGACGGCCGGACGTTCAAGGCCACCGTTCGTGCCATCGTGCCCGAGGAGAATCCGCTCGCGCGTACCCGCACCGTCCGTTTCAGCGCCGATCTCGGCGGCAACGGCGACCGCGTCGCGGTCAACCAGTCGGCCCGGCTGATCATCCCGACCGGGCCGACGCGCGAGCTCGTCACGGTGCACAAGGACGCCATCCTTCAGCGTGGCGGCGGGCCGGTGGTCTATGTGATCGAGAGCAATCAGGCCAAGATGCGCCCGGTCAAGCTCGGCCAGGCCTTCGGCGGCCGGTTCGAAGTGCGCGAAGGGCTCAAGCCCGGTGAGATGGTCGTCGTCCGCGGCAACGAGCGGCTCCGGCCCGGCCAACGTGTTCGTATCCGGCCCGGCGGATCGTCCTAGTTGGATCTCCGTAGATGAAGCTCATCGAGCTCGCCATCAAGCGCCCCGTCGCTGTTCTGTCGATCGTGCTGATGACGGTGCTGCTGGGCTGGCTCGCGCTGCAGACCATTCCGATCCAGCTGACCCCCGATGCGCGCAAGCCGCTGGTCATCGTCCAGACCAATTGGCGCGGCGCGGCGCCGGCCGAGGTCGAGCGCGAGATCATCAATCGCCAAGAGGATGTGCTCAAGGGCCTTGAAGGGCTCGAGCGCATGGAGAGTCGGGCAAGCTCGGGCCGCGCCCAGATCATCATGGAGTTCGACCCGTCGGCCAACCGCGAGCGTATCCTGCTGCTGATCAACAACCGCCTCAGCCAGGTCACCAATCTGCCCGAGGAGGCCGACGAGCCCCGGCTCAGGACCCGCGACACCGACGACAACCCGGTCGCGTGGTTCGTCGTCAAGACCCAGCCCGACAACCCGAACAGCGTCCTGCTATATGGCGATTTCGTCGAGGACGTGGTTCAGGATCGGCTGGAGCGCGTGCCGGGCGTCGCGCTGGTCAACGTGTGGGGTGGCGTAGAGCGCGAGCTCAGGGTGATTGTCGATCCGCGCCGGATCGCGCTGTTCGGCCTGACGGTGCCGCGGATCGCCGATGCGCTGCGCGGCACCAACATCAATCTCACCGCCGGCGACGTCGACGAGGGCAAGCGGCGCTACACGGTGCGCACGGAGAGCGAGCTCAACTCGGTCGAGCGCGTGCGCCAGGTCGTTCTCCACACCAGCGTCGACGAGGCGACCGGGCGCATCGCGCGGGTCACGTTGGGCGACGTCGCCGAGGTCAGCTTCGGCTTCAAGAAGGCGACGGTCAGGATCCGGAACCTCGGCGAGAATTCGATCGTCGTCAACGCGGTGCGCGACACCGGCGCCAACGTCATCGAGGTGATGGAGAACATCCGCCGCGTCACCAAGGAGCTCAACGAGGGGCCGCTGGCGCAAGAGAAGCTCCGCCTCGAGCAGGTCTACGACGATACCGTCTATATCAACTCGGCGATCGATCTGGTGACCCAGAACATCTGGGTCGGCGGCACGCTGGCGGCGCTCATCCTGCTCGCCTTCCTGCGCTCGTTCGGGGCGACGCTGGTGATCACGCTCGCCATCCCGGTCTCGATCATCGGCTCGTTCGTCGCCATGGCGGCGCTCGGGCGCTCGATCAACGTCATCTCGCTCGCCGGCATCGCGTTCGCGGTCGGCATGGTGGTCGATGCCGCGATCGTGGTGCTGGAGAACATCTTCCGCCACCGCCAGGCCGGGCGCTCGCGGCCCGATGCCGCCCTGATCGGCGCGTCCCAGGTGTGGGGCGCGGTGATGGTCTCGGCGATGACCACGATCGTCGTGTTCGCGCCGATCCTGGTGATGGACCTGGTGGTCGGCCAGCTGTTCCGCGATATCGCGGTGGCGCTCTCGGTCGCTGTGCTGCTGTCGCTGATCGTCTCCATCACGGTGATCCCGGCGCTCGCCAACCGGCTGCTGAGCGACAGCGTGACCCGGCAGGAACGCCGCGTTCCCCTGCCCGGCATCGACAATTTCGCCCGGCTGTTCGTGCGCGCGGTGACCTGCTACACGAGGTTGGTCATATCGAGCCGCGTCGCGTCCATCGCGGTCGTCGTCGTGGTGTGCGGCATCGCCGGCGTCGCGACGTGGCAGTTTCTGCCGCAGAAGGGCTACCTTCCCGAGGGCAACCGCAACCTGATCATCGGTATCGCCGTGCCGCCGCCGGGCTACAACCTCGAGACCATGACCGAGATCGCCCAGGAGACCGAGGGCAAGGTCAAGCACCTGTGGCGCACCGAGAGAACAGAGGCGGCCAAGCCGGGCGATCCGCCGGTGATGGACCGCTTCTGGTTCATCGCGCGGTCGACGACGACCATCCTGGCCGCCTCCGCGGTCGACCCGACGCGCGCGGCCGAGCTGGTTCCGATCATGAAGTCGGTGGCGTTCGATGAGCCGGGCACGTTCGGCTTCGTGACCCAGACATCGCTGTTCGGGCGCGGCTTCGGCGGCTCGAACGTGGTCGACCTCGACATCACCGGTCCGAATCTCGAAGACAACCTCGCCGTCGCACGACGCGGGATGGGCGTTCTGTTCCGCGAGATGCCGCCGAGCGAGGGCAATCAGATCCGCCCGCGCCCGGGGCTCGAATTGGGCGCGCCCGAGGTTCGCGTCGTCCCCGATCCCCTTCGCCTCGCCGACAACGGGCTGACGGCGCGCGACCTCGGCATGACCATCGACGCGTTCAACGACGGGCTCAGGGTCTCCGAGGTGACCATCGGCAGCCGCCGGGTCGACCTCACCCTGATGGGCCCCAGGGATCGCATCACCCGGACCCAGGGCATCGGCAACCTGCCCGTCGTCACGCGCCAGGGCAATGTGCTGTCGGCCGGCCAGCTCGCCCGCATCGAGGTGACGGAAGGCCCCACCCAGATCCTCCACCTGGAGCGCGAGCGCACGGTGACGCTGCAGGTCCGCCCGGCAGCGGGCGTTCCGCTCGAAGCCGCGATCGACAAGATCACCAACAAGATCATCCCGCAGATCGCCGCCGGCGGGCTGCCGCCCGGCGTCAGGCTCTCGGTCTCGGGGACGGCCGACGAGCTGAGCCGCACCTGGGAGGCGATGGTGCTGAACCTGATCGTCGCCATCCTGGTGGTCTATCTGGTGATGGCGATCCTGTTCGAGAGCTTCTTCTATCCGCTGATCATCATGTTCTCGGTGCCGCTGGCGACCGCGGGCGGCGTCGCCGGCCTGATCGCGCTCAACCAGTTCACCTTCCAGCCGCTCGACATGCTGACCATGCTGGGTTTCGTGATCCTGATCGGCACCGTGGTCAACAACGCGATCCTGCTGGTCCATCAATCGCTGCTGCACATCCGCACCGAGGGCATGGAAGTGATCGAGGCGATCAACGAGGCGACGCGGAACCGCATCCGGCCGATCTTCATGTCGACCACGACGAGCTGCATCGGCATGCTGCCGCTGGTGGTGACGCCGGGCGCCGGGTCCGAGCTCTATCGCGGCCTCGGCTCGGTGGTGGTCGGCGGGCTCGCGCTGTCGGCGGTGCTGACGCTGCTCATCATCCCGCCTTTGATGTCGCTGGTCGGCGGCGTCATCGAGCGCCGCCGCGCCCCCCGGGGAGCAGAGGCGCTGGAGCCGGGGGCGGCCGAGTAGCGATCACACGAGAGAGACATGGCCGCCATACGAAACCGGGCGCCCTTGGGCGCCCGGTTCGCATTTGGTCGTTCGGCCGATCCTATTCGCGGTTTCCGAATAACATCAGGAGCATCAGGAACAAATTGATGAAGTTCATGTAGAGCCCGAGAGCGCCGAGGATCGCCATCCGGGTCAGCGTATCCTGGCCGTAGTGCTCGGCATACTCGTTCTTGATGCGCTGGGTGTCCCAGGCCGTGAGGCCGGTGAACACGAGGACGCCGATGGCCGACATGGCGAAGTGCAGTCCGGCGCTCTGGATGAGGAAGCCGTTGACCAGGAATCCGATGAAAATTCCGATGAAGCCCATCATGAGGAATGAGCCCCAGCCCGAAAGGTCCTTCTTGGTGGTATAGCCGTAGAGGCTCATCCCCGCAAACATGCCGGCGGTGATGAAGAACACCCGAGCTACGCTGGTCCCGGTGTATTGCGCCACGATGGGCGCCATGAACATCGCGATGATCGATGCATAGACCCAGAACGCAGCCTGCCCCGCGGCGACGCTCATGCGATCGATGCGGGGGAAGAGGAACCAGGCCATGCCGATCACGGCGGCGAAAAATATCCAATACGCCCCATAGGCGAATTGCAGCAGCGCCGGCGTGCTGACCGTGACATAGCAAACGATGCCCGTCAGCGCCAATCCGGATGCCATGTAGTTGTAAACACGCAGCATATGCGCACGCAAGCCAGCATCGAACTCTGCCTGTACCTGGGCGTTGCTGGAGACTGTGATCCGATCCGATCCGAAAGCCATGTTTATCCTCTCGACGCGATGATGTCCTACCCGCAGAAGAATATGATGAGGCGATTAAGAAAATCAATAGTGGCGGCGCTGGCCACGTTGAATTGGTTAACGACCACTCAATCGTTGCGCAGCAGGGGCGCGGCCTTGTAGCCGAGCGCGCGCCATGTCCCGAGCAAACCGAGCGACAGCGTCACCACCGCCGAAAGTACCGCCGTCGCCGCGATGGCGATCGGCTGGAACGTCCACTCGAAATGCATCAGCTCGACCACCACCGCCCAGCCGGCGCCCGTCCCGATGGCGCCGGCGATGATGGCGGTGACCACGCCGAGCACGGCGTACTCGATGGCGTAGGCGCGGATCACGTCGCGCCGGGTGGCGCCGAGCACCTTGAGGACGACGGCATCGTAGACCCGGCGCCGGTGGCCCGCCGCGATGGCGCCGGCCAGGACAAGCGCTCCGGCGACGATGGTGATCGCCGCGGTCAGGCGCACCACGCTCGCCATGCGCGACAGCATCTCGCCCACCGTCTTCAACACGTCGCGCACGCGGATCGCGGTGATATTGGCGAAGCGGGCGGTGACCGCGCGCTCGACGGCGCCCTCGGCGTCTTCGCCGGCGCGCACCGTCGCGACATGGGTCTGGGGCGCCTTCTCGATCACGCCGGGCGAGAACATCATCACGAAGTCCATGCGCAGCGAGCGCCAGTGGACGGAGCGCAGATTGGCGATCCGCGCCGTCACCTCACGGCCCAGGATGTCGACGGTCAGGGTATCGCCGACCCCGACGCCGAAGCCCGCCGCGGCATCGGCCGACAACGAGATCAACGGCGGGCCGTCATAGTCCTCGGGCCACCACTCGCCGGCGATCACGCGGGTCTGGCTGGGCGCGCGGGCGGCCCAGGTCAGCCCGCGGTCGCCGCGCACCATCCAGCGCACGTTGGGGGCGACGCGCGCCTCGGCCACGGGCACGCCCGCGATGCGCGTGATGCGGCCCCTGAGGATCGGGGTGCGCCGGATCTCTTCGACGCCGTCGACGGCGCGGACCGCGGCCTCGAAGCGGGCCACCTGATTGGGCTGGATGTCGATGAAGAAGAAGCCCGGCGCGCGCTCCGGCAGCGACTGCTCGATCTCGCGCCGAAGATTGCCTTCAATCGAGGCGACGCCGACCAGCACCGTCAGGCCGAGCCCAAGCGAGGTGACGATGTTGGCGGTCTGGGCGCCCGGGCGGTGCAGATTGGCGAGCGCGAGCCGAAGCGCCATGTGTCTGCGCCGTCCGGCATGCCGGGCGGCGATCTTCACCAGCCGGCCGCAGATCGCGAACGCGACCAGCGCCACGACGGTGACGCCGACGAACCATACCGCCATCCGCCGATCCTCGGCCGCGAAGATGGTGAGCGCGGCCAGCGCCACCGCCGCAATGGCGACCGACGCGAGATGACCCAAGGTCGGCCGCCCCCGCGACGGTGCGACCAGGCTACGGAACAGGCTGCCGGGAGACACCTCGGAGGCGCGGCCCAACGGCCACAGCGAGAACGCGAGCGCGGCGAGCGCGCCGAACCCGGCGGCGACGACAAGCGGCAGCGGATAGAAGCCGAGCCGGGCCTCGACCGGCAACGAGTCGCCGAGCGCGGCGACAAGGAGCGCCGGGGCGAACGCGCCGGCGACGATGCCGGCCGTGATCCCACCCGCCGCCATGACCAAAATTTGGATCAGGTAGACGCGGAACAAAGTCTTCGACGATGCGCCGAGGCATTTCAGCGTCGCGATGGTCGCGGTCCTGCCGGCGAGATAATGCCGCACCGAGTTGCCGACGCCGACGCCGCCGATCAGCAGCGCTGTCAGCCCCAGCATGGTCATGAACAGCGTCGTCCGGTCGACGAAGCGGCGGACCGACGGCGCCGCATCGTCGCGGTCGCGAATGCGCCACCCGGCCTTCGGAAACGCTCCGGTCAGCGACTCGCGCCACGCCAGGATCGCCACGCTTGGTGGCAGCCGCACCCTATAGAGATAGCGAACAAGGCTGCCGGGCCGGACCAATTCCGCCGCCGCGAGTCCGGCGTTCGAGATCATGAACCGGGGACCCAGGTTGAGAAGCCGGGTCCCACCCAGCCGGTCGGGCTCGGTTTCGATCACCGCGCGGATCTCGAACTCGGTCTCGCCGACCCGGACGGTGTCGCCGAGCGAGATCCGCAGGCGCTCGAGAAGGCCCTGCTCGACGGCGGCGCCCCAACGACCGTCACGCCGCCCGAACGCCTGTTTGGCGGACATCGCCGGCGCGAAGACCAGCGTGCCGTAAAGCGGATAGACGCCGTCGACCGCCTTGAGCTCGATCAGCGAGTGCCGTCCGCCATCCGCCGTCCGCGCCATGGACCGCATCAGCGCGGTCCGCGAGACGGTCCCCGTGGCGTCGAGCCAACTTTGCTGTCGCGGCGTGATCTCGCGATGGACCATGCGGAGCGAGACGTCGCCGCCGAGGATGCGCTGGGCATCGGCGTCGAGCCCGGCATGGACCGCGGCGGCGATCGAGCCGACCGCGGCGATGGCGCCGACCCCGAGCGCGAGGCACACCACGAACACGCGGAACCCCTTGATCCCGCCCCGCATCTCGCGCAACGCGAGCCGCAGCGCGGTCTTCATGACGCCGCCGACGCGCCGGCGGCGGTGTCGACGATGCGGCCGTCGGCGAGGTTGATCTGGCGCGCACAGCGCGACGACAAAGCGGTGTCGTGGGTGATCAGGATCAGCGTCGTGCGATGCCGGGCCGAGAGGTCGAACAACAGCTCCATCACCGCCTCGCCGGTCGCCCGGTCGAGATTGCCGGTCGGCTCGTCGGCGAGCAGCAGCTCGGGATCGGCGACGAAGGCGCGGGCGATGGCGACGCGCTGCTGCTCGCCGCCCGAGAGCTGGCCCGGATAGTGCCGCAGGCGATGGTCGAGCGCGACCGCGGCGAGCGCCTCGCGGGCGCGCTCGAAGGCGTCCTCGCGCCCAGCGAGCTCGAGCGGAATGGCGACGTTCTCGAGTGCCGTCATGGTCGGCACCAGATGAAAGCTCTGGAAAACGATGCCCACCGAGTTGCGCCGGAACAGCGCCAGGCCGTCCTCGTCCAGCGCGCCGAGATCGGCACCAGCGACGACCACGCGGCCCGAGGTCGGCCGCTCGATCCCGGCGACGATCATTATCAGGCTGGTCTTGCCCGAACCCGACGGTCCGACGACGCTCACCGAATCGCCGCGCGCGACCTCGAGGTCGAGGCCGCGAAGGATGTTGACGGGACCGGCAGCGCTGTCCAGTGTGAGGTGCAGATCCTCGATCAGAACAACTGGCTCGGACGGAGTGGCGTTGTCGGGCATCGCTTCTTTCGGTTTCGCGGCATGGGTGTACGCCGGATATGGCCCCGCCCAGCGCGCTGTCAATATGGCATGGGTGGCGCTTCTGGTCATCCTCGGGGCGAGCACCGTGGCCGCCACCGAGACACCGATCCGCATCCTGGTGCTGGGCGACAGCCTGTCGTCGGGCTGGGGGCTCCAGGCGGGACAGTCGTTTCCGGACCGGCTCGAGGCGGCCTTGCGCCACGCGGGTCACGACGTCCGGGTCCTGAACGCGGGCGTCGCCGGCGACACAACGGCTGGCGGGCTCGCCCGACTCGACTGGTCGCTCGCCGACGAGCCTCATGCCGTCATCGTCGAGCTCGGCGGCAATGACGGCCTGCGCGGCATCGATCCGGCCTATACCTACGCCAATCTCGACGCCATCCTGGGCCGGCTGAAGGCAAGAAAACTTGCGGTGCTGCTGACCGGGATGGTCGCGCCGCCCAACCTGGGACGGATCTACGGCGACGCCTTCGACGCCGTATTCCCGCGCCTCGCCAAGCGCCATGGCGTCGCGTTCTATCCGTTCATTCTCGACGGCGTCGCGGGGCGGCCCGACCTCAACCAGCACGACGGAATCCATCCCAACCGGCAGGGTGTCACGATCATGGTTGACCGAATCATGCCCCATGTGGTCCGGTTATTGGCAACTCTCGAATAGGCGCCTTCATGCAAACCACGACCGGAAGCTTTCGTCTCGCCCACGCCGCCGACGGCGATTGGGAGTCGCTCGCCGACAACTGCATCGCGCAATTGGCCGGGCTTCCGGACGGCGCCAATCTCGGATTCCTGTACGTCACCGACACGCTCGACGAATCCTACGAGCGCATCGCCCGGCGCCTCCGCGAGGCCACCGGGATCGAGGACTGGGTCGGCACCATCGGCTTCGGGGTGTGCGTCGGCGGGCGCGAGTATTTCGACCGGCCGGCGATGGTGGCGCTGGTCGGTACGGTGGCCGACGACGACTACCGCCTGCTGCCGACGCTGACCAAGCCGGGCCAAGCGCCGGCGGGGGATATCGGCGAATGGGTCGAACGCCGTCATCCCCTGCTCGGCGTCGTCCACGGCGATCCGCGCAACGCCTATCTGTCGTCGATCATCGATTCGGTGTGCGACGACACGAGCTGCTTCCTGGTCGGCGGGCTGACGGCGTCGCGCGGCGGCTTCGGCCAGCTCGCCGGCGGGCTTACCGAGGGCGGGTTGTCGGGCGTATTGTTCGCCGATTCGGTGACCGTCGCCTCCGGCCTGACCCAGGGCTGCTCGCCGATCGGCGACACCCACGAGGTGACCGAGGCGAGCGACAACGTGCTGATCACGCTCGACGGACGCCCGGCGCTCGACGTGTTCAAGGCCGACATCGGCGAGGTACTGGCGCGCAACATCGAGCGCATCGGCGGCTACATACACGCCGCGCTACCGATCTCCGGCGCCGATAACGGCGATTACCTGGTGCGCAACATCATCGGCGTCGATCCCGAGAAGCAATGGATGTCGATCGGCGAGCGGCTTCAAGTCGGCGACCGGCTGATGTTCGTCCGGCGCGATCGCGCGAGCGCGCTGGTCGACCTGGAGCGCATGCTGGACGATGTGACGCACCGCGCCGGCGGCCAGCCCAAGGCGGCGCTCTATTTCTCATGCGTCGCCCGCGGCCCCAACCTGTTCGGCGACAATTCCGAGGAGCTCACCGCCGTCGCCGAAGCGATCGGCGACGACGTGCCGCTGGTCGGCTTCTACGCCAACGGCGAGATCTCCAACAATCGGATCTACGGCTATACCGGCGTTCTGACCCTGTTCCTCTAGGAACCCGTCCGGAGGCAGTCGCGATGATCCGTCTGTTCGTCAGCATCGAATTGCCGGGCGAGCTGCGCCGGCGCATGACGCTGATCCAGACCGGCATCGAGCGCGCCAAATGGGTGCCGGAAGAGAATATGCACCTGACGCTCCGCTTCATCGGCGAGGTCGCGGACGACGAGGCGAGGGATGCGGCGGACGCGCTTGCAACGGTTCGCGCCGCGCCGTTCGAGGTGACGGTCGACGGCGCCGGGCATTTCGAATCGGGCAAGCGCGTGCGCGCGCTTTGGCTTGGCATCGAGAGATCGGACGCGCTGATCGGCCTCCGCGACCGGATCGAATCGGCCCTCGTTCGCGCCGGCCTGGATCCCGAGGGCAGAAAATTTAGGCCGCACATCACGCTTGCCCGGCTCAACAACGCCTCACCCGGCCTCGCGCGCGGCTGGCTCGCCGCCAACACCATGTTCCGCGCCGTGCCGTTCACCGTCGACCGGTTCACGCTGTTCTCGAGCCACCTGAGCCGGGAGAAGGCGATCCATACGGCCGAAATGGAATTTCCGCTCTCAAGGGAGGGCGACGCCGGATAGCGTCTTGGTTTGAGTTTGCCGGCGACGTTGGACAAATACGTCTGTTTCTGATCCGAGAACCCATAACCATAGGCGACATTCGGCCCCAATAGACGCGGGCACCTCGCGAACGTAAACTCTTGGCCTCAGAGCGCGTCCGGGAGGGAACGGGCGAGATGGTCGAAGAGCGCATCCAACGCAAGCTAACGACGATCCTCGCCGCCGATGTCGAGGGTTATTCGCGCCTGATGCGCGTGGACGAGGAGGCGACGCTCAAGACCCTCGGCGAGTATCGCGAAATCATCGACGGGTCGATTACCCGGCATGACGGTCGGGTCTTTAGCACCGGCGGCGACAGCGTACTGGCCGAGTTCGGCAGCGCGGTCGAGGCGGTGCGTTGTGCGGTCGAATTTCAAGAGGAACTGGCAGCCCGCGACACCGAGCAGCCGGATGGCCGTCGGATGCGGTTCCGCATTGGCATCAACATCGGCGACGTCATGGTCAGAGACGGCGACCTGTTCGGCGACGGCGTTAACGTGGCCGCGCGGCTGGAGGGCATTGCGGAGCCCGGCGGCATCTGCGTCTCGGGCAGTACCTTCGATCAGATCAAGCACAAGCTGTCGCTCGACTTCGAGGACATGGGCCCACAGCTGCTCAAGAACATCGCCGAGCCGGTACCTGCGTTCCGGCTGGTCCCTGGTCCGGTTTCGGTAGCGGCAACCGAAACGCCAAGCGCCACATGGCGTTTGCGGGTACCGGCCATTGCGAGTGCGGTCGCGGTGATCCTTGTCGCCGGTGGTGTCGCGTGGTGGCAGCCCTGGGCACCCGACGTGGACCCCACGCCACTCGACAAGATGGCGTTCGAGCTCCCGGATAGGCCATCAATAGCTGTGCTGCCGTTCACCAACATGTCGGGCGACAAGGAGCAGGAGTATTTTTCGGACGGCATCACCGACGACATCATCACCGATCTCTCTAAGGTCTCCAGTCTGTTCGTCGTCGCCTGTAATTCGACGTTCACGTACAAAGGCAAATCGGTAAAGGTTCGCCAGATCGCCGAGGACCTCGGCGTGCGCTATATGCTCAAAGGCAGCGTTCGCCGGGCCGGGGACAAAGTGCGCATTAACGCCCAGCTTATCGATACCAGCACCGGCGGGCACATGTGGGCGGAGCGTTATGATGGCTCGATGGCCGACGTCTTCGCCCTGCAGGACAGAGTCACCCGAAAGATCGTCTCCGCACTGTCCCTGGAGCTGACCGCAGGAGAGGAAGCCCGCGTCGCGCGCCGGGAAACCGCGAGCAGCCATGCCTACGACGTCTTCCTGGAAGGCTGGGGTCACTATCTCCGCCAGAGGCCGGATGATTTTCGCAATGCTATCGCTTCGTTCGAAAAAGCCGTTGCGCTGGATCCGGCCTATTCGCGTGCCCACGCTGCATTGGCCGCGACCTACTGGCAGATCTGGAAGCGCTACTGGCACGACCGGTTTGGGTTCAGGGGGCCGCACGATCCCCGCTTCAAGGCGGAAAACATTCTTCAGAAGGCGATGCGGGATCCGACACCGCTGGCATATCAGGTCTCGGCAGCAATGCTTTCGCAGCAAGGCCGGCACGACGAAGCGGTGGCGGAGGCGGAACGCGCCGTCGCCCTGGACACCAATAACGCCGACAGTTATGTGGCGCTCGCCGGTGCCCAGAACCTGGCCGGCCGCGCGCCGGAAGCGCTTCGGCAGATCGAGCGCGCTATGCGGCTCAACCCGTTCTACCCGCCGTTCTACCTGTACGAGCTGGGGCTTGCCCAGTTTGGCACCAAACAGATGCCAAAGGCTGCCGAATCGCTCGAACGGGCAAGGGCGCTCAATCCCGATGACCGCTGGTCCACCCGGCTGCTGCTGGCGACCTACGGGCTGCTCGGCCAGACTGAAAAGGCAACGGGCATCCGCACCCTGGCGGTGAGGAGCTGGCAGGGTCTCGATCCCCTCAACGTCCGCAGCGTCACCTTTTGGTATCCATTCAAGGCGACCGCGGACGCAGAACGCCTCGCCGAAGGCCTGCGCAGGGCAGGTGTTCCGGACTGATATCAACGCAGGTTGTTATGAGCACCACCGTCAGAACTTCAATGGCTTGCCGGGCTCGGCGACGATCAACTTGACCGGCGCATCCCCCAGCGCCTTCCTGAATTCGGCGGGGGTGCGGTTGATCACCGGATAGGTTCCGTAATGAATCGGGATGACCTGTTTCGGCTTGATCAGGTTGCGCACGGCATAGGCTGCACCTTCCGGCCCCATTGTGAAATGGCCGCCGATGCAGACCATGGCGAGATCCGGCTTGTACAACTCGCGGATCAGCGCCATGTCGCCGAACACGCCGGTATCACCGGAATGGTAGATCGTGAAGCCGTTTTCCAGTTCGATTACGTAGCCCACCGCAGGGCCGCCTTCGACAAGCCTCAGCTTGACTCCCTGCGGCGGGTTG
>PVBE010936884.1_pt1 | contig 18629 bp, 12 predicted proteins | sample 1631181 | NCBI WGS metagenome assembly PVBE01 (sample SAMN08397723, study PRJNA350692) | Marine metagenome, whole genome shotgun sequencing project. | isolation source: water | place: Pacific Ocean | collected 2012-04
CGCCGGCTCGCTGGGGGGCTCCTCCAGGGGGTTGAGCACGAGGACCTCGGCGTTCGTCGTGCCGCCCACGGTCAGATCGCCAGCGACCACCAGGTCGCCGGACGTGCCTGTGTCGTCGTCGACCCGCATGAACGAGTGGGCGTGCAGCCCATCGACGGTGTCCGAGTCGAGCCCCTCGGCGCCCATGGCCTGGAGCATCGAGCGCAGGATGATGCTCGCCGCCTCATTGCCCGCGTACAGGAACTGGCTGCTGTCGACGCCGTCCAGCCGGTCGGCGTCCAGGCGCGAGCCGGCACCGTCAGCCGTCCGCAGCGCGGCGAGGATGCCGGGCACGTTGCCCTCGCCATCCACCATGATCTCGCCTGCGACGGTGATGCTCCGGGGAGTGATGTCCCCGATGGCGTTGAGCGAGTACCCCACGGTGCCCAGCGGGCGCCGGGGCTCGAGCTCGAAGCCGGCGTCCACAGCGATGCCCAGGTAGGCAGGCCCTGTGGCGCCGAAGACGCCCTCCAGCGGCTCGTCTTCGCCGAGCATCACGGTGTAGTACCCGGCGTCCACGACGACCTGACGGGTGCTCTCCCAGAGCACCCGTCCGTCCACCGCCGAGTCCCAGATGGTGAACGTCAGCTGATGCTCACCCTCCATGGGCAGCCCATCGGCGTCGATGAGCAGACCTTCATGTCCGAGTGAGAATGGCGGGTCTGCTGCCTGCGCCTGTGCGGCGAACAACACAACAGCGGCGAACACGGACATCGCGGGGCGCCCCCCTCGCGACGTATGAGCCAACGTACGCATTGATTCCCTCCCTGACCTTGACCCTAAGGCTACCAGACTGCGCCGACGCGCTCACGCGCGCTGACGCCTGCGCGCCGCCCACGCGAGCGCGCCGGCGAGCGCGACGATGCCCAAGGCCCCCGCGGCCTTGGCGCCGGCCCCCAGCTCATCGCCCCCCGGCTCGGCCGGAAACATAGGTCCCGCCTGGCCCGTAGCGCCCTTCGCGGCTGCGCCGTGGTCGTGGACGTCGAGGGTGCCAGGCGGCGGCTCGGGGTGCTCAGGGAGGGGCGGGAGCGGCTCGTCGCGCACCGTGTGCTGGGTCTCGGGGGCGCCGCGCACCAGCGCCGGCCCCATCGGCTTGGCGTCGGGATCGACGACCTTGTCCCCCCCCGTCGCCGGGGCGGCGACCAGCGCGGCCAGGATCCAGATGACTTGCATGGCGTCCCCTCTGCTTTGGCCAGGCCCTTCCCCGCGGCCTCGCCGATCCTCTCACTCGTCGTCGTCGCCGACCAGCGCGTCCAGGCCGGCGAGGAACTCACGCAGGCTCACGTCGTCCGCGCCGGGGCTCGCGGCGACGGGCGCCGGCACCACCACCCAGTCGGCGGGGTCCGGGTGCTCGTCGAGGCCCTCGAGCGAGTAGATGTTGATCCGGTCGGCAGGGATGCCCGCTGCCAGGGTGGCGGCGATGTCGGCCTGCAGCTCGGCGGCGGTGCTGATGCCCGCCGCGCTGAACACGCCGCCGCTGGTGGTGCCCAGATCCGCGGCGCCCCGCTCCGGCCAGTACTTGACGATGTCCTGCGCGTACGAGCTGACGATCCCGGCCGTCAGCTGCGGATCGGCGTTGGGCAGCGCAAACGAAAAGCGCTGCAGCAGCGAGCGGTAGACCTGGAAAGAGAGCTCGTCCCAGTCGATGCCTTCGACCGGGCACCAAAGCGCCAGCGCAAGGGTCTCGTCGCCGTCGGCGCGATCGTCCACGAGCACTGGGAGGGTCGTGAGGTTGCAGGTGAGCCCCTGTCCTTTCACCGCCGCGCAGAGATCCCGGTAGGCGTCCTTGCCTTCAGCAAAGACGGCCTCGTCGACACCGTCGACGAACACAGCGACCAGCTCGCCCATGTCTGGGGGCGGGGCGCCGTCATCCCCGCCACCTTCCGCCGCGGCGGCCAGCACCCGCGCCTTGTCGAGCGGCATCTCCATGTCGACCATGATCCCGTCGAGCCCAGGGCAGTCGGCTTCCGCCCAGCCGAGCAGCTCGTCGACCCAGGCCCGGAACGTGGCGTGGTTGGCCTGGTTGAGCCAGTAGCCCTCGTCTTCCGGGAGCAGGGGCCAGAGGCGATGGCCGAGTCGGTGTCGCTGGGCCTGCTCGCAGGCGGTGCGTACGAACTCCCGGTCGTGCTCGCCGCGGATGACGGCGGTGTGCACATCGAGCTCGTACTCCGCCGCCTGGGCCATGCGGCCCGCGAGCTCGTCGGTCTTCACGAACTCCAGCCACGCCGCCATGCGCGGGCCGTTGTCCGGCGGGTCCTCACCGGCGCCGCAGCCGACGACGACGAGGACAAGGACGAGGACGAGGACCTGACCGACCAGGCCGCTGGGAAGCACGGGACGCCGCATGGGCCGAGGGTACTTCCGACGGATCCCGGAGCACAGGCGCCTTAGGCCCCTTGCGTGCATCCGACGGGCGGCGTAACCCTGACCTCACTTGGAGAATCGCCCGATCCTCGCACCGACCCGACCGCTGCGGCCCCTCGCCGCCCTGCTCTGCCTGCTGTTCGTCGTAGGCGGCGGGCCGTCGGTCGTCCACGCCAAGCGGTCCCGGGCAAAGACCGTGGCCAAGCGCATGGAGCGGGCGGGGCGGGTCGCCTACAAGAAGGGCGACTACGCAGACGCCATCTTGGCTTTCGAGGCGGCCAACGACGCCGTGCCCAAGGCCAAGCACCTGTACAACCTGGCCCGCTGTCACGAAAAGCTCGGCCACCTCGACGAGGCGGTGGACCACTACGAGCGGTTCCTGCAGGACGTGGACGACGGCAAGGACCACGAGGATGTCCGGACGGTCCTCGACTTCCTGCGTCTCAAGCTCGAGAGGGCCGAGGAGGAGTCGGAGGAGTCGGCCCCGTCCGAAGCGGATACGGAGGACGACGAAGAGGACGACGAGGACGAGGACAAGGGCGACGACGAGGAGTCCGAGCTGGTGCCTGCCGCCCAGGCGCGCCCCCGCCCAGGCGGCGCTCATGGCTGCGGCGTCCGGCTGCAGCACCGACCTCAAGGTGTCGCAGTCCTGCGACACCGAGGCCGACTGCTTCACCGACGAGATCTGCGGGCCGGACAACACCTGCGTGGGCGTCGAAGAGGCGGATGGGGCCGGGGCCGGGGCCGGGGCCGGCGGGGTCAGCGGTGAAGGGGAGGGTGAGGCGGCGGATCCGGGGGCGGGCGGCGAGGGTGAGGCCGGGTTCGGCGGGGAGGGTGAGGGTGAGCCCGCGGACCCGGGCGTCGATGTCGGTGAGGGTGAAGGAGAGGGGGCGCCTGGGGGGGAGGGCGAGGGCGAGCTCGCGGAGGTCGGGGAGGGTGAAGGCGAGGTCGAAGGTGCCGGCGAAGGGGAAGGAGAGCCCCAAGTCCCTGAAGATCCCTACGTCCAAGTGGTCGCCGGCGGGGCGCACGGGTGCGCTCGGCGGGCCACAGGCGCGGTGGTCTGCTGGGGTCAGAACACGGTCGGGGAGGTCGGAGACGGGACCAACCGACCTCGGCATCGGCCCGTGGCCGTGGAAGGGGTCTTCGACGACATCGTGACCACCCGGCTGGCCACCCTGGCGCGGGCCGGCGGCCGGGTCGTCGGCTGGGGCATGAACTTCCAAGGCGAGCTGGCCAATGGGACCAACCTGCCGAGCCACTCCCCCACCCGGGTGGGCGACATGGTCGCCGTGTCGTCGCTGGCCGGAGGCCGTCAGCACGCCTGCGCCGTCGACGGCGGCGTCGCCAAGTGCTGGGGCTGGAACACCAACGGCCAGATCGGGTCCGAGGCGCCCCTGAGCCGGCGGGTGGCGACCCCGGTCGAGGGCATCGATCTGGACGACGGCGACACGATGATCGGGGTCGCGGCCGGCGGGTTTCACTCCTGCGCTTTCTCAGAGATGGGCGCCGTGTGGTGCTGGGGCAACGACAACCGGGGTCAGCTCGGCGACGGCGAGGCGGGCCCGCCCCGCCATGTCGCGCAGCGCGTGCAAGGCCTGCCGCCCTTGGAGGGCGAAGCGACGGTGGCGATGGCCGCCAGCGACGCGACGACGTGCGCCCTGCTGCGCTCGGGACGCGTCCTCTGCTGGGGCTACAACGGCCAGGGCCAGGCCGGGGTGGGCGTCGCCGGCGAGCTGGACGAGCTCGTCCCCGCCCCCGCAGCGCTGGGCGGCGCCCGGGCGGAGGTGCTGACGGCCGGGTTCAACCACTTCTGCGTCGCGCTCGACGACGGCGGCGCGCGGTGCTGGGGCCGCAACACCCTGGGCCAGCTCGGCGACGGCACCACGACCGATCGAGCGCGCCCTACCCCCGTCGACCGCCTCGGATGGGCGTCGTCGGTATCCGCGTCCGCGTCGCAGACCTGCGCCGCATTGCGCTCCGGCGAGGGCTGGTGCTGGGGCGACAACCGCTTGGGTCAGCAGGGCGACGCGGTGTCGCGGTCGATCCCCAGCCCGATGCCAGTGCCAGGCATGGAGGGGGCGACGATCCTCGGGCTGACCGAACGCCACGTCTGCGCGGCGGCCGGCGACGAGACCCAGGTGTCCTGTTGGGGAGCGAACGACGGCGGCGTGATCGGCGACATCGGTGCCTTCGCCAGCGCGTCCCCGGTGGCCATCGAAGGGATCGCTGGCGTGCTGGACGTCGGCAGCAGCCATGGCGATGCCTGTGTCCTCCTCGCCGACCGGCGCGTGAAGTGCTGGGGCCCCAACACCGGCGGCCTGCGCGGCACCGGCGTGGTCAACGGCCCGCCGGCGCCGGGGCCGGCGGTCGACGACCTGGCCAACGTGAACCAGCTGGCGGTCGGCCACTACCTGGCCTGCGCAAGCCTGTCCGGCGGCAGCGTGCGTTGTTGGGGTAGCGGCCAGCTCACCCCCGCGGTGGTGGACGGGGTCGACGGAGTGGTCGACGTCATGGGTGGCGCCGGCGTGCAGTGCGTCGTCTTCGCCGGGGGCGGCGCCGCCTGCTGGGGGGCCACCCACCTCGGCGATGGCACCAGCAACACGAGCGCGGTCCCGGTTCCCATGGACCTGCCGGACGACTTCCACGCCGTCCAGGCCACCCACAACGGCTATCACGGCTGCGTCCGGAGCGATGACGGCCGGGTGCGGTGCTGGGGCGACAACAGCGTCGGTCAGCTCGGCGATGGGTCGACGACCCTGCGACGCAGCCCGGCCCTGGTCGATGGCCTGCCCGGGCCGGCGACGCGGGTCGTCGCCGGCGCCAGTCACACCTGCGCCCAGATCGAGGGCGGCGGCGCTGTGTGCTGGGGCGACAACCGCTTCGGCCAGCTCGGTGACGGCAGCGTCGAGGACAGCTTGCGCCCCCAGCCGGTGCTCGGCCCGGACCTCGCGCCCCTCGACGACGTTGACCGGCTCGTCGCCGGTCGGTTCGTGACCTGCGTCATCCGCACCGACCTTGGCGCGTGGTGCTGGGGGTCCAACGACTACGGCGCCGTCGGCAACGGCGCAGCGTCGGTGGAGCGTCACGTCCCAGCGTTCGTGCAGGGGCTGGACCCCTGACCTGATCCGCCCGGGCGGACCCGGCGGCGCGCTACTCCAGCAGCCCCGCCGCGCCGCCCTGGGGCTCGCCGTCCGCGTCGAACCACGAGTCAAGGATCACGCCGAAGTCGGGATCGGTGAGCTTGGTGAGCAGGTTGCCCCCCATCGGCCCCGCGATCTGCGGATTGTCTGAGCCGTTTCGCATCCGGGCGCTGTCCAGGATGGCCAGCGGATCGGTGAACGGGTGGGCCGTGCTGGCGTTGGGGACTCCCGTGAACTCGACCAGCCGGTCCACGTCGTAGACCACGGCGTTGGCGTCGAAGTTGTCGGCCGGGGCGCCGTCCGGGCAGTACTGCCGGTCCGCCCGGGGATCGAGCGGGTTCTCGGGGCAGCCGGTGGCGTCCATGGTCAGCAGCCCGCTGCCCAGGCCGGCCACCATGTGCACCCACAGGGGCGAGTTGAGCTGGTTGCCCGGGTTCTGCCCGATGTGCTCCGCCAGCAGGTTGTACAGCCCGTTGTCCTGCATGGCCGCGAAGTCGTTGTTGTCGCGGTACAGGTCGATGAACTGCCGGTACTCGTCGCCGAAGTTGTCCATGCCCTCCTGGGTGAGGTGGCAGGCCACGCAGTAGCGCGCCCCCTCGTCGCTGGCGGTCACGGCCCCGCGCATGGAGTGCGACAGCGTCTCGTTCTGGCCCAGCGCCGGGAACGCGTTGCGGACCCCGTTGGGCCGGTTGCCCTGGCCGGTCCGGTCGCCGAACGCGAGCACCGCGGACTCGGTGCCTTCGTAGTCCGTGTACCGCCAGAAGACCTTCTCGGCGGGCTCGATCTGGCTGATCTTCCCTCGGCTCGTGACCCCCAGGAAGAAGGGCACAGGCGTCTGGTACGTGAAGTCCGCGGCGTACAGCTGCAACACGATCCGCTCACCGGTCACCATCGAGTAGAAGTACTCGTTGGGGTTGTCGTTGTACTGCAGCCCCAGGTGGCAGCCGATGCAGTTGTTCGTCCACGACGCGTGGCACGCGGTGCAGTCCATGTCGTCCATGTGGCTGAACGTGGCGTTGGTCAGGATGCCGGCGCCCAGCTGGCGCGGCCCCAGGCCCGTGGACAGGTCACGGTCGGCGCGACCGTGGTGGTAGGAGGCCTTGGGCGAGTAGTACGGGCGGCCCGTGAGCGGGTGGGTCCGCCTGGCCTGCTCGATGGTCGTGTCGCGGGTCTGCGTGATGGGCATGCGCTGGCCGGTCACCCGGCTGACGAGCCAGTACTGTCCGGTGGCGTCCTTCCACGCGTGGCGCAGGACATTGCCCGTCTTGTCGTACACACACTGCTCCGCCCGGCCGTCGTAGGTCGTGCAGTCCTTGGTCGGCGCGTACGCGTCCGGCGTGCCGTGGGAGGTCTGGCAGGTGGTCTGCGTGGTGTGGGCCATGTGCGACAGGATCTTGCCGCTGGTGGGGTCGCCGCGCGTGCCGCCGTGCAGGTCGCGGCTGCCGTGGCAGTCGATGCAGCCCATGCCGGCCTCGTAGTGGATGTCGGCGGGGATGTCGTTGCGCCCGTCGCCGTCGTAGTCCTCGAACGTCAGGTGCTGCTCGGGGACCCGGCCGTTGAAGGTGTTGTTGCCGACGGCGGCGTTGTACAGGCGGGGGTCGCCGGTGGCGTCGTTGAAGTTCACCGGGTTGGCCGGGTACTGCGTGCCGTTGGTGACGTCCTGGTTCTGGTCGAGGCGGATGCCCCAGTACTGCAGCACCGTCCGGTTGCTGCCGGAGTGGCAGCCGACGCAGACGCTGTCGTCGACGCCGCGCACGAAGGCGCCCTCGTCGGTGACGCGCGCCACGTTCTTGATCCGGTGACTGTCCACGTGGGCCCGCTCGCCGGCGGCGATGGCGTCCGGATCCGCCGGTTCGTCCTTGCGCACGTTGGGGTCGGAGCTGCGGCTGCGGCCGTCGAGGCTGTAGGTCATGTGGCACGCCGTGCAGCCCGACGAGCGGAAGTCGCCGTACCGGTTGTTGAAGCCCGAGCTGTACAGGTGGCAGTCGGCGCAGAACACGTCGCTCGCCTCGTCGACCAGGACCGCCAGAGGGCTGCCCGTGCGCACCCTGTTGGGCTTGGTCTGATCGGTGTTGTCGATGCTGCCGCCGAGCGTGCCCGACAGGTACAGCGAGTTGGGCCGGCCGTCGGCGGTCCGCAGCGCCATGGGGTCGTTCACGCCATTGGGATCGGGGGCGTAGTGGGCCTTGCTCGGGATCTGCATGAGCTCGGACACCTCACCGACGACCCGGTTGTTCTCGTCGTACTCCGGGTTGCTCACCGGGCGCGGCGGGCGCCGCAGGCACCGCAGGCACCGCAGGCGGTGCAGGTGCCGGGGCAGGCGCCACAGGCTGTGCGGGCGCCGGCGCGGGTGTCATCGGGCTCACGGTGGGCGGGACCGCCGGCTGCTCAGCTACCGGCGTGGGCGGAGCGGAGGCCTTGGAGCGCTCCCAGTCCGAGGCGTTGTCCGCCGATCGCAGCCGCCGGACGATCCCCACCGCCAGCATCGGGATGCCGATGAAGCCGCAGAGGGTGGCGCCCGTGAGCAGCGGCGGCCGCACCTCCTGCTCCTCCTGTGACGCCAGGAACGCAGCCTGCGCGGCCCCGGCGGTCACGATGCCGCCGGCGAGCATCAGGCCGAGCCCGGGATGGTCGATGCCCGCGACCTCTTTGCCGGGGACCATCCACTGCCGGCCCGAGCCGTCCTGCAGATACAGCCCCTTTTCGTCGCTGCGGATGATCTCGCCGTCGTAGGCCGGACCGCCGAACCGGCGGATCTTGGCGTTGGGGCTGCACGCGCCGACGGCGGTGGTGAGCGACACCGTGATCACCGCTGCCAAGTAACCCGAACCCTTCCGTTCTCGCAGCTTCATCGACGACTCCCGGCAGGTGAGTGGGCCACCCCGAGGCCAGGGTACTGCGGCACCATCACGGTTCAAATGGGGTCCTGCCTATACCCCCACGGCCCGTTCTGATAGGCCACCCGACCATGAAGCATCTGATGTTCTTGATGGTGGCCATGTCTTTCGTGGCTTGTGGGGGCAATGACTCGTCCGGCGGCGCCGACGACAAGGCAAAGGACGGCTCTGCGCCGACCCTCGTGGGCAAGGGTGACGCGCCCTCGCTTTCGGTCACCGAGGCCGGGTCGCTCGACCTCGTCGCGGGGGCGACGATCTCGGCCGAGGGCACCTGGGACGGGAGCCACGCCCCGGCTTGGCGGGTCAACAGCTACGGCGGCACGACCCTGCGCATCGGCCTGACCTCGACGGACGGCCTGGCCGACGCGTACGTGATCGTCGACGGGCCGGTGCCCGACGCGATGACGACCATCATCGGGTTCAACGACGATGGCTACGACGACAGCTTCGACAGCCTCCTCGAGATCACCCTGGAGGCGCCCGGCGCCTACCGGCTGATCGCCGGCACATGGGGGATGGTCAAGAACGCCGCCGAGGAGGTCGGCCCGTTCCGCATGGACGTCGAGTGCACCGACAAGTGCGCCCGCCCGGTCGTCACGCTCCAGCAGCTCGTGCAGACGCTGCAGTCGCAGATGCCGGCCGAGCAGGCGGCGGGCCTGATCGAGGGCGCCGTCGCCGGCTTCTTCGGAGAGCTCGACGCCGCGACGACCCAGCTGATCACTGGCCAGATGCAGCAGTGGCTCGCCGTCATCGGCAGCGATCCCGAGCCCCAGGTCCCCAAGGTCGGCCTTGGCCTGACGTCCAAGGCCCAGGGCCTCGGCCTGTTCGAGCAGCCGGACGTCGAGCAGCCCGCCCCCAAGGAGACCCACTTCAAGGTGGACGACCTGCTGGCCGCGGGCTGCAACCCCGAGCGGGCGTCGTTCAAGCCGGTCCACGAGTCGATCCCCGGCCTGGGCACCGGCTCGTACGCCGACTACCGGGTCCCCGCCTGCAAGGTGGTGCGCTCGCAGCAGTTCGCCGAGGTGCTCAACAACCTCGCCCTCGACAACGGCTCCACCGTCACCCACGAAGGCACGACCTACACGACGATCGCAGACGTGGCCGAGGCGCTCATCGCCGCCGGGCACCACATCGTGATCACCAACGATCGCTTCTACGCCGACTTCATGGGCCTCGACTTCAACGGCGCGGCCGTCAAGGCGCCCCTGTGGATCGACACCGGCGTCCCCGCCGGCGACGGCACGCTGGCCATGCCGAGCCCGCACACCCATCACACCGTCGTCGTGACGGGCCCGCTCGTCGACGTGCAGGTGATGTACTACATGGGCGTGAGCGGCGGCGTGTCCTTCCGGGCCGACGTCAACCAGCGCAGCCCCTGGACGGGCGGCCGCACCCTGCGCACCTACGACTCGGCCAACGATCCCAGCTCGGTCGTCACCGCGCTGGAGACCGCCGGGAAGCTGCGGGCCAAGTGGAACGCCGAGGCGCTCGCGGCCAACATGCCGGCGCTGGGCTACGGCCTGCTGGGCGTGTGCAACGACTCCACCGCCGTCATCGAGCAGGCGCTGCACGGCGAGTCGACGATCTTCCCGCTGTCCCACCCGCCGGTGGAGGGGGAGCAGGGCGACTGGGACGAGATGGACACGCTGCTGGCCAGCATCCCGTCGGACGTCGACCCGGCCAACCCGTCCCTCGATGCGCTCGACCGCATCAGGACCACGCTGCCGTGGGAGAAGTCGTCGGACTCGCCGTTCCCGGCGTTCCGCGCGCTGGTCGACGGGCTGTAGGGCGTTGGCCATGCGGGGTCTGTTCGCGGGGGCTTCGCTGCTCCTGATGGTGGCGGCCTGCGACGGCACGGGCGCCGAGGAGGGCGGCGGGCCCTGCACCGACTTGCAGGCGCGCCTGACCGAGTGCGGCCTGTCGGTCGAGGCCACCGAGGAGTTCTGCAAGGGCGCCGAGGAGGTCATCGGGGCCGAGTGCGGTGACCTCGAGGCAGCGTTCGGCGCCCAGGGCAAGGCCGACGGCTTCCTGGGCCTGTACAGCGTCTCCCCCGGTCGCAAGTGCCTGTTCAACGTGCAGTGCGCCGGCGATCTCGTCTGCGTCCCGACCGAGTCGGGCCTGCCGAGCCGCCAGGTCTGCGCCACCCCGCGCACCGAGGACCAAGGCGGGCTGTGCGATAGCAAGGGCGACTGCGCGGCCGGCCACTCCTGCGAGGGCGAGACCCTGTTCAAGAACGGCCGCTGCATCCGTGGCGACGACTTCGACGACGGCAGCGGCGCCGCGCCGGTCTCGGAGCTGACCCTGCTGACCTACAACACCGGCCTGGCCTACGACGCCGTGGCGCTCGCCGAGGGCCGCAAGCCCGCGATCCTCGACGCGCTCCAGGCCGAGGACGCAGACGTCGTCTGCCTGCAGGAGGTCTGGACCGCCCGTGACGTCGAGGAGTTCAAGTCGGCGCTGTCGGGCACCTACCCGTACGCCTCGCACCACCGGACCGAGGACAGCTCGGGCCGCTCGGTGGGCTGCGGCATCTTCAGCACGCTCAAGCTGTCCGGCTGCGTGTCGGACAAGTGCGAGCCCGAGGGCATCTCCGGAGAGGAGTGCGTGCAGGACCAGTGCAAGTCCGAGTACGACGCCCTGGACGAGGAGTGCCAGCGCTGCCTCGCCGCCAACACCTCGAGCCCCACCTGGTGTGCGCTGTGGCCTGGCGCCAAGCAGTTCGCATGGGGCGGGCGCAATGGCTTGCTCATGCTGTCTCGCACGCCGATGTCCGACTTGGAGCACACCCAGTTCGACACGCTGCTGGTCCGCCGCAGCGCGCTGTCCGCCACCGTCGGCGGGCGCCGGTTGCACTGCACGCACCTGTCTTCGGATCTCGACGTGGTGCCCTACCCCGAGGGTCGGGAGATGGCGAGCTGGATCGAGGAGCTGTCCGCCCAGGTGGACGTCATCGACGGCCTGACCTCGGACGACGAGTGCTCCGTCCTGCTGGGCGACCTGAACATGGGCCCGGCGACAGACACCCTCGACGGTGAGGTCGCGGACACCTGGGCCAAGCTCGAGGCGACCGGCTACAACGAGGACTGGTCAGCTTCGGAGCGCCTGTGCACCTGGTGCGCAGACAACCCGCTGACCGACGGCAACGGGGCGCTGCAGCTCGACCACGTGATGTCGCGTGGCTGCAATCTGGAAGGCGCCAGCTATGTCCGTGCCTTCGACGGCGCCGTGGCCATCGAGGAGGGCCGGGCCTCCCACGACACCCGGCTGTCGGATCACTACGGGATCCGAGCCACGCTGAAGTTCGGGGCCAAGTGGCCCCTGCTTCGCGGCGGCTCAGGCCGGCGCGATCAGCCGAGCAGCCAGGGCAGCAGCATCATCGCCGTGAAGAACAGCGGCGGCAGCAACATGGCGGCCAGGCTGGGCATGACGGGCAGTGTGATCGAGTCGGTCATCTGTCGGCTCCTTGCTTGATCTCAATCTAAGGCTGATCCAGCACGAATCCACTCGCTTTCGACGCGGTGCGTCAACTGTCGATCTATCAGGCGGCGCCTGGGCTCTGGCTGTGTGAGTCCACGCCTACATCGAGGATGTGAGCGAGTGCTCGCATTTTGGACAAGGGTCGCGGGCGCGAATGGGCGCGGCCTTGGGCACGGGCGCCCCAAACGGCGGGGTGTCCCCCCACCAGATCGGCCGCTCGTTGGGCCTGGACCGCATAGATAAAGGCTGAGCGGCGCATGGGCGGGGCGGCACGGCCCTTGAACTGTCTACGCCCATGGCATCGACCACCATCCGAGAGGCGCTGGTCCCGGCCGCGGGCAGAGGCGCTCGCCTGGATCGCCCAGGCACGCCCAAGCCCCTGGTCACGCTCGGAGGGGTGCCGCTGCTCCTGCGAAACCTCCGCCAGCTGGCCCGCGCCGGGGTGGAGCGCGCCGTCGTGGTGGTCGGGTACGAGGCCGACTCCGTCCGGTGTGCCGTCGCCTGCCGACGGGACCTCGGGCTGGTCGTGGAGGTGGTGGAGCACCCGGGCTGGGCCGCTGGCCTGGCCAGCTCGGTCCGGGCGGCCCGCGGGCTGCTGCAGGGACGGTTCCTGCTCGCCATGGCCGACCACGCCTGGGACGACGCGACCGTGCGGCGCATGGCGGCGGTCGAGGTGGAGGCGGGGGGGATCGTGGGGCTCGTCGACGCCGAGCCCCGGCGGGTGCGCGACCGCGCGTCGGCGGTGCGCGTGCGGCTCGACGGCGACCGGATCGTGGCCATTGGGCGCGGCCTGACCCCGTACCACGCCATCGACGCGGGCCTGTTCGCCGCCACCCCAGAGCTGTTCGAGGCGCTGGCCGTGGCCGACGGCGGGGAGCTGTCCGACGGCGTGCGGGTGCTCGCCGAGGGCGGACGCTGTGCCGCGGTGCGGGTGGGAGAGGCCCTGTGGGACGACGTCGACACCCCGGCAGACCTGGTGCAGGCGGAGCTGCGCCTGCGACGTCGCCGACGGGGTGCGGCGGTCAGCCCGGAGGTGGGGCCTCGGCCGCCGGCCACGACGTATCGGTTCACGACGGGCGCGCCGGCTCGGACTGACGTGGTGGTTGCCCGGGGCATCGTCCGCGGGCCAGCGCCGTTCCGGATGATCTGCGCCGACAGCGCCTCGTCGCCGGTGTTCGTCGTGACCGACGGCACCGTGGACCGGCTGTATGGCGAGCGCTTCGTCGGGCGACTGCGGGCGCAAGGCTACGACGTGCGCCGGGTCGTGGTCGCGGACGGCGAGGGCGCCAAGACCCTGGCCAGCTACGGCTACCTCATGGAGCAGATCGTGAGCGCCGGCCCGGACGCCCTTTCAGTGGTGGTTTCGTTGGGCGGAGGGGCGGTGTGCAACGTGTCCGGCTTCCTCGCGTCGACCCTGTTCCGAGGCGTGACCCTGGTGCACGTGCCCACCACGCTCATGGCCCAGTGCGATGCGGCGATCAGCCACAAGCAGGCGATCAACGGCGCCCGCGGCAAGAACCTGGTTGGCAGCTACTATGCCCCGCAGGCGGTCTTCGTGGACGTACAGGTCCTGCAGTCCTTGGACGACCGGCAGCTGCGCGACGGCCTGGCGGAGGCGCTCAAGCACGCCCTGGCCCAGGATCGCGCCTACCTGCGGTCACTGTTGGAGCGGCCGGTCGACCTGCGCGACCCGGACTTCCTGGAGTGGGTCGTGCGCCGCAACGTCGAGCTCAAGTGCCAGCTCATGCAGCGCGACCCCAAGGAGCTCGGCGAGGGCATGGTCCTGCAGTACGGCCACACCGTGGGCCACGCGGTCGAGCACCTGTCCGGCTACGGTCTCACCCACGGCGAGGCGGTGGCCATCGGCATGATGGCTGCGGCGCGCACGGCCCGGCTGATGGGGGCGTGCGGCGAGGAGCTCGTCGACGTCCACACCCGGCTGCTGGAGCGGTACGGGCTGCCGACCGCCATCCCCGACGGCATCGGCGCGGACGCCATCGTCGACACCATCCGGTCCGACAAGCGCTACCTGGTGGAGGGCGTCCGCATGGCGCTGCTCGACCGGCCCGGGCGGCTGTGGTCGGTGGACGGGGAGCACGCGATCCCGGTGCCGGACGACGTGTTGGCCCGGGCTCTGGCGGGCTGTCGCGCCGGGTCCGCCCGGTCGCTTCGGTCATGAAGGGCTCGCTCGCACTGGTGACCGGGGCGACCCGGGGGATCGGCCGGGCCATCGCCCACCGCCTGACCGAGGACGGTCACCAGGTGCTGGCCTGGGGCCGGCCGCCGGACCAGGCTGACCCCGCGCAGCTCGAGCGGGCCTTTGACGACGTAGGCGAGATCGACGTCTTCGTGGCCAACGCCGGGGTCTGTGACCAGGCCCGCCTGGACGACCCCGAGGCGGCAGAGGTCTGGCGCCGGGTGCTGGCGGTGAACCTCGACGGCGTGTTCCACGGGCTGCGGCTGGCGGCCCCTCGCTTGCGGCAGGGGGCGCGGGTCGTGGTCATCAGCTCCGGGCTCGGCAAGCTGGGGCGCGCGGGCTACGGCGCGTACGCCGCGTCCAAGCACGGGGTGCTGGGGCTCATGCGCTGTGCCGCACTCGAGCTCGCCGACCGCGGTATCCGCGTCAACGCGGTGTGCCCGGGCTGGGTGGACACGGACATGGCCCGCGCCGACCTGTGTCGCAATGGGACGGCGCGACAGGAGGCCGAGGCCCTCATCCCGATGGGCCGGTTCGTTCGGCCCGAGGAGGTCGCCGAATTGGTCCGGTGGCTCGCCTCGCCCGCGTCCGGCCCGGTGACCGGCCAGGCGTTCAACATCAGCGGCGGCGAGTTTTCGTCGTGACCCCCGCCCGTCAACCCCTGCCGCTCGTGGCGGTGGGCCATGTCACCCTCGATCGCGTAGGCGAGCGCAAGGTCCTGGGCGGCAGCGCGTGGTACGCCGCCAGCGCCTGGCGCGCCCTGGGCGAGCAGGTCCGGCTCATCACCGCCGCCGGCCCTGAGCTCCCGCCCTTCGCTCCATGGCGCGGGCTGAACGTCGAGCTGCGCCGGGCCCAGCGCACCACCGAGTTCTCCAACCTCCACGAGGGCGGCGGCAGTCGCCGCCTCATCCTGCACGGCCAAGCCTGCCCCCTCCCCCCGTTGGGCCAGGGTCCCCCGTGCGACGTCCTGTTCCTCGCCCCGGTGCTCGGCGAGGTCCCCCTTGAGGCCTGGCGCCGCGCCACCGACGCCCGGCTCATCGGTGCAGGTCTGCAAGGCTGGCTCAAGCAGGCCGGCCCCGACGGCGAGGTCGTCGCCCGCCCCGACCTCATAGACCCCACCAGCTTCGAAGGCGTAGACGTCGCCTGCCTGTCCGAAGAGGACCTCGCGGGAGATGACGGCTGGCTCGCCCGCCTCGCCGAGGTCGTCCCGGTGGTCGCGCTGACCCTCGCGGAGCGCGGCTGCGAGCTCATCTGCCGAGGTGCCCCGTCGGTCCGGGTCCCCACCCCAGAGGCCCGGTCGGTCGACCCCACGGGTGCCGGCGACGCCTTCGCCGCGGGCCTGCTGCGGGCCATCGCCCGAGGGGCCTCTCCGCTGGAGGCCGCCTCGGCCGCCGTCGCGCTGGGCGCAGCCGCGGTGGAGCACGTCGGCGCCCCGCCGGTCGGCGCTGTCCGAGCTGCCGACTGCCTAGAACACCACCCCGGCGAACGAGCACATGGCTGGCAGCACGTCGATGCCCCAGTGGGCGGCGACGAGGGCGGGCAGGGAGCGCCGGCGGTCCCACAGCCAGCCGAGGAAGAGGCCGACCACCAGGACGGGCAGCCCGGTGCCCAGCACAACTGACCCGAGGTCGCCGGCTGCGCCCTCGACGCCGCTCGCTGCGTTGCGCCGACTTGGTGGGGGGCGTGACCACCCAGCACGCCGTCGGCACGCCGCCCTCGTCGTGGCTGCAGGTGCCTGGCTTGCCCGAGCGCGTCCGCGACCGTCACTCTGTGGACGACTTGGAACCCTCCCCGGCGAACTGGACGCTTGTCGACGTCCTTCAATCCGTCAGCGCGGGGGTGGCCACTGTGTTGGGGCTCTACTTCGCTTGGCGGCAGCTCGTCCCCGAACGGTGGAAAGGCCAGGTCGAGCTCTTCAAGCAGGCCCGGGCGCGCCTGGCGGCCCGACGCTGGGAGTTGTCCGAACAGATCCTCAGCCAGTACTCGCCGGACCTCCGACCGGACGATGTGCCACTCCTTGTCCCCGATGGATGGCTCCCTCCAGCTCCGCTGCCGCTCGGGTCCCTGAAGACTGTGCCCGCCGAAGGGGGCTGGGTTGCGACGCCGGCGCTGAGGCAGGCCCAGTATCGCTCGCTCCCCCGATCCGCGGCGGTGTTCGGGGAGAAGCTGTCCTACGCGAAAGCCATCCAGCAGTTTGATCGTCCGAAGCTGTGGTGGGACGGGCCCTCCTATCGGCTTGTAGGCGCTGACCTGTCTGGGGCTGGCGGAGTGCTGGAGTTTTCCCGGGGCTCCTATTGGGAGTTCCTTGATTGGGGGACATGTTGGCGTTTGAGGTCTCCCGGGCCGCCGCGGACGACGCGTCTTCTTTCGGCGGCAAGGTGCCCAGGCTGTCGCGCCTGCGGGTCCGCGCTTTGCTCGGCGATCCGATTGCCCTACGTGACCGGCCCGTCTACGCGGGGGTGAACGTGCTGACAATCGTGGCCGACGGGGACGACACACGATTCGTGATGCACCACAGGGCGTCCGACAGGGTCGCCTCTGCGATGGGGACGAACCACGTCGTGCCTGCCGGCGAGTTTCAGCCCTCTGGCGTAGACCCGGCGGCGTGGGCCGACGACCTCGAGCTCTGGCGGTGTATCTCTCGAGAGTATGCGGAAGAGCTGCTGGGTGAGGCGAGCGCCGCCGGCCAGGGACACGACTCTGTTCGGTTCGAATTGGAGTCGCCTCATCTGGAGCTCGCCGAGGGACTTCAGGCCGGGACCATCCGAGCATGGTTCCTCGGGATGGGGCTCGATCCGCTCTCGCTGAAGGCCGAGATCCTCTGCGCGGTTGTCTTCGATCGCGACACGTTTCGGTCGATCTTCGGCGAGACGCTCCGCAGCGAGAACGAGGAAGGGATCCTCCTGCGTGGCAGCGATCTCCGAGGTCCTCGCTTCCCAGACGACGTCTCGCGTTACCTGTCCGGTCCCGAGCAGGAGAAGACGCTCAGCGCAGCTGCGGCTTGCCTGGCCCTTGGCGTTCGGCATGCGGACGTCCTCCTGCGATAGAGTCTGTCCATGGCGGATGACCTGCTCGTGTTCGATCTGGGAAACGTCATCCTCGACATCGACTTTGCGCGTTTCGCTGATCCGCTTGGCGAGCTGGGCGGCCCCGCCGCCTCGCTGATTCTGGAGCGATTTGCGCAGGGGCCCGCCAAGCGGGCGATGGACACCGGGCGCGTTGGGCCCAGGGATTTCCTCGCTGCGATCCGTGAGCAGGTGGGAGTCGACCGGGTAAGCCTGGAGGAGATCAGGTTGGCGTGGTGCCGCATCTTCTCGCGCAACGACCCGGCGGCGGACTGGCTGGGCGAGTCGGATTCGGATCAAGAGCTTTGGCTCTTCTCGGATACCGATCCCGTGCACTTCGCCTGGGTGATGGAGGCGTTCCCCGAGGTCCGCAGGTTCGACAGGCACCTGCTGTCCTTCGTGGCGGGCCGACTCAAGCGGGATTCCGGCGCGTTTGATCCGCTGCGGGCCGAGGTGGAGGCCGGCCGGACCGTGTGGTTTTTCGACGACCTGCAGATCAACGTCGACGCCGCTGCCGAGGCTGGCGCCCGCTCTGTGCTCGTGAGGAGCTGGGACGACGTGACCCGGGCGCTGGCGGGTGTCTGACTTGCGCCCGCTTCGTCTGGGCCTGGCGCTCCTGCTCCTGGGGGCCGGGTGTGTGGGTGACGGTGGCGCTCCGTCGGGTGACCACGCGCGTGGCGGGGAGGGCGAGGGTGAGGGCGAGCCCGGAGGGCCGGGTGAGGTGGCGGGGGAGGGGGAACCGCCGTGCCCGGAGGGCACAAGGTCGGCGGATGGCGAATGCCATCCTAGCCAAGGCGAGCCGGACGAGGCCGGCGAGGGGGAGCCCGAGCTGCCCGACGAGCCAGGCGCCGCCTTTGTCCTCGGGGTGAACTTCCAGCCGGCCGGGGGACAGACGCCGGCGGGGTGGGTGGCGGACACGGGGCTGGCGTTCGATGCAGGGCGGGGGTTTGGCTGGGGGAGCGACATCTCGGGCAAGACCCGGCGGCGGGGGATGCATGGGGATCCGTTGCTCGACACGGCGATCTTCCCCGGCGAGCAGGGCAGGGCGGAGCGGTGGGAGCTGGTCGTGCCGGAGGGCACGGGCACCCTGCTGGTGTCGGTGGCGTCGGGGGATCCGCTGGCCGAACAGGGGCCCAACCGGATCGTGGCCGAGGGGGTGGTGCTGATGGACTCGACCGTGAGCGCGGCGGGGCAGTTCCTGACGGTGCGTGACCAGGAGGTGCGGGTGGCGGACGGGCGGCTGACGCTCGAGGTCGGCGACGGCGCTGACGACACGGCGCTCAACTGGATCGCGGTCCGCACGGAGGGCCAGGCGTTCCCTGGCGACGGCCCGCCGGACGACGATCCGCCGGACGACGACCCGCCGGACGACGACCCGCCGGACGACGACCCGCCGGACGACGACCCGCCGGACGACGACCCGCCGGATGCGAGGTGCGTGCTATCGAGC
>PVBE010635268.1_pt1 | contig 18626 bp, 13 predicted proteins | sample 1631181 | NCBI WGS metagenome assembly PVBE01 (sample SAMN08397723, study PRJNA350692) | Marine metagenome, whole genome shotgun sequencing project. | isolation source: water | place: Pacific Ocean | collected 2012-04
CAGCGTCGCGGCCGATTTTACAAATCAGCGAAGGAAATCATCGAGATCCGCAACCGCGTTATCATCAAGAAACCGATTCGCGATCCATTTGACAGAAAGGCGCGGAAAGAGGTTCAGCGATCCCTCCCCGGAATTTGACGTTTTTCTCCCCCATCGCGCGGCCGTTTTGGCTTGCTTGGGCAGTCTACCATGCCCCAAATATGGCATTCATCCCGGATGAACGCCATACTTGCGCGACACTCTGTCAACCCCGGTCAATTTCAGACTGACGCACTACCCAAACGCCGGGCTCCATCCGAGCCGGCGCCGTGCGCGCACGAACAGCCCATGCTCATCATGGCCGCGAGCCGGCACCTCGGCCTGAACACCCGCCGCTTGCACACCGATCGCTTGCGAGGTGTCACGTTTCCTGATACCGCAGGGGCGCGGGCGCTCGTCGAACCCAACGTCCGCGCGGAAGGACATCACACCCATGGCCGTAGTCGCCGCCGGAACCGGTCGCGAGTTCCGGGCGCTCGGTCTGATCGGTACCGGGCACTTCCTGAGCCATCTCTACCAGCTCGCGCTGCCGCCGCTGTTTCCGCTGATCATGCTCGATCTCGACGCCAGCCTGACCGGGCTCGGCGTGGCGATCGCCGCCTACAGCGTCTCGACCGGGGTGCTGCAGACGCCGGTCGGGCTGCTGGTCGATCGCATCGGCGGGCGACGGGTGCTGATCGTCGGCCTGTTCGTCAACGCCATCGCGATCATGCTGGCCGGGTTCTCGACCTCCCTATGGATGCTGGGCGGCTTCCTGCTGATTGCCGGTGCCGGCAACAGCGTGTTTCATCCAGCCGATTACGCGCTGCTGTCGGCGACCGTCGACAACAGCCGCATCGGGCGCGCGTTCAGCCTGCACAGCCTGTCGGGAACCTCGGGGTTCGCCGTGGCGCCGCTGGTGATGCTCGGGCTCGCAACCCTTTGGGACTGGCGAATCGCGCTCTTTATCATCGGCGGCGCCGGCATCCTCGCCGCGGTCGTGATGACGCTCCAGCGCGAAGCCATCCAGGACACCGTGCCGGACGAGGCGGACGAGGCGAGGCGCGACCGCAAATCGGCCTCCGGATGGCGCGCCCTGATGACGCGGCCGATGATCATGTTCTTCGTGTTCTACGCCTTCCTGGCGGCGGCCGGCAGCGGCCTCAACACCTTCACGGTGACGGCGCTGATCGCGATCTACGACGTCGAGCTGGCCTCGGCCAACGGCACGCTGACCACGTTTCTGGTGATGGCCGGCGTGGGCGTCATGCTGGGCGGCTTCCTGGCCGACCGGGTGCGACGCCACGATTTCGTGCTGATGGTGGCCTATGCGGTATCGGCGGTGTGCCTGATGGTCGTGGCGTCGGAGCTGTTGCCGTTCTGGCTGGTGATGGGAACGTTCGGGCTGGCCGGATTCATGCGCGGCGTGGTCAATCCGTCGCGCGACGTGCTGGTGCGGCGTGGCGCGCCGCCGGGCGCCGTCGGCGCCGCGTTCGGCTTCATCACCACGGGCTTCACCGTGGGCCAGGCCGCGGCGCCGCCGCTCTACGGCTGGCTGATGGATATCGGTTCGCCGACCATGCTGTACTGGCTCGCCGCCGGGTTCACGGTGGCCGCCATTCCGCTGGTGTTCGCCTCGCGCGAGCAGGCGCTCTATGACAAGGAAGACTAGGACAGGCTCCTAGGCGAGGCCCAGGAGCGCCGCGGCTGGCCCGGCGGTCTCTACCAGCACCATGGTCCCGAGCGCGATCGTTGCCGCCCCGACCGTCGCATGGATCCCGTTATAGCCCCAGGTGATCATCCCGGCGCAGCGCCGAAGCGGCAGCGCGATGGTCATCGACAGCGCCGCCATGCCGAGGATCGAGCCAAGCCCGAACAGCGCGACATAAGCCACCGCGTAGGCCACCGTCTCCATGGCGCCGACGCTGATCAGCAGCAGCGCCGCCGAGCCGGCGAGCCCGTGCATAACGCCGACCAGCGCGGCCCGGCGCGACAGTCCGGCCGGGTGCGCATGGGCATGACCGGGCTCGCCGTGTTCGCCGGCGCCGGTATGCGAATGGACGTGGACGTGGGTCTCGTGCCGGGCGTGACGGTGGGCATGGGCATGGACGCGCTCGCGGATCACCCGGCGCATCACGTCGAGACCCAGAAGCACCAGCATGGCGCCGACCGCGAACTCGAAGGCGATCGCGATCCGCCCGGAGTCCTCGAGGTCGACCGCGATGACCGCGCCGGCCGCGGCGAACAGCGTCACCGCGTGTCCGGCGCCCCAGGCGAGCCCGACCCGGACGGTCTCGCGCACCGAGCGCGCGCGCGTCGCCAGCGCCGCGACGGCGGCGATGTGATCGGCATCGAGCGCATGACGCAGGCCGAGCAGCAGTCCCATGAAGAAGACGTATGTCAAGGCAACTCCCCGTCGCCCGGCCGCTCAGCCCGCCAGATGCGCCGCCGCTCCGTCGGCGGCGGCCATGTCGGGCGACGAGAACAGCAGCGACTTGATCACCAGCGGCACCACCTCGGTCGGCTGGATGATCTCGCCGATATCGACGTAGTCTAGGTCCTTGAGCTGGACGCCGTCGATCGAAATGATCTCATTCGTAATATCGAACTCGTTGCGCAGGATCCCGCCCAGCGTCTTGCCGGCGTCGCCGTCCATCATCAGGATCACCGGCCGACCGCGCACGATGGTATTTCCGAAGCCCTGGCGGATCCCGTCGGCCAGCCGGTGGAGCCGGGCATGCAACGGCAGGCCCTGCCAGCGGAAGGCCAGCGCCACGTCGCCGGCGCCGTCGTCGATGTCGTTGCGCGTCAAGGCGTTGGCGATCTCGCCGGCAACGCGCGCGGGATCGATGTCGTCGTCGAGCGCGAGCCGCATGTTGACCACCGGCACGTTGCGCAGCGGCAGCGCCTCGTGGTCCGAGATCATGATGGTGTTGCCCGAGACCTGGACCGAGAACTGAGAGGCGCCGACCACGGTGGCGCGGATGCCCTGACCCGGATCGTAGACCGGATAGGGAATACGCTTGTCGGTCAGGGCGTGATGAAGGTGGTGCGCCAGGGCCTTGCCGAGATCACCGTGCACCTCGGTCTCGCGCTCGAAGACGTACTCCGAGACGCCGCCGGAGAACGCGATGACGTCGGGAAGGGGGCTTGACGGCAGGGGAGGCGTGACCAGCAGATCGCGGGCGAGGCCGTCGGGCTCTTCCTGGTTGATGTGGGATACCAGCACGTCGACCATCTTGCGGACGAAGGCGCGCCGGTCGACCGGATCCATTGCCTGCCCGGGCACGAGCTCGACGCCGGCGGCGCGGGCGATCTCGAGCGCCGGGCCCTCGATGCGGACGAGCTCGTCGTCGTCGCCGACCGCGAGCAGACGCCCGCCGATGGCGACCGCGGCGTTGGCGATGATCTCGCCGTCGCGGCACAGCGCGAGCTTGGTGGTGCCGCCGCCGATGTCGACATTGAGGAAGGTCTTGCCCTGGGTCTTGGACAGCTTGACCGCGCCCGAGCCGTGGGCCGCCATCACGGCCTCGAGGTTGTGGCCGGCCGAGGCGCAGACGAACTTGCCCGATTCCTCGGCGAACAGGTCGGCGATGGCGCGCGCGTTGGCCCGCTTGAGCGCTTCTCCGGTCAGGATCACCGCGCCCGAATCGACGTCGTCGGGGCTGAGCCCCGCCTCACGGTATCCGTCGGCGATGAAGGCGCGGAGCTCCTCGGCATCGATCGTGTAGTCGGGCCGGTAGGGCGTCAGCAGGATCGGTGAATGCCATAGCACGTCGCGCCCAACGACGACGAAGCGGCTCGACAGTGCCTCCGACAGCCGCTGCAGATGGACGCGGGCGAACATCAGATGCGACGTCGACGAGCCGATGTCGACGCCGACCGTCGTCAGCTCGACATTGTCCGCCTTCCAGATGGTATCGCGCAGGAACTCCGCCTCTTGCTCGGAGGAGGGATGGAAGTGGGAGTAATCGAGCTCGTGCATTCTTCGGCCCGCCGTTCTACTGGGCGGCTTGATACTGCGATTCGTCGATCAGGTCACCCATCCGCGATTCGACGCCGTTCCCGGCCAGCGCATCGAGGAACATGCGATGGATCTCGGGGTTCTGTTCGGCCCATTCGATCTGGTCGCCGCCGGCCTTGACGCTGACGTCGCCGCCGGCGAACAGGCGGCGCTTGGATTCGGTCAGCGGATAGCGCAGCGAGCCGAACGCGACCGGGAAGTAGCGCGCCGGATCGGCGCTGGCGTTGAAATGCTGGTGGAACATCTGATCGACCGGCGCGAACACGACGCCGTGGCGCCACGGGAATTTCCTCATCTCGCTCTCGCCCTCGAACCAGCACAGCGAATAGCCCTCGCCGTTGACCCAGTAGACGTGGAAATCGGGGCCGTGGCGATGCGCCTTCTTGTAGGTGCCGACGGGCATTTCGGAACAATGCGCGTGCATCGTGCCCTCGGCCAGGATGAACATGATGTTGGACGAGCCCTCGCCGCGCTCGGGCCACTCGCGCAGCTCGATCTTGGAGACGTCGGGGACGAAGTTGGTTTCCCACATGTGCTTGCCGGGCCGCTTGGGCACGAAGTCGCCCTCACCCGAGAAGTGATTCGCCTTGCCCTCGCGATCGGTAAAGCGGAACGGGTTGTCGAAGATGAACGTGTCGTTGTGGAAGCAGTTCATCATCAGCGGCGCGCTGGTCGACGACGACAGCTTGGCCGTCTCGACGCCCGAGCCGTTGAAGTGCTGGTACTTGCAGTTCAAGGGCAGGGCGAAGACGCTCTTGGGGCCCCATTCGAAGCTGTGGGTGCGCCCGTCGGCGGTCTCGATCGTCGTCGAGCCGGTGCCCGACAGCACGTAGACCACCTCCTCGAACAGATGGCGCTGCGGCTCGGTGTGCTGACCCGGCAGGAGATCGAGCAGGAACACCGACATGAAGTCGCCGCGGCCCTTGAGATGGACAAACGCCGCGTTGCAGCCGTAGCGCGGCCACGGCTTGGTCTCGACCTCGAACAGATCGACGCAGAAATCCTCGTGGATCGGCGGGCCTTCGTTGGCGCACCACAACAGATAGGTATCCTCGAGGAAGCCCTCGCCCGCGACATCCTTCTCGTTCTGCAACATCGCCATCGCCACTGTCTCCTTGGCTGAGTTCGCCTCAGACTAGCGGCCACGGCGCGGCGGATAAAGGACACGTTGGCGATACCAGCCAGAACGTTCCGGTATGACTTCGGCCGTCAGGGGCCCGAGGTCGCCATCACAATGGGTTTACCGAAACTGGGAGTCGCCCGCCCAACGCCCTATCTAAATCATGGCAACGAAATGCACTCGGAATCGAGGAGGCGGCGTGTCCGGAATCTGGAGTTCTTCGCAGCGATGGCTCGGGGGCGTCGTCGGGGTAATGATCGTGGTTGCGTCGCAGGCCGCGTCCGCGATTCCCAAGTCGGATCCTTGGCCGCGCTGGGCCGCGCACGATCCCGTTTCGGTCGCCATCATCGACCACCGTTCGTGGGACCGCTTCCTCGAGAAACACCTGATCGCCGGCGAGGACGGCGTCAACCGGCTGTCTTACGGCCGGGTGAGCGGCGCCGACCGGCGCGCGCTCGATGCCTATCTCGTGGGCCTGGCGGCGATCCCGATCAGCGACCACCAGCGCGACGAGCAACTCGCCTATTGGATCAACCTCTACAACGCGCTGACGGTCAAGGTGGTGCTCGACCACTATCCGGTGGCCGGCATACTCGACATCAATATCTCGCCCGGTTGGTTCTCCATCGGGCCGTGGCGCAAGAGGCTGATACGGGTCGAGGGGCACGAGCTCTCGCTCGACGACATCGAGCACCGGATTCTGCGGCCCCTTTGGCGCGATCCGCGTATTCACTACGCGGTCAACTGCGCGTCGACGGGGTGTCCGAACCTGCGTTTACGCGCCTATACCGGCGCCACCGTCGAAGCCGAGCTGACCGCTGCCGCACGTGATTACATCAACAATTGGCGCGGCGTCATGTTCGACCGCGGAGTGCTCTACGTATCCAGCATCTACAAATGGTTCCGCGAGGATTTCGGCGGAACCGACGCATCGGTGATCGCCCACCTCCGGGCCTACGCCGAGCCGGCGCTGGCCGGCCGGCTCGCGCGCGCACGCGACATCGGCGGCCACCATTACGACTGGGCCCTCAACGATGCCCAGCGGCGGCGCTGACGGCCGCGCCGTTACTAACGGCGGTAGCTTGGATGCGCGGGTGCCGGCTCCGGGCCGGCGGCAATCGCCGCCGGCCGTCGGAACGATGGCACATTCGTCGACGTGTCCGCGACGCCGGCGAGCTCGAGCTTCTGATCGACGATCCCCTTGCACAGGACCAGCGTTATCAGCAGGAGATAGTACTGATCGTAGGTCGACATGTTCAGGAACGCGCCGCCCACGGCGTAGGCCACGAGCGATAGCTTGAGCATCCCGGCATAGCGGTATTCGTTGATCAGATCCGGTCTGTCTCGCGTCCGTTTCTGGATCGACGTACAGGTGCGCAACCCGGTTATCCCGATGGCGAGGAACAGGATCAGCCCGATGAATCCCTGGGTGCCAAGCACCTCGAAATAAATGCTGTGGACGTTTCGCCGCTTCGAATCGGGATTGTACTTCGAATAGATCTTTTCCCTGCCCCGGAAGACGCCGAATCCGCCGCCGGTGAAGGGTCTGTCCTTGGCGACGTTGATGGCGAAGGTCCAGATCCGGAGCCGGCCCTGCGCCGATCCGTCTTCCTCGTAGTTTTCGATGGAATGCATCCGCTCGACCCATTTCGACGGGATGACCGGTACGAGCACGATTGCCAGCGCGACCGCGGCGGCGCCGAACGCCAGGCGCCGGTTCGACTTCCACCACCACGCGATGGCCAGTGCCGCCATGGCAAGGAACGCGCCCCGCGAATAGGACCCGATGACGGAGACAAGGGACAGGGGTATCGATGCGTTGAGCCCCCAGCGGATCCATTTGTTGTCCGCCTTCAGCGCCAGATAACGCATCAGAGGCAGGATCATCAGCGTGGCCACGGCGAGCTCGTTGTTGCCGAAGATGATCGAACTCGGCGGCCCCCACACCCGGTACTGTCCGCCGGTCATGAGCGTGAATATGCCGCCCTTGACCGCGAAATATCCGACCGATACGACGATGATCCAGATCAGAATCTCGAGCCGCTTTTCCGAGCGCATGAGCGCCAGCGTGAGGAAGATCATCAGGATGCCCTTGGCGAATTTCCGGAACGGCGCGCCCGCCGCGTCGGGAACCAGCGCACGCAACGTGGTGAAACCTGTCCAGGCCAGGTAGACCGCTATCAGAACGATGATCGGATCCCACGAGATCTTCTTTTCTTCCTTCGACATCAGCCACGAAACGACCGTCACCACCGCGATCAGCATCGCCACCGGGAATTCGCTGATGAAGCCCCAGGCTAGCCGATGCGGGTTCATGATCGAGATCCATGTCCACATCATGATGCCGACATGGGGCCGCAACAGGATGAAGGGCACCGATCCGAAAATGATGATCGTAATGATTAGATCGCGCATGAGACCGCCTGATGCGGCAAGGGCCGCAGGTAAAGAACGAGGGTGCACGAGCCGGAGGCCCGTGCGCCACGCGACCGATTATGCCCGATCGCCTGTTAACACTTGATTAGACACGAATGCTCCGCATTGCCCCCGGCCTCAAAAAATGGCTCAGGGCTTGGTCAGCGGGAACGCTCGTTGGACGTAGGCGGAGATCAGGTCGATCGACTCCGATACCGACAGCCGGTCGGTATCGACCACCAGCTCGCACGCTTCCGGCGCCTCGTAGGGGGCTGAAATCCCGGTAAAATCGGTAATCTCGCCGGCCCGCGCCTTCTTGTAGAGCCCCTTGGTATCACGCCTCTCGCAGGTCGACAGATCGGCCTTTACGAAAATTTCATGAAATTGGCCCAGCGCCGCGTCCCGCGCCCGTTCGCGATCCGATAGGTAGGGCGAGATGAAGGCGCTGACGACGATGACACCGGCTTCGGCGAACAATGCCGCGACCTCGCCCACGCGGCGGATATTCTCCGCGCGGTCCTCGGGGCTGAACCCGAGATTGGCGTTGAGCCCGTGGCGCAGATTGTCGCCGTCGAGGATGTAGACCTGATAGCCCATACCGAAAAGCTCGCGTTCCAGCTCTACGGCCAGGGTCGTCTTTCCCGCCCCGGACAGCCCGGTGAACCACAACACGCCGCCGGCGTGCCCGTTGCGCACCGCGCGCATATCGGGATCGACCCTGTAGATCACCTCGGTCACGTTGGTCGCGCGCCGGGTCAACAGCTGGCGCTGATCGGGATATCCCGTCATGTCGATGCCGCCGACGCCGACGACGGTCTCTCCGTCGATCAGGACAACGCGGCCCGTGGGCAGCCCGCTCTCGACGGTGTCGATCGCCAGCACGCGCTCGGCCCGCACGATCACGTCGGCGAGCGCGGCACGGGGCACCTGGTCCGCCTCGCCCGTGGGCGACGGCTCGATGACGCGCTCGATGCGCTCGACCGTTACCGGCAGCGCCACGGGCGATGCGCCGGGCCGGAGCGACAACATCGACGGAACGGTCAACGGCGCCGCCGCCGACCAAGCCAGACGGATCCGGAATACGGTCGATTCCAGCGGCGGGTCATCCCGATGACTGATCAGCTCGCCCGGCTCCACCGTCGGATTGCCGTCGAGCGCGATCGCGACACGTCGATCCGCCCCGGCCCGATCGATCGCCGAGCCGGAGCCCGAATCGGCAAGCTCGATGACCTTGGCGACCCGGTTGGACGGCGACAGGAGAATGTCGTCGCCGAGTGCGATGGTTCCGCTTTCGATTCGGCCCAACAGGGAGTTTTCCGGCGTCGACGCCCCGGTGACCGTCATGCGGAGGGGATCCGACGCTCGGGGCGCCGGCCCGCATGCCTCTAGCGCCTCGCCCAGCGTCGGCCCGAGATACCATGGCAGATCCAACGACCGGTCGAGCAGGTCATCCGCCTGCGAGGCGCAGACCGGGACGACCGCGGCAATTTCGACGCCGCTGCCTTCCAGGCGACGCTTCTGGCTGCGCTCGGCCGTCGCCAGCCGCTTGGCGTCGATATCGGCCGGGCCCCCGGCCTCGATCGCCACAACGACGATGCTGGCGCCCGAAAGCCGCAGCCAATTGGCGATCGTTTCCGCATTTGCCCCGTCGTCGTCGACGCCGGCAATCAACAATGCCGCGTCGCACCGAATGCCGGAGGCGAAAAGACGATCGAAACAGGGCAATTCATCCGACGCATCGTAGACGACGAACGACGCTTTTCCGGCTGAGATCGCAAGCGGTCCGACGCTAACGTCGTCGATCACGCGCTCTGCTTGGCCGCCACCCTGGAGCTCGTTCCGGAGCGCCGCCTCTCGCACAATCGGCAGCACGGTGGCATCCCGACAAAGCCGCGCCCTCAACACCGATCCCTCGGGTCGGTCGATCATAAGGATGGTCTTCGCGCTGGTTGCAATCGAATCGTTCACGGCGGTCACAATCGTCATCGATTACAATCCTTTCCGGCGAGCTTCGCACGGAACCAAGCCGCAAATTTCGATGTGCCCGGCCAGATTGCGCCGGTTGGATTAACATATTTCCAAATTCAAGTCGTTCATTGAAAGCCGGGCCGTGCGATCTCGGATATGCGGCACCGGCGGCGGCTCATGGATTGTTAACCGGTTCGGGTTGAACTTGGCCGCAGCGACTTCGTTGAAAATTGCGCCTTCATGTCCTTGGAAATCGAGACGGACACGCCTCCGGAAGCGGATCTGGAAAGACCGGCGACCCGTTCGGATCGGGTGACCGAGTCCGCGCCCGACCCCGGTTTGAAGGTCCTGATCGTCTCGTGGTACTTCCCACCGTTCAACACCATGGGCGCATCGCGCATCGGCAACCTGGCCAGGCATCTGTTGCAGCGCGGCCACGACGTTCGGGTCGTCGCCGCCAAGGACATCCCGGCGCAGCCGACGCTGGAGATGGATTTTCCCGAGGAACGGGTCTGCCGCACCCGCTATCTCGATATCGACGCTCTGCCCAAGCTGGTCCAGAGAATCCGGGAACGGCTCGCGCGCAAGCGTGGCGCGGGTGCCGACGACGAGGATTCCGACGCCGCCCCGGTCAATGTCGCGGCCGGCGGCGCGCTGGGCGGAAACTCGACCGGCGCGCTCGGCAAGCTGCTGTTCTGGTATCACCAGATCGTCGCGTTTCCCGACCAGCGTGTCGGCTGGTTGCCGTGCGCGGTGGGCGGCGGTCGCAAGTTCGTCGGATCCTGGCGCCCCGATATCGTGTTCGCCAGCGCGCCGCCGTTCACCACCCTGTTCGTTGGCCGCGCCCTCGCGCGCCGTCTGTCGGTACCGTGGGTCGCCGAGTATCGCGACCGTTGGATCGAAGACAATTACGAGACCCTGGCGCCGTGGCGCCTGTGGGTCGAGCGCCGGATGGAAAACCGGCTGCTTCACGACGTATCCGGGATCGTCACGGTTTCCGAGCCGTGGGCCGCGGACTATCGAAAGCGGCTCGGCAAGCCCGTCACCGTCGTTACCAACGGGTTCGACCCGGCGGAGTTTCCCGAGGACTTCGATCGCGGGGCGAGCGATCCATCGATCCTGCGGATCGTCTATACCGGCATTCTCTACGGCAACAAGCGCGACCCGTCGCCGTTGTTCCAGGCGCTGGCCGACATGGGCGAGAAATCAGCCTCCGTTCGGGTCGAGTTCTATGGCACGCAGCCGAACTTTCTGAATCAATTGACCGCGCGTTACGGCATCGCGCATCTGGTCGAGATTCACGATCCCGTCTCGTACCGGGAATCAGTTCGGCTACAGATGCAGGCGGACGTGCTGCTGCTGATGCAGTGGAACGACCCCAGGGAACAAGGCAATGTTCCCGGCAAGCTGTTCGAATATTTCGGCGCCCGGCGCCCGGTCCTCGGCCTCGGGATCGAGAATGGCGTGCCGGCGAAACTGCTCGCCGAGCGCGGCGCTGGGCGCGTGACCAACGATCCCGCGGAAATCGCCCGTATGCTCGAGGATTGGATCGAGGAGAAGCGCGCCAATGGCGCCATCCCCTTGGTCCCGGCCGAAGCGCGCCGCGGCCTGACCCGGTCCGAGCAGTATGCCGGGATCGAGCGGCTGCTCTACGAGGTGCTGGAAACCAACGACTAAGCGGCGACGCCCATCCGGCGCGCCAGGTCGTCGACGATGCGCCCCGCCGTCCGGCCATCCCACAGCGCCGGCCGGACGCCATCGGACCATCGCCCGGCCAACACCTCGTCGACCAGGTGGGCGACATCTTCCGGCTCCGCCAGGCGGTTCGTTCCCTGGGTGATGGTGACAGGCCGCTCGGTATTGGGCCGCAGCGTCACGCAGGGAATGTTCAGATAGGTGGTCTCTTCCTGCAAGCCGCCCGAATCGGTGATGATGAGACGGGCTTCGCTGACCAGGCTCATGAAGCGGATATAGCTCATCGGCTCGGTCAGATGCACGCCGGGCGCGGCCTCGAGCTTATCTAGGAGGCCGAAGCTCGTCAGGTTCTTCCGCGTCCTGGGATGCACGGCGAAGACCAGCGGGACTTCCTCCGACAGTCGGACCAAGGTGGCGACGAGATGGGACGCGGTGTCCGGCTGATCGACGTTGCTCGGGCGATGCAGCGTTACGACGGCATAGGACCGAGGCTTGAGGCCGAATTCCTTCGGCACGCCGGCGCTTTCGATCGATGGCCGCAACAGCTCGTACGAATCGAGCATAATGTTGCCGACCAGCGAGATGCGCTCCTTCGCGACACCCTCGGCCAGGAGGTTCTCGTCACCGTCGTCGGATGGCGTCCACAGCATGTCGGCGATCGAATCGGTGACGATCCGGTTGATCTCCTCGGGCATGGTCCAGTCGCGGCTGCGCAGCCCCGCCTCGACGTGGCCGACCGGGATCAACAGCTTCTTCGCCGCGAGCGCGCAGGCGATGGTCGAATTGACATCGCCGAAGACGATCGTCACGTCGGGGCGCTCGGCCAGGCACAGCTTCTCGTAGGCGACCATGACACCGGCGGTCTGCTCGGCGTGACTGCCGCTGCCGACCCCGAGATGGTGATGCGGCTCCGGCAGGCGCAGATCGGTGAAAAACGCGTCGGACATGTTGACGTCGTAGTGCTGGCCGGTATGGATCAGGATCGGCTCGCACCACGCCTGTCCGAACATGGCGTGATAAAGCGGCGCCACCTTCATGAAGTTGGGGCGGGCGGCGGCTATGAGATGGGCTTTGATCATGGCTGCGTTCTAGCAATGGCTGGTTAATATGGTCTTGCCCGTCACGCCGGGCCGCGCTCAGGCTCCGAAAACGCCGGCTCAAGCCTTTGGAACAGTACCTCCAGCGAACAGATGCGATTGTACTGCTCGTTGTCGCACACCCGAGCCACCTCGAACAACCGTCTGGCGTAGGGGAACTCGAGGTCGATGACGCGCCCGACATAGTCGTCGCTCAGCCAGTAGGGCCTGGGGGCGGGCCGGCGATGCTTCAATCGATAGGTGAAGCGCCTGAGAATCGGCGGCCGGGCGTAGGTCTTGAAGTCCTTGATCAGGCGCTTGAGCGGCGGCTCCGAGGCGAGGCCGTGGCCGTAGACGGTATCGTACGCCGCGAGGCGCGGGTTGATGGCGCGGATCAGCCGGGCCTCGAAGCGGCCGGAATTCTTGATCCTCAACGGCAGATTCAGGGCGTCGGGAACTATGTTCTCGTCGATGAACGGCGTCAGAGCCGGGGCCAGGCGATTGTTGACGCTGTTGTTGCGGCCCATCCAGAAGCGGCAGCGAAACTCGGGATAGACGCGCTCGACCTCGCGCCGCGAAAGGCGCTGGCCGGCAATGCCGAGGGTCGCGCGTATCTTGTCTTCGAGCGCCCGGTAGTAGCGCTCGGTGTCGAACATGCGGGTACACCAGGCGGGATCGAACTGGCTGTAGAACGTCCACAGAACCTGGCGAATGCTGAACCGCCGGTCGGGCAGGTAGAAGAAGTTCCGGAACACCTCGCCGCCGCCGCCGTTGAGCATCAGCCGGCCGCCCCGGCTCGCTTCGCGGCGGGTCGCGAGATCCGAGCCGTTCTCGAACAGGCCGTCGGCCGGATGGCCGTGAAAGGCCTGGAAATTCCGTTCGATCACGTCGGGAAAGGCGTCGGGCTCGATGCGGGCGGATCGGCTCTTGTCGACGTGCGAGAGCTGGAATCCCTCGCTCGCGGCAACGTGCTTCGCGACCACGACGTCGTCATCCTCGGAGCCGCCATAGACATGGATTCTGGGCGAGACGCCGCGTTCCATCAGCAGCGCCAGCGTCAGCCTGGAATCGTAGCCGCCGGAGAGCGCGGTATCGATCCGGTCGCCGAAGCAGCCCACGATGGCGTCGTAATAGGCGCGTAGGTTGGCGAGATTCCGGGCCAGATGCTCGTCGTCTCCTGTGCGCGGTTCCGCCGTCGCCGGCGCGGGGCCCCAGGGCCTGGTTTCGACGCCCGATCCGAAGCGGAGGATCTCGTGGCAATCGATCAGCCCGATCTCGCGGAACACGCTGGCGCCGCCGTAGGTCGAGCCCTGGAAAACGTACTCGTAGGCCGCCTGCGCATCGACCGTCACCTTTCCGGCCGCGTCGGCGATGGCGAGAAACGAGCTCGACAGCACGCCGGAGGTCGAATCCCGCCACACCGGATATGTTCCGAACGGATCAGTAAACAGCTCGAGCACGCCACCAGTGGCGATCAGCACGCAATAATGGCCATGAAGCGACGCGCGCCGGATCGTCCCCGATTGGAAATCGCGCAACAGGTGCTCGAGTGCGGTCTCGCCGGTGGCGCCGTCATAGAGCATGGTGCCGACGGCGACACAGAAATCCCCGTTGTCGCGGACGACGACGTTGCCGCTCTCGCCGCATTGCTTGGGATAGACCGACACCGCCGCGGCGCCGGCGCGCAGCTCCCGGGGCGCGGCGAATCCTTGACGCTCGAACGAGGCCAGCAAGCGCTCGCGCCTGGCCGAGCCCGTTTCCGAGCGATCGTCTCGAACGAGGAAGAACCCGCCCATCTGGTCCCGAGCATGCCTGATCCGTCGTCCGCCATCTGAGGCCAATAGCGGTGAACATTCGCTTAATCGACCACCGGAGCGGCCGACGACTGTCGAGATTCTTTACGGTGCTCCCGCGTGGTCCCCGGTGCGGCGACCCAGGTCATTGATTTGTAACGCAAAACCAACCTGGCATGATTCTTGCTGCTTGACGGTTCACCGGCACGACCGGATTCTTCAAAACGTGGCGCGAGGGGATCGATCATGACCAAACGGACGGGGCTTTTCCTCATTCTCACACTGTCGATCGGTTTGGCGCTGCCCGCGGCCGCGTCGCAGAACGAGTCCCGGGTCGAGGCGCAAATGCCGAACTCGCCCGCCGAACGCGCCGCCCAGATGCTGCGGTCCGACAAGGATCACCTGATTACGGCCGCCGAGGCCGTCAATCTCGCCGAATCGGCGGCCAAACAGGCCCTGGCCGCCGCCAAGGACGCCAAACGCGCCGCCAAGGCCGCGCGTGTCGCCGCCGATAAGGCGGTGCGGTCCGCGCGGGCGGCCAGGCTCGCTCTCGAGACCGCCAAGGGGGCCGCGATGCGGCCGCGGGCGCCGCTGCCCGACCTGCCGACACCGGCGACGTCGAAACTGAAGCCGGCATCGCCCACGGCGAAGGCGGCGCGGCGCGGCGCGGAGCCCGAGCTTCCTGCGGCCCGCGCGTTCCGCGCTCGGTCCAAGGCCCGGTCCAAGAACCGGCCCGAGCCCAAATCCAAGAAACGCGCCGCGAAAACCGATGCGGCGAAACGACGGGCCGCCAAGCCGATCGAGCGCGCCTCGCGGACGTTGGTGCTTCGCGTCGGCCCCGGCAAGCAATACAAGACACCGAGCCAGGCCGCCCGCGCCGCCCGCAACGGCGACGTCATCGAGATTACGGCCGGCGTCTATGAAGGAGACGTCGCGGTGTGGCGCGCCAACAACTTGACGCTGCGTGGCGTCGGCGGGCGAGTGCACCTCAAGGCGGCCGGCAAGGCGGCCAAGGGCAAGGCCATCTGGGTGATCAGGGGCGACCATGCGGTGGTCGAGAACATCGAGTTCTCGGGCGCCAAGGTGAGCGGCAAGAACGGCGCCGGCATCCGCCTGGAGGGAACCGGCCTGACCATTCGCAACAGCTATTTCCACCACAACCAGATGGGCCTTCTGACCGGAAGGAACCCGCTGAGTGACGTGGTGATCGAGAACTCCGAGTTCGCCTACAACATTGTCGATAGCCGCCGCAAGCGCCCGCTCGGCCACAACATCTACATCGGCGCCATTCGGAGCTTCACGCTGCGCAACAGCTACGTCCATCACGCCACGTTCGGACATAACGTGAAATCCCGCGCGGCGACGAACCGTCTGCTGTACAACCGGCTGGCCGACGAAGGCGACGGCAATTCGAGCTACATTGTCGACCTTCCCAATGGCGGTGCCTCGTATCTGATCGGCAACGCCATCCAGCAGAGCCGGTACACCGACAACTGGTCGCTGATCAATTTCGGCTCCAAGGTCAGCACCCCGCTCGACCGCCTGTACCTCGCCAACAACACCCTGGTGAGCGAGCGCAAGGACAGTCGTTTCGTGAGCAACCGAAGCTCACGCCCGGTCATGTTCGTGAACAACATTTTGGTCGGCAAGGGAAAGCCGGCGCGGGGGCCGAGCCAGCTGTTCTCGAACCTGATGATCCAGCGCAAGAGCCTGGATGCGATGGCGCGGCTTAACGGCACACCCCGCATGCGCAAGGCCCGCGCGCCGTATTCCGGCAACTTCACCGCCAACAGGCCAGGCTTCGTGGACCTCGCCGGGCGCGACTACAGGCTATCGCCCTACTCGCCGGCGATCGACATGGGCCGCGATCCGGGCGCCGTCGAGGGCGTGTCTCTGATGCCGAGGTTCGAATTCCAGAACCGCATCCAGCTTGCCGAGCGTTCGCGCCACGGCCCCATCGACCTCGGCGCGTTCGAGTTCATCGGCGACTAGTCGGCTGTCCGCAACAGCGCGGTGGTGCGCTCGATGAGCGCGGGCGCCAGGGTAGTTTCCTGGATCGACCAGAACGCGTCTCCCGGGACCGTCTCCACCATCGGCGCCGAGCCCGCCTCGCGCCAGCGCTCGATCACGCGCTGCGACGCGGGCGCCGGCTCGCGGCCCGCCTCCGGGACGATCTCGATCCAATCGATATGAAGGCCGTCCGGTAGCTCGGCGCGCGCCAGGTCGACGGCATCGAGAGCGCCGGCCAGCTCGGGCGCCAGCTCGTAGCCTGCGATTTCGAGGGTTTCGCCGGCGCCAAGCGCGGCACGCATGGACTTGGTGGTCTCACCGCCGCCGGCGGCCATCTCCGCGGCAATCTTGAGGCGCAGGAACTGGGTCAGCAGCGTGCGCCCCGACACCGTCGGCTGCCACAGCATCAGACGGTGGCAGATCTCCGGTTCGGCGCACGCCGTCTCGACGGCGAGCGCGGCGCCGAGCCGAAGGCCCCAAAGCGTGATGCGCCCATAGCCATGCGCGCCGAGCCAGCCGCAGCCGGCGACGACATCCTCGCGCCAGGTCTCCCAGCGCGCATCGGCGAACTCGCCGGTGCTGTCGCCGCACCCCGTCAGGTCGAGCATCAAGACGCCGTAACCGAGCCCGGCCAGCGCCTCGGCCTGCAGCGCGGCCATGCGCCGCGACTGGTTCATCTTCTCGGCGAAGGGATGGGTATAGACCACCGCCTCGCCCCGCTCCGGCGTGCCCATGGGCGGGTGATGGATCGCGAATAGCCGGCCGTGCGGCCGGTCGATGAACAATGGCTGCCTGTCGCCGCTCTCGGCGTGCGGAGCCGGGCTGTGCCGCTCGAGCGTTTGGATCGCAGTCGTCTCCGACATCGGCCTCGTCCGTCTCCGGGTGAGTCTCTGATGCGCTTATTGGACCAAAAGGTAACGAATGAATGAACCGGCAAGCCGTGCCGGCGGTTGTAACCCGGAACGGAATTTGCGAAGGTCGGGCCGCCCTGTGTCGCCGGCTGTTCCCAATCGGGTCGAAGGCCTGAAGGAGAAGATGATGTTTTTTGCCGTGGTCGCGCACAGTGAGGACATCGATTCGGATGGCGCGCTCGACGAGATCGTGGCGCAGTGTCGCGACAAGCTCGGCGACAGGCTGCCGAAGGCGGGCATGCTTTTTTCCGCCATCGACCTGGAGCACGACCAGATTCTCGAAGGGATCAACGATGCCTGGCCCGGCATCGAGCTCATCGGCTGTACGACCGATGGAGAGATTTCATCCGAGCTCGGTTTCCGAGAGGATTCGATAACACTGGTGCTGTTCGGCTCGGACACCATTGAATTCGCCGCTGGGCTAGGGCGTGACGTCAGCAAGGATATCCCGGCCGCCTGTCGCGGCGCCGTGGATATGGCCAGGGCGAAGTCCGACCTGCCAACGGCGATTTGCATCACCCTGCCGGAAAGCATGACCACCAGTGCGCAGCGGATCGTCGAAACGCTGGGCCAAAACCTCGATGCGAACGTGCCGGTGATCGGGGCGACGGCAGCCGATAGCTTTCGCCTCGAAGCTACGCATCAGTTCTGCGGACGCGAGATGTGTTCGGACGCGGTGCCGGTCCTGCTTATTTCCGGCCCGCTGGTGTACTCGGTCGCGGTCGAGAGCGGCTGGGAGCCGGTCGGCGAACCCGGACTGGTGACCCGTTCGGAAGGGACCGTTCTCCACGAGATCGACGGCCGACCCGCGCTCGACTTTTATCGGCGGTTTCTCGGAGAGACGGCGGCCCCGACCCCCGAATGCCCGTTGGCGATGCTGGACGAGCAGGGTGAGGTCGAATGTCTGCGCGCGACCGGGGGTGTCGTGGATGCCGACACCGGCGCCATCACCTATCTCGCCGAGGTCCCCGAGGGCACGATGGTGCAGATCACCGTCGCCGATCGGGGCGCCATTCTCGCCGGTTGCACGGCGTCGATCGAGAAAGCCTTCGCCGGCTACCCCCATGGCAAGACCCCGGACGCGGCATTGTTCTTTTCTTGCGCCGCCAGGAAGCTCTTGCTCGGCACCCGGACGACGGAGGAGTTCGCCATCATCGAATCGGTGATCGGCAAGGACATACCCGTCTGTGGATTCTATGGTTATGGCGAAATTGGACCACGCGACACCAACGACGAGACCTCGAAGTTCCACAATGAAACTTTCGTTTCGCTCATCATGGGGACTTGAAGGCCGGGACATGCCGCTTGGAGGACAGCGCGAAATTCATATGGGGGTTGGCGAGCCGCCATGACCAGCGACGAACAAACCCGCGAGGATAAGGCCGCCCAGGTGACCGCCTTGAATCGGCAGGTTCGGGTGCTCGAGCGAAAGCTCACCCGATCCGAGGAAAATCGCGTCCGCTTGGAAGAGGCGAAGGACCGGTTCGATACGCTCTATCGCAACCTCATCGGCGAGCTCGACGAACAGAAGGAGCTGCTCGACGAAAAAAACAGCATGCTCGAATCCCTTTCATCGAAGCTCTCCAAGTATCTGGC
>PVBE010441121.1_pt1 | contig 18623 bp, 15 predicted proteins | sample 1631181 | NCBI WGS metagenome assembly PVBE01 (sample SAMN08397723, study PRJNA350692) | Marine metagenome, whole genome shotgun sequencing project. | isolation source: water | place: Pacific Ocean | collected 2012-04
CATCTGTTCCCTTGCCCTGGACCTTTCCTTCATCATCCGTAAGCCCGCCCTGTTCGACATGTTTTTTCGCGTTGTCCCAGGCGCCTCCGGCGGCGGCCATCATGATCGCCACGGCGAATCCACAGGCGAGCGTTCCGGCGAGAAGACCCATGACCCCGGCGACACCAAAGAGAAGCCCGACCACGATCGGACAGGCGATCGCGATACAGGAGGGTAGAATCATTTCCCGTTGTGCGCCCTTCGTGGAAATCGAGACGCACGATGCGTAGTCCGGTTCGGTCGTTCCCTCCATGATTCCCGCGATTTCGCGGAATTGTCGGCGGACTTCCATCACCATGGCTTGCGCCGCGCGGCCGACCGCTTTCATCGTCATCGCGCAGAAGACGAAGACCATCATGCCCCCGAGGAAGAGCCCGATCAGTACGTTTGGATTCATCAGGTTGACCCGGTAGAAAGTCATGAAGTGATCGAGGGAGGCTTCGGCAACCGGAACGATTTCCATGTTGCGCGATTTTCCTTCGATCTTTTTGTCGAACCGGTTGACCACCATAAAGGTGAGTGCGGCTCCTTCTTTTCCCTCGAAAGTATGCGGGGCTCCATTTTTGGTTCCCGTTCCATTTCCCAAGAGAAGTCCCTTATCTCCGGCCTGTTCGAACGTCATATTGTCGTAAGAGTAAATGCCGCGAGGATCTTCTGCGTTGTATTTTCCTTCTATGGCACTCTTGTCAGAGGTTCTGGAGACCATGTCGATTCCGGCCCGAACTTCCTCCACGTAAGCGACGAGAAGGGCCATGGCGGTCAGAGCGGCTGATGCGATCGCGAAGCCCTTTCCGGTGGCGGCGGTGGTGTTTCCGCAAGCGTCGAGAGCATCGGTTCGTTCCCGAACTTCTTCGGGAAGGCCGGCCATCTGAGCGTTTCCGCCGGCGTTGTCAGCAATCGGGCCGTAGGCGTCCGTGGCGAGCGTAATCCCGAGGGTCGAGAGCATTCCGGCCGCGGCGATCGCGATCCCGTAGAGACCCCGGATCGGTTCATCGAAACCGCCTGCGAGGGAGAAGGAAAGGAACATGCCGACGACGACGGTGATGACCGGGATTCCAACGGCAAGCATCCCGACAGCGGTTCCGTCGATAATGACGGTGGCCGGTCCGGTGAGTGCATTTTTCGCGATTCCCTTTACCGGGGAGTATGCATTTGAGGTGTAATATTCCGTCGCCTTGGCCACAATGACCCCTGCGACCAGGCCGACCAATACAGAAAACCAGACGCCCCAGATGTAATTCTTGATCCCCAGGGGTCCGACATCCCCGTTTGCAAGGAGCGGTGAATTATTCAAGAGCAGGACTCCCAGTCCGAGCGCCGCGACCGCCGTAAGTACGGTGGCGGTGTTGATTCCGCGGAAGAGCGCTCCCATAAGAGCCTTGAGGCTGGTATCCGTTCCGGTACGAACAACGAAGCAGGAGATTACGGCGAGGATATTTCCGACCGCGCCAATCAACATTGGGTACATAACCCAGGGTAGTGATTCCGTTGCACTTACGGTTCCCCCGATCATCGATTGCGCGGCGGCAAAGCCGAGGGCCGCGGTCGAGAGGATCGATCCACAATACGATTCGTACAGGTCGGCACCCATACCCGCAACGTCACCGACGTTATCCCCGACATTGTCTGCGATGGTCGCCGGGTTACGGGGATCATCTTCCGGGATATCCGCTTCAATTTTTCCGACGAGGTCTGCACCGACATCGGCCGCTTTTGTGTAAATACCCCCACCCACACGGGCGAAGAGGGCCTGCGTCGAAGCTCCCATTCCGAAGGCGAGCATGACGACAACAACCTGTCCCAAAGGCATTTCAAGGATGTTGTTACAGACATAGAACCAGGCGGCGATGTCCAGGAGGCCGAAGCCGACGACGATGAATCCCATCACCGCCCCGGAACGGAAGGCAATTTTCAAGCCGTCGTCCAGATTGTTGCTTGCCGCCTGCGCCGTTCGCGAAGAAGCGTGCGTCGCCGTGTTCATTCCGAGGAATCCGCAAAGACCGCTGAAGAAACCACCGGTCAGGAATGCGAAGGGAACCAGGCCGTGCTGGATTTTAAAGACGAATGCCATGATTCCCAGGACGATGCAAAGAATGACAAAAACAATTCCCACGACCTTGTATTGCTGGAAAAGGTAGGCGAAAGCGCCTTTGCGGACCGCGGCAGCGATATGTTGCATCTTCTCGTTTCCGGCATTCGCTTTTTTCATCTGTTGGTGGAAAATCCACGCAAAGACGAGCGGGATCACCGCACCGATCGGAACGAGGATCCAGAGCATTCCAATCTGGGTAGAGAAGTCGATCTTTGCATTTTCGTCCCCCGAGGCAAATGCCGGGAGTGCAAAGAGACCGAGAAAGATGAAACTGAGGACCGAGAGCGCCGTCGCTTTTCGCATTGGAGTTCCTTATCTGAAGGTTTGAAGATTGGCAAAGGAATAGCAAATGCCTCTTCCCCTGTCAAGGACAAGCAGACCCGCTTTTCCTTAATGATCGTGGCCGTGGTCGTCCGGTTTCGGAGGAGAGGGGGCACGGGAAGGAATGTTTTCGATTTCGATCCGATATCGACTGTCCTGGGTCTGCGTCCCCGTTGCGCGGATATCGATGTGGTATCGCCCTGGGATCTGGATTTGAAAGGGGATCTGGACTTCTTTTTCTTCTGTAATCTGTCTTTTCAGGAAGGGAACTCCATTCTCCAGAGAGAGTGTGATTTCAAGGTTTGTCTGCCCAATCCGGGTAAGGTGGAGGGTGGGGCTCCCTGGAGCCGGAATGAGGAAAAAGAACGAATCGACGTCATATTGAGGGAGTAGATTTCCGTACAGAGGCTGCTCTTCCTGTAGAGGGGAGGCAAAGGGGTGTGTGTCGTTGAACTCATTTCGATCGATGAAATTTCCTCTTCTGGGGCCGTAATTTTCAAGGCTCAGAGTCTGGCGAACTTCCGAAAGGGCATTCTGGATAAACCCGCCATCGATGGGACCAAAATGGATCATTATTTTCTCAAGTGCTTTGACATACGGTTTCAATGTTTCACCATTCCTCGATCGATGAAAGGCGTGGGACGCTTGAAAAACCTGTCTCACTTCTGCGTAGAAGGCGGCCTGCTCCTCTGATACAGAACTCGCCACGAATTTTCCGGACATCTCTTCGGCTTGTGTTTGTGCTCTTTGCATCCACAGGTCCGCTTCCTGCCAGTAGGGCGAGGCGGCTCCTTCTTGACGCGCTTTTCTCCAACAGTAGATCGCCTGGAGGTACATGGTATCCCGGAGGAATCCTTCCATCGTATCCTGGTGCAGATAGAGACCCATTTGCGTCCGGAAGAAAACCGATTCCTCTTTGCTATATATGGCGAGCCGTCGGATCGTTTCCTCAAACCAGAGAAGAGAGAGTTCAAAAGCGCTTTTTGTCTCCTCTCCTTCGGAAAGCGCGAGTTCTTTCTGAAGCTCTTCATCTTCTTTCACATGGGAAAGAAAGTTGTCATCGAGAGTTCCGTTCTTCCAAGAGGGTTTGTGTTGCAGGATTCGCGCCAATTCGAAAGTAAGGTAGGGAGAGTGAGGGTTGACGCGGATTCCTTCGCGGAGTTTCAGGAGCCCGTACCGAATCCACTTCCAGGCTCGATCATAAGAGATTTGTTCTTCCGAATTGGCAATATTATAAGCGGAGTCCCAGGCGAGCATCGACCAGACTTCTTCGTTATGGGGTTGCAGTTTCGAAATCATCTCCATGATTTCGCGTGCCTGGTACCATCTGCGTTCGTCCTGTGCTTCCTTTAATTGAATCCAGAAGACGTCGATCGCGAGAGCGCGGAACGATCCGAGAAAGAGGGTTCCAATATAGGTGGGCACCATATCTTTCGCGGGAAGGTCACTCAATTGGGTCCGGCTTTTTTCTCGCACCTGTTCCGGGCTCTTCTCCAAGGCGAGATCCTGCAGGAGGATCAGCGCTGCCAGGGTTCCCAGGAATAAGAAGAGTACGGTGATTTTTCTCATCCGAAATCCTTGTACATCATAACGATCAAGCCAAGGAAAAGCAGAATGACCAATCGAGAGAAGAGCTCTTGTAATGCTTTTGCAATATCCGTCTTTCTTACAGCGAGGTCTTCCAGAAGAAAACGGGAAAAATCGAAGTTCCTGTAATCGGGAAAGAGAAGGAGGGCGATACGCGAACCGGTTCGGGAATATTCCAGAAGCCAGGGAGGAATGTTATCCGGGGTGCGCGCGATCTCGCCCTTCTCTTGGGCATCGTAATATCGGACCAGGGTTCGATCGACATCCTTGACCGCCTTGGTGACGAATCCATAGCTCGATCCCACCAGAAGAACCATAATTCCAGCGAGAACGCTGAGGGGACCGGAGACAAGGGAGGAAGCGACCACCGTGGCCGTCAGAATAAGGAGAACCCAGCAGTAGACAAGAAGGAGCCCTTTCATGAAATTCCAAGCGAACCATTCATCGGCCTGAAAGAGTTCACAGGAAGAGGGGCGTCCTGTGATCCGCATATCATCGTCCCCCGCGATCAGTACAATCTGAATCGGCTTTCCCCCCTCCAGAATCGATCGGGGGAAAGAGAAATCGTTCCATTCGTTTGCCTTCGCGAAGACCTGCTTCTCTATCTGCTGACTTCTGTCGTTGGTTTGAACAAGAATTCGCGTTGGACCGGTGAACCGGAAAAGGTTCCGGAGAGGGTCGATATTGATCCGGATTCGTCCGAATATTTCTTCCGGGAAGTCGGCCTTATCGAGATTGGGGAACTCCCAGGCGAGTGCACTTGTGGCCCAACCCTGGGCCTGAAGGCGGGGAGGGGATTCAAATTTTTGAACCGACCCTTGTGCGAGGAACCGACTCGCTTTTTTTCCTGCAATACGGAGAGAGTCTTCGGTTCCTTCCAACCAAATTTCTCCCTGGGCGGGCGAAAGGGTGACTTGAAAAGGAAGTCCCTTTTCGATCAATCCCTGGGGGAAAGTCCATTGGAAGGGGGTGTTGACCGTAAGGGTTTTCTCCGCCTCATGGAATTTCCCGGGCGTTCCTGCAAGTGTGAGTCGAACGAGAGAGGTCTTTCTTTCGGGAAAGAAGGTGCTGCCGGTGGCGAGGATTCCTTCGAGTTGATTTGCATTCACGGGAAGATCCTGGAATTGCCAGAGTAAGGTACCGGTCGGTTGTCCCGTGGAACGGCGAAGAGTGGGATCCGGTGGGTAGAACTCCACTCGTCCGAGGCCGGTAAAGGTCTCTGTTGGAATAATCGGTCTGGCGCGAAGAGGGGGAATCTTTTCTCCCTCGATCCATTTTACCGCTCCCAAAAACCCGAGAGAGATTCCTCCCAGGATCGCAACAAACAGAGCGATCGTAATGGCCATTCCCAGGTAACGGCCGAGGAAGAACGTACTTTTCCCAATCGGTTTTGTGGTCACCATGTGAATCCGTTTTTCTTCAAAGTCTGCTGGGAGAGTAAAGGCCCCAAAAAAGATGGCCACGAGTGCCGCGAAGAAGACGGTGGCTCGCAGGGACCACATTTCCAGAAGTCGCAGGCGGGAGGAAGGGTCAACCGATGCGAAGAAGGTCATGGAACTGAGGAGGGCGACGGCGAAAATGATGAGAACCAGGAATAATTTCCGTCGGACCGCTTCGCGCAGGGTGAGTAAAGCGATGGCCGAAAGTTGTCCGATCACTTTCATTCCGGTTTTTCCTTCTCCTTCTCTTCAATGGTTTGAAGGAAGATTTCCTCAAGGCTTTCCCTCGTTTTTTCAGAATGAACCAGGCGGGCTCCCGATTCTCCCGCGAGGGATTCTATTTTCGCTTTTGTCTCTTCCGAGAGATTTTCGAAGGTCATGGTGAAGGAGGAGTCTTGTTGGAGAATCTCTTTTACCGAGCCGAGTTTGCGAAGTTTTCCCTGGTGAAGAATGGCGATCCGGTCGCAGATATTCTGGACGTCGGCCAGAAGGTGACTTGAAAGGAAGATTGTCTTTCCTTTCCTCTTTAGATCGAGAATGAGATCTTTCATCTGTCGTGATGAGATCGGGTCGAGGCCACTTGTCGGTTCATCGAGAATGACCAACTCGGGATCATTGATGAGGGCTTGTGCAAAGGAGACTCTGCGAATCATTCCTTTGGAATATTCTTTCAGTCTTCGTTTTCGGGCATGTTCGAGTCCGAACTGTTCGATCAGTTCATCCGTTCTTTTTTTTCGGGTCTTTCGATCGAGGTGGAAGAGTCTTCCGAAGAAGTCGAGTGTTTCATCGGCGTTGAGAAATTTGTAGAGGTAGGATTCCTCCGGTAGGAATCCGATTTTGGCTTTCACGGCGACATCGGTGGCTGGTTTGCCCAGAATGTGTGCGGATCCGGAGGTGGGGAAGAGGAGTCCGAGCAGAATCTTGATCGTTGTCGTCTTTCCCGAACCGTTTGGACCGAGAATACCAAAAATCTCTCCCCGGGGAATTTCCAGAGAAAGGTCTTCCAACGCCTTTACTTCCGTGCGACCGAGAAAGCTCCTGTAGGTCTTTGTCAGATTGCGGGTCTGAATAACCACGTCCATCCCGGTCACTACGCCCTTTCCTTTTGTTTCTTTGGGGAAATAATCTTCCTTTCTCGATAGGAAACGAACCTTTTGATTTCACCAAAGAGAGGTACCTATGGACAGACTTTTTCCTCAGAAAAAATCAGGTGCGAAAGGGGGGTCTAAGACCCGTGCTCGCGTGCTTCCTTCGCGATCTTGCGTATCATTTGACGCTCGCGACGGCGACGGACATCGCTCGGCTTTTCGTAGAAGGCGGTTCTCTTGATATCGCGAGTCAATCCTTCTTTCTCGCAGGCCTTCTTAAACCGTTTAAGCAACTGCTCCATGGACTCGTTGCTACGGGCTTTAACGCGAATCACGTACTCTTCACCCCATTTCAGTCGTGGTTGGAATCTAAGAAGCGGCGCATTCTAGCGGAGCCCTCCATTGGGCGCAAGAGATTTATCGGCAGTGGTTCTTCTCTTCTTGTGGAAAAAGATCACTTTTCTCGCTTTTGGATGCAAATTTTTGGTTTGAATCTCTATTATTGTAAGTTATAATTTATACAGTAGTTTAAAAAGAGAGAGAGGGGTTATGAAGAGCAAGGAAAGTCCGAATCTCTATGAGATTCTAAAGACCACGTCAGGCCCGAGAAAGGCCGGAAATCCACTACCCGTTCCGGAACCGATTCAGACCACGGTTCTTGAAGAACCGAGAAAAAACGTTCCCTTGATCGAGCCGCCTCGATCGGTGGTTCCCTCGAGACCTGTTTCCACTCCTGTGCTCCCCCGGGGAGAGCATTCGGAGGAAGAGCCTGGCGAGAAAACCATTCGCCTTACCTATAATACGGCTATATTCCTGGTTCTATCGGGGGTAGGGCTGCTTTTTATCGCGTATGCCCTGGGAGTTCGATCTGGGCGTTCCGGGGCGATGGCAGAAGTTCCCACCCGACCGATCGCGGAAGAAAAGATCATTTTTGAAGAGGAGACGGCCCCTCCTCTCCCTGATTCTGGAGCGATTCTGGCTCCTGTTCCGGAGAAACTGCTCACGATCAAACTATTGGAATGGTCGGGTCAGACCGCACGGGATCGGGTAAAAGCTCAGCAGAATGCAGAACGGATCAAAAAATCACTGACGCAAAATGGATTGCCCGCCTCCTTTTATCAACTGGTCACCCGAAAGGACAAAAAATATGTCGTCCTTCGGTACGGAAAATATAAGGAAGAGAAGAGTTCCGACGCCCGCAAGATGCTCGGAAAGTTGCGTCAATTCAAATACCGGGGAACGGCTTATTTCGCCCGGGCCGGCATCGAAACCATCGATAAAGATTGATTCTGGAGCTTTATTCAGCTATGGTTTCCTCCCTGCTACGGAGGAAGAATCCATGAGTATTCATACAAGCCTGAAAATTTCCGGAAAACTCGGCGGTCACCGCAACGTGTTGACCCGCCCCGAGCGTCTCGCCAAACTTCAAGAAGAGGGACGCAGGAAAGAGGGTGATTCCGTGTTTGGGCTGCAGAAGGTTCGTAACATCATGATGGTCACGAAGAAGGCCAAGAAGAAGAAGGATGAAGAAGAGGATGACAAGAAGAAATAATCTTCTTGCTCTCTTACGGTTGTAACGCCTTCTCAATTTTCTTTCGAAGTTCCGGTTCCTTCACAATTTCCCTCGCCTTTCCCAGGTGTCTTCGTGCATCGGATGCCTGCCCCAATTCCCGGTACGCGAGGGCCATCTCATAGTATCGTTTTGCGCGAAAGTCAAAATAATCGAGTGGGGCGACTTCCAATGCGGCCATCCACGCCGCGATCGCCAGGGTCCACGACTTTCTCTTGAAACGAACCTGTCCCAACGTTCCTCGGGCATACATCAATTCCAGGATTCGATCATTTAATTCCTGACGGAGGAGAAATCGGTCCGCCTCGTTTTTCGTTCGTTGTACTCTCCACGTCAACTCTTTCATCGACTCCTGGTATCGATCCACCGCTTTTCCGACCAGGTCCTCCGCTTCGTCGAGGTGGATCCCCAGTTCCGCATATACGTGTGCCAGGTTGTTCCAGAGGCTTGGTGTTCCCGGAATCTGGGAAAGAACGGTTTCGTACTCCCTACGCGCATCGACCAGTTCTCCCTGCGCGACATGGCAGTTGCCCATTCCAATGCGAGCTTCGTGAAATTCAGGATCGAGTTTCAGCGCATGTTTGTAATGCTCGATCGCTCGTTCGTAATTTCCAACCGTTTCATACTCTACGCCTTCTTCAAAAGTGGAAGCGGCTGTCGGGGGTTCAATCGTAAGAAAAAGATGCCCGGTTGCAGCCCACATTGCATTCAGTGCTCCATAGGGAAGAAGGGTCTTGAATCCTCCGACTTCTTCGCAAACAACGACCTGGAGATCGTCGTTGTATCCACTAATGACGTAATAGTGATAGAGCTCCTTTGAAATGCGTACCGCGATGATGGGGGGAATCCCATGATCGATCGCTTGCTTCAGTCGAAGCATCGATCCTGGGTGGAGCGTTGCGGTTAACCCGAGTTTCCGTATGAAGGGGGCAATCTTGGTGGTTGCGGTGCTTTTCAATGCCGGGTCAACCAGTTGACGGGAAAGAGTTTCTACATCGGAAGGTTTTTTCCAATACGAAAGGACCGACCCGACCGATTCTGGTCCGCAGTCGTAACTCGTTTGCCCTTCTGGAAGGAGAATGGCTCTGGGAAGGGTGCGGTACGATCCATCTTCCGGTACAAATTTGATGCGCTTTCCCGGTCCTCCGGAGCAGGCGGTGAGAAGGACGATCAGGAGGGGAAGAGCTCTCACCATTCGGGTTTACTAATCCTCAAAAGCGATGAAGGTGAGAAGGTAGAGGATCCAGAGAGAGAATCCCCCTGCGAGGATCCATTCTTCCAGAAGCAGCCCCGCCGCGAGTTGAATTCGTTTTGGGTCCGCACTGAAATAATCCAGGTCGCGTGCCGACATCGCCTTTACTTGTGCAATGGCGGCGCGGGGATCGATTCCACGCTGTGCCAATTCTGTCGCTACCCTGCTTTTTTCGGCCCTTCCCTTTTGAGAAGGTCGGGATGGAATTACATCGGCATGCGCCGGGATGTGGGAGAAGATCGCCAGGTTCAATATGGCTGCGATGGCGAAAATTGCGGAAGCCTTCTTCATTCCCGATTCTCCTCTTAATCCCGCCCCAGGGCGGCGTACCAAATAAGAATGATGCCTATTACGGTGAAGGTGGCTCCGGCAACGATTTCATACCACATGACCGTGGTCGAGCCGGAGAAAAATTCCGATCCCGAGTCCTGCGCCCCGGCAAGGACCACCCTCTGTGGATTCCCGGCAAAGAAGGCGAGGTCTCTTGCCGAAAGTTGTTCCACCTGTTTGTTTGCTTCGGAGGGATGGATTCCGAGCTGGTGAAGACGTTCTGTGACCTGTTTCTGATTGTTTTGTGGGCTTTTCCGAGTGCGGGAACCGATTACATCGGCCCAGGAGGGGGAGACAAAGATGGTAAGCATCAGGATAATTGTCATCCCCATTTTCAGGTTGCGCATGCCTTCCTCCAGCGTGGTTTTCAAGTGATCGGTCACTCTAATGGTGCCCCAGATAGAGTGTCAACAGAATTTGACTCTCCAAGAGGCCATCTATAAGATGACGGAGATTTCACCTATATTACTGGCGAAGAAATGAAACGAAAAGCGGTTGCCCTCATGAGTGGAGGGCTGGACTCGATCCTGGCGGTAAAGGTCATTCTGGACCAGGGAATCCCGGTTACTGCGATCCGGTTTATCACCCATTTTGGGTGTGATCCGGTCACGTCGGGCTCCTGTGGGAAAGATGTTGAGCCGATCGTCAAAATGTGGGGACCTCTGGGTCTTGACGTAAAAATGTGCCATCTCGGCCAGGATTACATCGATATGGTGAAAAATCCCAAATACGGCTGGGGAAAGAATATGAACCCGTGCGTGGATTGTCGGGTCATGATGCTCAACTGGGCTCGAGAAATCATGGAGGAGATGGACGCCGCTTTTCTGATTACCGGGGAAGTCCTCGACCAGAGACCGATGTCCCAAACCCGCGAACGGTTGATGAAGATCGACAAAGATACCGGGTTAAAAGGAAAGATCCTTCGGCCCCTTTCTGCAAAACATCTACCCCCCACCTTTGCCGAGGAGGAAGGTCTGGTCGATCGCTCTCGTCTGCACGACATCGCCGGACGGGGGAGAAAGCGGCAATATGAAATGGCGAAGGAGTTTGGAATCAAGGATATCCCCCAGCCTTCGGGGGGATGTCTCCTGACCGATCCTGGTTATTCCTCCCGACTTCGGGACCTCTGGGATTATGATCCGGAAGCGGGAGCTCGGGATATCAACCTGCTTCGGGCGGGACGGCACTTTCGACTCCATGACCGGTGTAAGGTCATCGTGGGGCGGCAAGAAAATGAAAATAAGATGATCCAGACTTTTGCGGAGAAGGGAGATGCTCTCCTTTTTCTTCAAAACGCGAATGGGCCTACCACCCTGGTTCGGGGGCAATGTGAGCCGAAGGATATTGAGCTCGCCGCCAGGATCACGGCACGGTACGCCGATGTGGAGGGACGATCCACTGTTGTGGTGGATCGAAAAGGGGGAATTCCTTTTACCTTGGAGGTCGACCCGGCGAAAGAGGAGGAATACCTTTCCTTTCGGATTGCGGTTCAAAAGGGTCGAAAGAAGGTCAAAGCGCTTTCTTAATCCGGGCCGCTACGGCGGGGATCGACTCGAGCAGTTCGATAGGGGTTTCGACCAGCGCCGCACCCTGTTTGATCAATTTATGGCACCCGCGGGAGACCGGGTTCTCTACACTTCCTGGGAGACAGAAGATTTCCCGCCCTTGTTCCATGGCCCAATCTGCGGTGAGAAGCGCTCCACTTTTCTCGGCCGCTTCGATTACCAGTGTTCCGAGAGAGAGTCCGCTCACAATGCGGTTCCTTCTGGGGAAATGGATTCTGTGGGGAGGGGAGTGTGCTCCAAATTCACTCATGACGCATCCTTGCTCGGCGATCTGCAGGGCGAGTTTTTTATTTTCGTACGGATAGATATGAGAGAGCCCACTTCCCAAGACGGCGATGGTACGACCGTTTCGAAGAGCTCCTTTATGGCTTGCCGTATCAATCCCTCGGGCCAAACCGCTGACCACCGTTACTCCCAGCGAGGAGAGTTCCTGTCCAAACCGGTCCGCTTGTCGAAGACCGTAGGCGCTACATTTTCGGGAGCCCACCATCGCGACCGCAAGTGGATCTCTGTATTCCCCCCGTATCGAGAGCGCCAGGGGTGGGTCAAAGATCGTTTTGAGAGGCTCGGGATATCCCTCTTCTTCAAAGGTAACGATTTGGAATCCTTCTCGCTCTGCATGCTCCCATTCCCGTTGGGCTTTTCTTTCCCGGAAGGATCGTGCAATTTCTCGTGCGGTGATCGGACCAATTCCTGGAATCCTTTGCAGGGCGGGTTCGGAAATCTTCGAGACCTGCTCCGCTGATCCGGCGAAATCGACCAGTCTTCGGTATAGAACAACACCGATGGCACCGGAAAAGTGAAGCGCGAGAAGCGCTTCCCTCATGAAGTCACGGCCTGTACGGCTTTGTCCACGACCGGGGGAGGGACGAGGATTCCATGACGTACCTGGCCGATCGCCTCCGGAAGAACAAACCTCGGTCTTCCTTCCTGGGCCTTTTTATCGAAGGCGATCGCACGGAGAACTTTTTTCCTGGAGATCCGATTCGTTTTCGTGGGGAGTCCGAAGGCGTGAAGCAGTTCCCGCTGTTTTTCGACGACATCCCCTTTAATGAATCCCATCGTCCAGGAGATCTGTGCAGCGGCTTCCATTCCGATGGAGACCGCTTCTCCGTGGTGAAACCCGCGATACCGGCTGGCCGTCTCCAGGCCATGTCCTATTGTGTGGCCGTAATTGAGGATCGCGCGCAGCCCGCTCTCTTTCTCATCCACGGTAACGACCTCCGCCTTGATCTTTCCGGTCCGGTAGATGATTTCATCAAGCAGGGTGGCGTCCCGTTTTAGAATATCGGCCGCATTTTTCTTGAGAAAGGAGAAGAAGGTTTTGCTTCGGATCATGGCGGACTTGATGACCTCCGCGACTCCTCCCACCAGTTCCCTCTGCGGGAGTGACGTGAGATTTTCGATATCAATCTGAATCGCTTTTGGTTGGTAAAAAGTTCCGACCAGGTTTTTTCCGTGAGAAAGATTCACCGCCGTTTTTCCTCCAATCGCAGCATCCACCTGGGCGAGCAGAGTGGTGGGTACATGGATGAGGGGAATTCCCCTCATGTATGTGGAGGCAACGAACCCTCCCAGGTCGGTAATGACGCCTCCGCCCACGGTAAGAAAGACCGAACTCCGGTCCAACCCTGCCTCGAGCAGTACGGGGTAGAGGGTATTGGCAGTAGATAAACTTTTCTTTTTTTCTCCCGGCGTGAGGCTCTTCAGGGTAACCCGATATCCAGCCTCTTTCAGGGATCGACGGACCGTTTTGGCGATCTTCTCGCAGTGAGTATCGGTCAGGACAAACGCCCGCGTTCCGCCGATCAGGTCTCGGGCGGTTTCTCCTACTTCGTGGGTCGAGCCTTCCCCGAAACGAATATGCGATTCCTTCAGTCGAAGTTCCCGCATCTCTTACTTCCGATTGCGGGGTAGTTTGGGAAGGGTGAGTTTCGGCCGCGGCGCAAAGCGCGGTTTTTTTGGCGGATTCTTTCGGAGAAGATCCAGGATGGTTGCGAGACCGGTCTCCATCTGCGGATCCTTCTTTTTCGCATAATCGTGGGGAGCGATATCGACATCCATATCGGGATCGGTTCCGTAGTTTTCTACTCCGAATCCAACATCGACAAACCAGAAAGAGAATTCCGGTTGGGTGGTGACCGATCCATCTACGAGGGAGTGACGAGGCCAGATTCCGACGACTCCTCCCCAGGTTCGCCGGCCTACAAGAGGGCCGAGTTTTCGAAGTTTCCAGCAGTGACTGAAAATATCGCCATCCGATCCTGCATTTTCGTTTGTCAGAGCAACCATCGGACCGCCGACTGAATCTCCTGGATACGGATCGGCAACACCCCAGCGGGAGAGGTCATACCCGATTCGTTCCCGACAGAGTTTCTCAAGCAGGAGTTGAGAGACATGGCCTCCCCGGTTGTACCGGACATCGACAATCAGTCCTTCCCGGTCTACCTCGGCAAGGTACGATCGGTGGAATTCGGCATATCCGGACGGACCCATGTCGGGAATATGGACATACCCGACCCGGCCTTTTGTCCCTTTATGGACGGCTTCTCTGTTTTGATTCACCCACTCGCGATAACGGGCGGGTGTTTCATCCCGGAGAGTTTTGACATTGATGGTCTGTTTGTTCGCGAAAGCCAGAGAGACTTCTGCTCCCGCCTGATTTACGAGGAGTTCCCCCGGGGATCCGGTTCGGCCATTTACCGAAGTGAGGACGCTTCCTACTCCTGCACGGACCCCGGGACCGGAGAGAGGAGAACTGGTGTTCTCTTCCCATCCATCCCCTTGAACAACGCGTGTGATTTTCCATCCTTTTTTATGGGTGGTGAAATCGACGCCGAGAAATCCCTGCGAATAGTGGGGGGATCTTCGGTAGTCCCCTCCCATTTCATAACAGTGTGAGGTTCCTGTTTCTCCCTGCATTTCCCAGATGAGGTCTGAGAATTCGGAGCGGGTAGCGATCTTTTTCAGGAGAGGTTTATACCGGGAATAGATCCTGTTCCAGTCGACGCCCGACATATCCGCTACCCAGAAATGATCTCTCATCAAACGCCAGATCTCGCGGTACATCTGTTCCCATTCCTGCTGGGGATCGACGGAGACTTTTATTCGATTGAGATCAATCCATCCGCTTTTTCTGGAAGGAGGTAGTTTTTCGAGAGGAGGGGCCGGCTTTTCTCCTGCCTTGATCGCACGGATTTTTCCGGCAGCGTGGTAGTAAAGGGTCGATCGATCTGCCGAAAGATCGAAACCGGAAATGGCGTTGATGAGTACTTCTTCCCTCTGATCCCCGAATCGATAAATCTTTAGGGTTCCCTTTGGAGTCAGGGGACCTCCCGCTCCCTGATCGAGAGTTCCTTCGGAGGGGTAGGTTGAATAGAGGGCTGCGCCCTTGATTCCCTCAATCTGCGTATATTGTGCTTCCGGAGCAGGGAAGGCGACCACGCGATTCTCGATCCCCTCCAGATCAATCTTGAGCGGTTGCGGTTTCTTCTTTTTAGAACCCTTCTCCGGCTGTTGCGGTGGTTCTTCGGGGGCTTGGGGAAAGAAGGGGGATCTCAGATCTTTCCTCAGGGTAACCGCGTACGGTTTCATCCCGAGGGGGAACCCGAGATCAAAATGCATCGCATCATAGACCGGGTTGAATACCCGATAGGAGAGGAAGTAGAGATACTTTCCTTCCGGATCGAATGCGGGAGAGGTATCTCGCAGGACCGCCTGGGTGATCGGGGTCACTTTTCCCGTTTTGACGTTTGCGAGGCGAATGCGGGAGACGTGAGGCGTTTCCTGAAATCCGTAGGCGACCCAGTTCCCATCCGGAGACCAGGCGATCCCGGAAATTCGTCCATGGTCACTTCGATCGAGGACTTTTCGACGTCCCTTTGCAAGATCGATCCAGATCACCTCCTGTCGGTGATTGGCGAGAACGACCTCATCCCGGACAGGCGAGGTGACCATGTCGAGGGCCCGTCCTGGATTTAGCTTTGCGAGTTTTTTTCCGGGGAAGACCTGAAGGGTTTCTTCTCCGCCCTCATCGGTGATGGCGACAATTCGTTTTCCGTCAGGAAGGTATTGTGCGTGACGGTAGCGAACCCCGTCCGCCTTTCCGTGCTGAATCGTCGCCCCTTCCCAATTATCCATGCGGAACGCTTTTCCTCGTACGACGTACGCACCCGCTTTTCCCCTTGGATGGGGACCAAAGCTCTGCAGGTACCGTTGTACGGGAACAAATTTTCGATTTCGTTGCGTCCGTGGGCTGCGCCAATCGATCTTGACCTTCGTTTCCCGATCGGTCTTGGGATCGAGGATACAGAGATCCCCCGCTACGTGATAGATGATGCGTTTTCCATCGGTCGAAGGAGTGCGCACATAAAACTCTTCCTGGTGCGTATGTCGCTTCAGTCCCGCGCCGCTGGGGGTACAGGAGTAGATGTTTCCAATTCCTTCGTGGTCGGACAGGAAATATATGCGGGAGCCGATCCACATCGGGCTTGCGAGGTTTCCATTCAGTTCGATGAGTCGCTGAAAGGTTCCTTTTCCGGTCGGATCGACCCAAAGTTTCCCGGCTCGTCCTCCCCGATATCGTTTCCATTTTGAGGGGGCGAGTCCGTGCCGGCCGAGGGCGATTCCTTTGGTTCCATGGTTAATATAATTCGTCGGTCCCCAGGGCAGTTCCCGCGGGTGGCCTCCCTTTGCGCTGACCGCATGCATGGGGGTATATCCCTGGAAGGCCTGTCCCGCATTGCTCCAGAAAAGAATCTCCTTTCCGGAGCGGCTCCATCCGGCGATGCCGGTCATCGTTGCCCCGAGGTGGGTTATTCTCCTGGCGGGGCCCCCTTCCGCAGGCATGAGGTAGACTTCGGGATTCCCTTCTTCCCGGGCAATTAAGGCGATCGATTTCCCATCTGGAGAGATCGAAGGGGAAGAGGCGGCTCCTAGGCCGGAGGTTAATCTTCTAGGGATTCCCCCTTGGGCGGAAACGGTCCATAGGTCGTCTTCACACGAAAAAACGACCTGATCCTGGTGAATCGCCGGGTCCCGGTAATATCCTTGTATTGTCATGGGGGCCAATCCTACCCCCTTGTTACGATTCTGTAAAAGGTTCCTCGTATTTCGGCAAGATCAAACTTGAAATGCGATCTCTTCGTATCTACTCTTGGAACCTTCCAAATACGAGGAGTCAGATATGAAGATCGCACTTATTTCAGGAATTCTCTTTGCGGGTCTCGGAGCGTATCTCCAGGACGAAGATCCGGCAAAACGGATTACCCAACTTGTCGAACAACTCTCGTCAGATGATTTTGAAGTACGAGAAAAGGCGAGCGCAGAATTGAAGAAAATCGGTTCGGATGCGATTCCGGCATTACAAGAGGCTGCGAAGAGCGAAGATCCGGAAACGCGGATGAGAGCCGAGAGTCTTCTGGAGTCTTTCAAGAAGAAACCGGCCCCAAAACCCCGAAGGAAGAGTACGACCGGCCCCCGGGTTTCGGTGGAGACTCGTAACGGGGACTCCGTGTACACCGTGACCCCTTCGAATGGAGATCCCATTACGTTTCACAAGCGCCGGGATGGATCGGTTCTTTTGGAATATATTGATCCCGAAGGAAAAGACGCCCGTGCGGAAGCGGACTCTCTTAATGCGTTTTTAGAGGACCATCCCGAATTGGCGAAGAGATTCGGGATCTCCCAGGAAGGGATCAAATACGGGGGGGCTCGCGCCTCTTTCCGGAATCAGTTTCAGTTCAAATTCAATACTCCGGATGATTTTGGACAGGATTTTGAAGGGCTTGAGGAAGAACTTCGCAAACGGATGGAAGGGTTGCAAAAATTATTCGAGGAGCCGGGTGGGTTCTCGATGCCGGACGATGGAAACTTTTTCCGTTTTGGCGCTCCTCGTCAAAAAGCGGTCCACGGGGCGGGTCTGGTTGCGGTTCCGGCGGCCTTGCGTGCGCACGTTTCCATCCCGAAGAAAACCGGGGTCATGGTCAATTCGGTGAAGACGGATACCCTTGCATGGAGATTTGGTCTGAAGAAGTACGATGTCATTCTGAAAATTAACGACACGCCGGTTCGCTCTGCCGCGGATGTGAAGAGCTTGCTTGATGAAGATGGTTCGATCACACTGCTTCGTAAAGGAAAAGAGGTCCTCCGTCACGTAGAGTATTAGATTGAATCATGCCCCGGGGGAATTATATTCTGGGGCATCATGGGTGAAGCTGAAACAGCCATCGTTCCGAAGAAGAATTTCCTGACCCGGTTCACCGAGGCCGCCCCTTTCACGGCGTTTATCATCTTCGTCATCATCGTGGCGGGGGTGGTCGTAGGGATGCAGACCTCCGATGCTCTGATGGTGAAGTACGGGGGACTTCTCGAGGCGATCGACACCCTCGTGCTGGTGATCTTCACCGTAGAGGCGATTCTCAAGCTTGCTGCAGGCGGGAAGAAATTCTGGAGATATTTTCAGGATCCGTGGAACTGCTTCGATTTTGTCATTGTGGTGGTCGTTCTTCTTCCTGTGGGCGCAAGTTATGTTGCCGTCCTTCGTATGGCTCGGATCCTGCGGGTCTTCCGGCTCGCTTCGATGATTCCCCGGCTGCAGGTGTTGGTGAATGCCCTTTTGCGCAGCGTTCCCTCCATGTTCTATGCCGGTCTCCTTCTCTTCCTTCTTTTCTATATCTATTCGGTTCTGGGAACGATGTTGTGGAAAGAAAATGATCCGGTCCATTTTGAGCATGTCTGGATCGGGATGCTCTCCCTTTTCCGAGTGGTGACCCTCGAAGACTGGACCGACATCATGTATATCAACATGTACGGGAGTGATCATTACGGCTACACCCCCCAGATGTTGCTCGATACGGGGGCCGTCTCTTCGGCCGCGCCCCTCGGAGCGGCCGCCTTCTTTGTCAGTTTCGTCATGATCGGCACCATGATCATCCTGAACCTCTTCATCGGAATTGTGATGGCGAGCATGGATGTTGCGCGCCGGGAGTCCGAAGCGGAACAGAAAGCCAAAGAGGCGAAGCAGTCGACCTCAAAAGCGTTGGAAGCGCAACTTCACGGCCTGCAACAGAGGCTCGATCTCTTTAAGGAGGATCTGGATCTGATCCGCGTGTTTATCGAGAGAGATCATGTCGAGCAGGAGCAGGCCATCCGGAAGAAAGTAGAGGGAGAGAAGTAAGGGTTAGTTCCCAACCCGGAAGATGATGTCCTTTTCGGACGAATTCCCCCCATTGTCCAGGCCGTCTTCTCCGACGCTGTAGAGAACGAAACCGTTTCCCTCGCGGCGGTACTGGTAGGACTGGCCGGTGAAAGGGTCTTCCAGAAGGCCCGGTGAGATCGAC
>PVBE010967718.1_pt1 | contig 18623 bp, 19 predicted proteins | sample 1631181 | NCBI WGS metagenome assembly PVBE01 (sample SAMN08397723, study PRJNA350692) | Marine metagenome, whole genome shotgun sequencing project. | isolation source: water | place: Pacific Ocean | collected 2012-04
AAGACATAGAGAGCTTCAAGCAAGAGGTGGACGCGCTGCTGGAACCGCCGGACCCGCCCGAGGTGCCCAGCAACCAGCTCTCCTTTCTGGACGAGGTGGAGCCAGCCGTCCCGCCCACTCCCCGCCGTGGCCGCGGCCCGAGATCCAGGAAGCCGCACCAACACCCGGCCTAACCAGCCGGGTACCCGTTCCCCCGCGAAGACGTAGTTCATATGTTCGTTATTACTTCTGAATTAGAGCCTTTGTCCCGGAGGATTATTGTTGAGTAGCGACACGTGGTTTGCCGAAGGCATAGAGAACGCTAGATTGTCGCTAGGCTGGTCGTTTGAAACGATAGCACGCAAAACTGGTTTTGGCGTAGATTTCTTGAAACGAGTCCACCAGGGAAGGCCATTTCCTGAGGTCGAAGAAAAAATAACAGAAGCATACAAAGATGGTTTTGCAGAGAAAGTGGCAGATTCTCTGGTTAAAAAGCACGTACTCCCTAAAGCTTCTAAAACTAACCTAGAACGATTGTTCAAAACTACTGTACGTCGATTCCAACTTTGTTTGGACGATACTGTGACCCTTTCAGATGCTATCTACGCGACTAACATGACAAAAGCGGGTTCTAGACACGTATTCACGATCGACGATACACACCGCTGGAACGCCGTGTTGGAATCAATCGCAGCGGAAATCGCTGAACATGAAGAAGAACGGAATTTGTTTCCAGGTCAGCGCGCACTGGAAACTGTCGAGTAATTGAAAGTTGAATGTCAATATTGCCTAATCGTTGTCGTACAGCCCCAAGATTGCCGATGTCCGAGGTGTGGACGAAATCTAGTGATCCCAAACTGGTAGAGTCCGGACAAAGTTGTATTCAGTCACGAGGCTTGACGTGAAAGCTTACTCCGCAATCCATACACCTGAACCTGGCAATGAGTTTGTCAACCAGCCACGCCAGTCGGCCAGACGAGGACTTGACCGGTTGATTGCGACATTGGGTATTGAAGATCTTCTCAATACCAAAATTCCCGTGGATCTGGAGAAATTAGGACGGCACTTCGGTGCGAGATCAATAAAGAAAGTCAACATCCCGGCTGCTGGCATGTTGGTTCCGATCGACAACCAGTTTCTCATACTAGTCAACAAGAATGACTGGCCAATGAGACAGCGATTCTCTTCTGCACATGAGATTGCACATGCAGCTATCGACCCGAAGTACCAGAGAGTCCATCGTCGCCTACCACTACCGTCTAAAAGTCGTCTCGAAAGAACGTGTGAAAACCTTGCCGCTATGTTCCTTATGCCGAATCCCAGTTTTAGTAACTTTCTTCAAAGTTATGGACCTTCACTCCTGACTATCACAATATTGGCACGCCTGTTTGTCACCTCTATTCAAGCAACGGCTATACGGTTTGTCGACGTCATAGATGAACCATGCATGCTCATCGTGTCAAAGCTGCGGGGCGGTTCTTCAGGGCGTAATCTCAGGATTGTATGGTCGCACCAGAACACGGTTAAGCCCACTGGTAAGCCTATGTATTTTGTACCGCGGAACAAGTCAATTCAACTCACCACGGCCAGATTAGCTTTTCATTCAGGACAGGTTCAATCTGATGTTGAGGAAATAAATATCGGGGATCTGCAAACTAAAGCCCGAACTGAATCGAAAAGTTTCGGTAGGGGCGATAACAGGTATGTATTAACCCTGGTTTTCCCTAACGGGTAATAAGTAGAAGGACGTAAGCAAGACCGGAGGATTGAAATGGCATTGAGGGGACCCAGAAAGATTATCCAAGGTGAACTGGGTCAGATGGGGGTCTCGAACGAACATCAAGTACTAGAAACAGGTCGTCGGCGCTTGTCGCCAACGCCTCCATTCCAACGTCCCAACAGAAAAGAGGAAGGCAACGGCCATACCGAGGCCGCTCCCGAGACGAGCAGTCTTGCCGCGTTGGACGAAAACGCCCTGGTCATCCTGGAGAAGCGGTACCTGCGCAAGGACGACCAGGGCAAGCCCATAGAGACCCCGGAGGACCTTTTTCGGCGAGTAGCCAACGCTATCTCACAGGGAGAGGAGGAACAGGATAGAAAAATCTGGGAGGACCGGTTCTTCGACCTGCTGACTTCGCTGAAGTTCCTGCCCAACTCGCCCACGATGGTCAACGCCGGTACCGGGCGCGGATGCCTGTCGGCCTGCTTCGTTGTGTCGCCCGAGGACACGATGGACTCCATCATGCAGGTGGCCCACGACGCAGCCATGATCGAGAAGTGGGGCGGCGGCATCGGGTTCGGGTTCTCCAAGCTGCGGCCCAAGAAAGACCCTATCGCGACAACTCACGGCGAGGCCTGCGGCCCCATCGCGGTCATGAAGCTGTATTCGGCGGTCGGCGCCACGTTGACGCAGGGTGCGTTCCGTCTGGGCGCACACATGGCGCAGATCCTGGACAGCCACCCCGACATCCGAGAGTTCATCCACTGCAAGGACGGCGACGACACGCTCCAGAACTTCAACATCTCGGTCCAGATCACCGACGAGTTCATACGGGCCGTGGAGACCGGCCAGGAGTGGGCGCTGACCAATCCGCGGACCGGTGAGATTATCGAACTGGTCCCGGCCAGGGACCTGTGGAACGAGATAGCGGAGTCGGCGTGGAAGACCGGCGACCCAGGGGTCGTGTTCATGGACAGGGTCTGGGAGACCGCGCCCAATCCTCAGATGGGCCCGATCCAGACGTCGAACCCCTGCGGCGAGGAGTTCCTGGAGAACTACGGGAACTGCTGCCTGGGCTCCATCAACCTTGATAATCACGTGAGGGAGTCGGACTTCGACTGGGTTGCCCTGGAGGAGACGGTGCGGACGGCGGCCCGTTTTCTGGACGATGTCATCGTGGTCAACGAGTTCCCGCTGCCCGAGCTTAGAGAGGTGAACCTACGGACCAGGCGGATCGGCCTGGGCGTCATGGGCTGGGCCGATGCACTGGTCCGGCTGAACATCCCCTACGACTCGAAGGAGGCGCTGGACCTGGCGGACAAGCTGGGCGAGTTCCTGAACCGGACAGCCTGGGACGAGTCCCGGATACTGGCCGAGGAGCGCGGGCCGTTCCCCGAATACGAGCGGTCGGCTCTCAAGGAAAAGGGCATGCCGCCGGTGCGCAACTCCAGCGTAATCACCATCGCGCCCACGGGCACCATAAGCAGGATAGCCGGGTGCTCCAGCGGCATCGAGCCCCACTTCGCCATCGCCTGGCGGTCCAACGTGTTGTGGAAGGACCACGACGAGGGGACCACCACGCGTCTGATAGACGCGCCGAAGTCGGTCTGGGAGACACTGGAGCGCGGACTGGGCGCAGACAACGGAGTACGGGACGTGCTGGAGCTGGTGGCGGAAAACCCCGATGAGGCGGAACAAATCCTCGGGGAGCACGGCGTGGACGCCCGGAGCTTCCGCACCTCCATGGGAATCAGCCCGGAGGCTCACGTCCGCATGCAGGCGGTCTGGCAAAAGCACGTGACCAACTCGGTGTCCAAGACCATCAACCTGCCCAACGAGGCGACGGTGCAGGACATTAAGGACGCCTACTGGCTGGCCTGGGAGACGGGCTGCAAGGCGGTCACCGTGTACCGGGACGGCTCCAAGTCGATGCAGGTGCTGGAGACCGGCAGCGACACGGATGACGCGCAGGAGCCGGAGACCCACATGCTGGTGCCCCGGCAACGGCCCGCCTCGGTCAAGGGAATCACCGACCGTGTCCGGACCGGCCACGGCACCATGTACGTGACCGTGAACCTGGACGAGGATGGACACCCGTTCGAGGTGTTCACCACATCGGGTAAGGCGGGCGGCTGCGACTCGGCGAACCTGGATGCGATAGCCCGGCTCATATCGCTGGCGCTTCGCTCGGGCATCGATCCCGATCAGATCACGGACCAGCTAAAGGGAATCACCTGCTGCCCGGTCTGGGACGGAGGCACGCTGGTGCGCTCGACGCCGGACGCGGTCTCACTGGTGCTGGGCCGCCACCTGCACGAAGCCGGCGAAACGCGAGAGGAAGCCGGGGAAGAAACGGACGCAGAGAGCGTGGCGCAGCTGGGCCTCTTTCCCTCGACACACGACAGCGGTTCCGGCACCAACGGCCGCCAGATCCCCAGCGGCGCCCGGTGCCCCGAGTGCTCGGGGTTCCTCATCCACCAGGAGGGCTGCCTGAACTGCCTGGACTGCGGTTACAACAAGTGCGAATAGCTTAGCCCGCCCGGTGTCGCCCTGCCGGGTGAATTTCCCGCCCGTCCGGAACTCGCGCCGAGCCCGGAGTGAGACGACTAAAGGGGACTCGATGCATCGAGTCCCCTCGTTTTTTATAGCTAGAGGCCGTATAATTAGCCTAATTGCCACCAACGCGGCCAAGAAGCGCTGTATTCCCAGAGGCCCAGCAGAACAAGGGACGAAAAAGAGACATGAGTTCTAGACCCTTCATAGCCATCACCATGGGCGACCCGGCCGGGATAGGCGCCGAGGTGACCGCCAAGGCGCTGCAGGACCAGGAGGTCTACGAGAAGTGCCGGCCCTTCGTTATCGGAAGCACCGCGGCCATGGACGAAGCCATCCGGCTGATAGACGCGCCCATGTCCACCCGGTCTGCCACCTCCCTGGATGAGGTCGCAGGGGAGCCGGGAACGGTGGACGTACTGGACCTGGAGAACCTGGACGGGAGCGCCATCAGCTACGGTGAGGTATCGCCGACGGCCGGAAAAGCGTCGGTGGAGTGGATAATCAAGGCGGCCGAGCTGGCCGGCTCGGACCAGGTCAAGGCGATTGTGACCGCGCCCATCAATAAAGAGGCGTGCAGCCTGGCGGGCTACAAAGACATCGGCCACATGGAGATCCTCCAGAGGCGGACAGGCGCTCGGGAGGTGGCAACCATGCTCATGGCGGGAACCCTGAGGGTGGTGCACCTGACCACCCACCGGTCTCTGCGGGTGGCCTGCGATTACGTGACCAGGGCCAATGTCCTGGCCAAGCTCACACTGACCCACGAACATTTCACCCGGTGGGGCTTCGAAAGGCCGAGGATAGCCGTGGCCGCCCTGAACCCCCACGCCAGCGACGGCGGGCTGCTGGGCGACGAGGAGGATGCCGAGATCAGACCCGCCGTGGAAGAGGCCCGCGCGCAGGGGATCGAAGCCACCGGACCGGTCCCGGGGGACTCGGTGTTCAACCTGGCTATCGACGGTAAGTTCGACGCGGTGCTGGCCATGTACCACGACCAGGGACACATTCCGATAAAAGTACACGATTTCGCCAGGAGCATCAGCGTGAACCTGGGTCTGCCCTTCATCAGGACGTCGGTGGACCACGGAACAGCATTCGACATCGCGGGCAAGGGGGTGGCCGACGCCACCAGCATGCGGGAGGCGATCAAAGCGGCGGTATCGCTGGTCAGCGAGAGCCGGCTGCCATAATAACGGTGACCTCCGGTCCCCCAAAGCAGACTGTTCAAGTGGGCTGAGATAACGAGCACGGGTATAATCCCTCGTTAACAGACTGCTGAAGAATGGGGTGTGCAGAGGGGCTTCGCCCCTCTGCCGGGAGTCTGAGAGTATCCCTCAGTTATAAGTTCTGTCCCCCTTCCTGGTCAGGAAGGGGGACAGGGGGATGGTCGAAGGGTTTTTAAGCATCCTGTTAGAGAGTCAGGAAAATATCGTGAACATATCATTCGTCGGCGGCGGCACCATGGCCGAAACCCTGATGGGAGGAATCCTCGGGGCCCGGCTGGCCGCGCCCCAGAACATCCGAGTCGGCGAGCCGCTGGAGATGCGGCGGGCCTTCCTGGAGCGTGAGTACGGGCTGAAGGCCCATGCACGCAACCTGGACGCGGTGGACGGCGCCGACATCACGGTGCTGGCAGTGAAGCCGCAGGACCTGGCCCCGGTGATGGAGGAACTTAACGGTGCGCTGGGCCAGGGGAACGCCGTGTTGTCGATCGTGGCCGGGGCAAGGATGTCCACCCTGGTCGAGGGACTGGACCATGCGGCAGTCATCCGGGTCATGCCCAACACGCCGGCCCGGATCGGCGCCGGAATGTGCGTGTGGACGGCGGCGGACGAGGTGGCGGAGGCCGCGGTGGCGGCCACGCGAGAGATCCTGCGTACCATGGGAGAGGAACTCTACGTCACCGACGAGAAGCTGATAGACATGGCAACGGCGCTGAGCGCCAGTGGACCGGCCTACGTGTTCCAGTTCATAGAGGCGCTGATCGACGCCGGAGTGTACCTGGGAATGCCCCGGGATGCGGCACGGCAGCTTACGCTCCAGACGGTCTTGGGCAGTGCGATGCTGGCCAAGGACTCGGGCCGTCACCCGGCAGAATTGAAAGATATGGTAACCTCTCCTGGAGGTACGACCGTCGAGGCGCTACTGGCCCTGGAACAGGGCGGCTTCAAGGCCTCGGTGATGCAGGCGGTCAAGGCCGCCTACGATAAGTCCAGGGAATTGGGAGGACAGGGTTGAGCGGATTCCTCGTCGACATTGTAAATACCATCGCGACGGTACTGTGGATTGCGCTGCTGGGGCGGGTTATCCTGTCGTGGATCAACGTAACACCGTCGAGCCCGCTGTACCCGATCGTGACAATCCTGTACCAGATCACGGAGCCCATACTGGCCCCGATCCGGCGCGTACTACCCAGAATGGGGATGCTGGACCTGTCGCCGATGGTGGCCCTGATCCTTATTTCGATGATTCAGCGGATTCTGGTCAGGTTGTGAGCTAACCGGCAGAGGGGATCCAACCGCTCGCTAGCTTCCCGAGAGACGAGCCATTAGTTCATCGTCGGTCAGGCCGTGCACGCGGACCAGCTTGTCCCTCGACCTCAGCCCCCTGACGATCTCAACGTCGCTTTTGGCGACACCCAGCGCCTTGGCCAGCAACGCTATGACGGCGTCGTTTGCCTTGCCGCCTTCGGGCGGTGCGGTGACGTCGATTTTCAGGCTCCCCCCTTCAATGACCTGAACGGAGTCGCGTCGGGCTTTGGGATGGACTTTCACGTGCAGGGCCATCTGGCTATCCAATGCATTCTAGGCATGGGCCAGGGCACCACCGTCGATGAACACCGTCTGGCCGGTTACGAAGTCGCAAGCGTCGGATGCCAGGTAGACCAGCAGTCCGCACAGGTCGGTCGGGTGCCCCTTGCGCCGCGACGGAAGGTACCGTACCAGCAGTTCCTTCTCGTCCTCCTCGGACCGGGGTTCGGTGGTGAGCCAGCCCGCTCCGATGGCGTTGACCCTGATGTTGTGAAGGGCGAACTCCAGGGCCAGGGCCGAGGTGAGCTGGTGCACCGCTCCCTGTGACGCGCAGGAGACGGCCGAGTTCCACAGGCCGCGGACAGCCAACCCGGAGCTGATGTTGACGATGCGCCCACCGCCCTGGTCCAGCATCCTCCTGCCGGCGGCCCGGCAGCAGAGGAACATGGACGTCACGTTGAAGTCCATGACGGCCCGCCACTCGTCGTCGGTGACATCGACAAAGGGCTTCCCGAACTCGACGCGGGCGTTGTTGACCAGGATGTCCACCCTGCCAAACTCGGAGACAGTCCGCTCGACCATGGACTCGACCGAGGACGGGCTGGTCACGTCCGTGCCGATGGAGAGCGCCCTGGCGCCCCGATCGCGGACCGCCCCGGCCGCCTCGTCCATGTCTGATGCTCCAGGCGACCCGGCGACTGCAACGGCGGCCCCGGCCTCGGCCAGGGCTGATGCGATGAACGGCGTCCATCCCCGCCGGTCGGCGGTAACGATGGCCGCCTTGCCGGTCAGGTCCCATTCTTGAGGTACGGGCATGTTTGTCTCCTGTGCGCCGGTTGAATGTAACGTTTAGGGTCTATCTAGACCTCCAGGGGGATATCGGGCGCGTAACCGGTGGGGACATAGCCACCGGCCAGTCCGCCGCCATCGATGATGAAGAACTCGCCGTTCATGTAATCGGACGCCGCCGAGGCCAGAAACACGGCGACGGGCCCCATCTCGGCCGGGTCCCCTACCCTGCCGATGGGGATGAACCGACCCTGGGGCAGGTGTTCCCGCGACTCATCGGTCCCCTCGGTGGGAAGGAACCCGGGTACGATGCAGTTGCTGGTGACACCGTAGCGGCCCAGGCTGATGGCCAGGGTCCGGGTAAGCTGGACTATCCCACCCTTACCGCAGGAGTACATGTAGGTGTCGCGTCCGCCGCGCATGCCGTAGCCCGAGGAGACGTTGATGATCTTGCCCTTTCCACGCTCTACCATGTGCTTGGCGACGGCGCGAGAGGCGTAGAAGGAGCCGGTCATGTTGGTGTCGATACCCAGCCGCCAGTCGTCATCGGTGATGTCCCAGATTGGGACGGCCCCATGGCCCCGGACGATGCCGGCGTTGTTCAGCAGTACGTCCACCACGCCAAATTCGTCCAGCGCGGCCTGGATAAGCGCGTTGACCTGGGTCGACTCGGTGACATCAACGGAGACCGCTATCGAGCGCCTACCCATGTCCCTCACCAGAGATGCGACCTCCTCGATGGGGCCCATGCGTCGGGCGCCGATGGCAAGGTCTGCCCCGGCCCGGGCCATGGCCAGCGCCATCTCCCTGCCCAGACCGGTGCCGGCGCCGGTTATCACGACGGTCTTTCCATCCAGGCTCAGGTTTTGAAGCATTTTTTCACCTATATCCTCCACGGGATTATGGACCAACGAGAGGCCCCAACTCGGTCCCGAGACGACCGAACCCACCAGGCTACACCTGTAAAGTCACCTCGCCGGCCGTGGCCTTGATAGTCGTTCCGTCGGGCTGGAGAAGCACCAGGTTGCCCTGCTCGTCCACGGACTCGGCGCGGCCTTCCAGTACTCGTTCACCCCACCGGACCTGTACTTTGCGGCCCAGGGTATCGAGTTGTGCAGACCAGTCCGCGGTGAGAGAACGGCCGCTCGACACCTTCCCAAACAGGTCGTCGAATTTTTCCAGTAATAATGTCAGCACCCGCGTGCGGTCCATGCGACGACCGGTCTCCCGTAATAGACTGGTGGCGGTGTCCGCGATCTCCGGGTACGCCGATGGGTCGAGGTTGACATTGAGGCCGACTCCGACGACGGTATGGGCGACCTCGCTGGTGTCCATCGACGTCTCGATCAGTATGCCGGAAATCTTCCGGCCGCCGACCCTTACGTCGTTGGGCCACTTTACGGTGGCGGTACGTCCGGTGAAGGAGGAAACGGCGTCTGACACCGCCAGTGTGGCCGCCATGTTCAGATAGGGTAGCTGCGCCGGTGTGGGGCGGAGAATCACCGAGAAGGAGAGGTTTTCGCCGGGCGGAGATACCCACTCCCTCTGGAAACGGCCCCTGCCCGCCGTCTGTTCCTCTGCGACGACGACCGTTCCCTGGGGCTCTCCCCGTGCGGCCAGCCGTCCGGCCTCGTCCATGGTGGAGTCCAGCGAGCCATAATACAGGGCCCGGCCGCCTAGTGTGCGGCCGGCGAGGGCTCGGCGAAGGGCGTTGATGTCCAGGTCGGTCGGGTCCAAAGACAAACACCGTTCCTCGGGGAATGGCGGGGCATATCGGCCGGATGATAGTCAGGAGAGGAAAGGGTGTCAAGACCGGAGGGACGGATTTACTCCTCCAGAGTCACCTCGATAAGGCAGCTGCCCCGGACCCTCTCATCCACGTTCATGTTCCTTCTCTGGGGCATCCGCGACAGGCGTTTGACGTTTGTCAGGATGACGCGGCGCTCGGCCTCGTCAGTCACCGCCCTGGCGGTTCCGGCCAGGTCTGCCTGGACGTCCCCTTTCAGGTGGATGGTCAACCGAGGGTCGGCCAGGATGTTGGCGTACCAGCCTCTGGGTCCCGGCGTTCCGGTAATTACCACCCTGCCGTCTATATAGTGGGCCCATATCTCGAGGCGGCGGGGCTCGCCGGACTTTCTGCCGGTGGTGGTAATATCGACCGTCATGTCGGTCTCCAAGGCCTCTCTCGCGCTCTGGTCCAGCTTGTCCATTACGGCTGCCTCGTGACTATCAGGTCCGCGCCCCGACGGGTGCAATCCGCACACATACAGGATGATACCATAGGTCCGAGTGCTACGAGCGGACCGCAGAATCACCCCGTGATCGCGCGTTTTGCGGTTGAGACCCCAAAAAATCGAGTCACGTGCGCACCAGCCGGGCCGACTAAGTTCACCGGCCCCGTCTGGGATAAAGTGGTTGCCCAGACCAGGCGTATGGAGTATTCTACCGGTGCGTCCGCAGAGGCCGGGCGGATCAAACAACCATCGGGTTACCGACAGATATGAGATGTGTCAGGAGGCACGATAATGCGAGGCGTTGACGCCATTTCGGAGATACTGAAGAGAGAGGGCACCGAGTTCCTGTCGGTCTTCCCGGCCCAACCCATGGTCGATGGGGCGGCCAAGGTCGGCATCAAGCCCATCATTTGCCGCCAGGAGCGAGTGGGCATGGGAATCGCCGATGGGTTCAGCCGCACCACCAACGGCAAGAGACTCGGGGTATTCTCCATGCAGCAGGGACCCGGGACGGAGAACGCTTTCGGTGCGGTGGCCCAGGCCTACGCCGACAACGTGCCTCTCCTGTTGCTGCCGGGCGGTGAGCCCGAGAACCGGAGGGGCATCCATCCATTCTTCAGTGCCGTGGACAACTTTCAACAGGTCACCAAGTGGATGGCGTACGTCAGCGAGGCGGACCGCTTACCGGAGCTGATGCGCCGGGCATTTTATCAGCTCCGGTCGGGAAGGCCTGGCCCTGTACTGCTTGAGGTGACCCGAGATGTCTGGGACTCGGAGCTTTCGGGGGAACTGGACTACACGCCGGTCAAGGGCAACAGGACCTCTCCCGACCCCCAGGACGTGAAAGAGGCGGCGGACACGCTGCTGAAAGCCAATAACCTCGTGATCCACGCCGGGCAGGGGGTGATGTACGCCGAGGCCACAGACGAGCTGGAGGCACTGGCCGAACTCCTTCAGGCGCCGGTTATGACGACCCTGGCGGGCAAGAGCGGGTTTCCGGAGAACCACCCGCTGGCCCTGGGCGCCTCGTCTGTCTCGACAACCAAGGCCATCGTCCATTTCCTGGCGAAGGCCGACGTGGTGTTCGGCATCGGGTGCAGCTTCACCCGCACCAACATTGGCAGGATTATTCCTCCGGGCAAGGTCATGGTCCACTCCACCAATGATCCCCTGGACGTGAACAAGGACTACAAGGCCGACCAAGCGATAATCGGCGACGCCAGGCTGGTGCTCCAGGCCCTCATCGATGAGGTCAAGGAGCGTACCAACGGCGTTGGCAACCGCAACGACACCGAGAATGCGGCCGAGGTGCAGGCGGTCAAAAAGGAGTGGCGGGACGAGTGGATGCCCCAGCTAACATCCAACGAGGTGCCCATCAACCAGTACCGAATTATCTGGGACCTGTTGCACAACGTGGACAGCGGCAACGTCATCCTCACCCATGACGCAGGGAGTCCCCGCGACCAGACCGTACCCATGTGGGAGGCAACCGTACCCAGGAGCTACATGGGCTGGGGCAAGTCCACCCAGCTAGGCTACGGACTGGGCATCATTATGGGCGCAAAGCTGGCCGAGCCCGACAAGCTGTGCATCAACATCATGGGCGACGCGGCCATCGGGATGGTGGGCATGGACATCGAGACGGCGGTCCGGAACAAGATCGGCATCCTGACCATCGTGTTCAACAACGGTGCCATGGCCATCGAGAAGAGCAGTATGCCCTTCGCTATCGAGCAGTACGGCTCGTTCTACGTGGGCGGCGACTACCGGGCCGTGGCCGAGGCGCTGGGTGGGTATGGAGCAAGAGTTGAGAAGCCCGACGAGTTTGTCCCGGCATTGAAGCAGGCCATCGAGGTCACCAAGACGGGGCGGCCGGCACTGATCGAGTGCATCACCAAGGAAGGATACGACTTCTCCAAGTATCCGTAGGCCAGTCCACCGGAGGAGAAAAGTAAAGCGCCTGGACGTTCTCCACTGGAACGTCCCGGTGCTTGTTGTTCAGGCAGCCGTCTTACTGCGCTACGAAGGTCTCGGACACCTCGTCGTTTAAGGTAACGGTGTAGGTCTCGCCGGACGTAAATTCGACTCCCAGATATATCTGGGTTGTGACTACGGGTAGGTCCCGGGCGCAGGGAACGTTCTTGTCCACGACCTCCAGGTGGGTGACCTTAACATTGATCTGGCCGGCGAAGGGCCGCGTCACGGCGTAACCGTCGAACTTGGAGCAGCTGCTACCCAGCGGCAGCCTTGAGACGACGGTCAGAGAGTACTGGGGCGGGAACGACTCCATGACCACAACCTCTACGCTCTCGATGGGCGACTTCGCAACTGTCATCTCCAGACCCTCGGGATCGCGGCCGACGAAGGAGTTCGTCGCCTGACCGTTGACCACCACCCTGTAGGTCTCGCCACCGGTGAAGTCACCGCCCAGGGGTATCTCGGTCACGACCACGGGCAGGTCGGCCGTGCAGGGAACATTCTTCTCAACTACTTCCAGGTGGGTGACCGTTACTTCTATTATGTTGGCGGACCGGCGCGTCACGGCGTAGCCGTCGAACTTTGAGCAACTACTGCCGAGAGGCAACCTGGAGACTATCTGCAAGGAGTACTCGTACGGGGCCGACTCGGACACGACAACCTCGACGGCCTCTATGGGCGATTCGGCAACGGCCATTTCCTTGCCCTCGGATTCGCGGGCAACAAACGAACTCGTTGTCTGACCGTTGACCACCACGGTGTAGGTCTCGCCGGGCGTCAAGTCGCTGCCGAGTGCGACCTCACTCCCCTGGTAGCCGTAGATCGCCGTGCATATGGTCCTGGGGTCGGCAGGCATCAAGTTTATTACGGTTACCTCGATGGTGTTGCCATCGCGACTCACCTCGTAGCCTTCGAACTTGGCGCAGCCACCGGGTAGCCCGGATACGATGTGCAGGGAGTACTCGGCCGGCTCCGACCCGGAGACCACTATCTCGACGGTCTCTATGGGAGCGGGGACCTCGACGGTCTCCGGTCCGGAGACCGTCGGTGTCTCGGATGCGACTGGAACTGAGGAGTCCACCATTTCAAGAACGAGATCGACGTGGGTGGGGTTGTCACGGGTTATGACCTGGTAGCGAGTGGTGTTGATGAACCTGAGGTCGCCACCCTCGGAGATCCTGGCCTGGACGGCGTAGGTGAAGCGGTCGTCGATATCCACCAGGTTGTACTCTATCTCGAAGGCGATGGGGACTTGTCCCGGAGTTTCGATGACCTGCTCCCCTATGGTTATTGCGGGAGCATCGGCCCGGGAAACGTCCACGAGCTTGATCTCGATAACGGAGTCGGGGCCCAGGGCGATACGCTGGCGATAGCTTACGGTGCCGGTGACGACTCCGGTGGCTACCGGTGTGGGCTGGGCGGTTGGCTCGGTGATGACCGCCGGTACGGAGGTGGGTGAGCTTGCCGGGGAACTTTGGCAAGCCATGGCCGCAATCAGTAGAAGTCCGACGATTATCGCTAGTGCTGTTCCTGCCCTGGTGCTCATTTTGGTCTGCTCCCTCTGGTGATTATATTTTGCCCTTCATAAACTACGACGATATTCGTCGCGTTTTTGTTCCACCGATCGGCAGAGCAGGAAGGCCCGACCGGTGACAGAGGGCCCGAGGGTGCCTTACTTCGGGGTGAGTTACGCCGAGTGTGCCGTCTAATTAGCCGTCCATCGAATGCAGGCAGTAGGGAGGGTCGGCATCCACCCCCGGTACGATTTCCTATCTCAACACCTCCAACAGCTCGTCGTACTCCTCCCTGGTGATCTCACCGCTCGCCAGCCTTCGTTTGGCGATCTCCAGGGGAGTTCCCTCTAAAGGTCGCCGGCTTTCACTACCGTTGAACAGTCTTCCGAAGGCCCCGAACAGGACGGCGATGATGATGCCCCAGAAGACCACCATCCAGAAGCCCCCAAATAAGAACCACCAACCCATACTTTCGGGGGATCCCCACATGACGGTCCTCCTGCGCATCAGTCAAGAATTCCTCCCTTTGTCAGCCAGTAGTACACGAGATAAGAACCCATCACAAGGACCAGCAGGGAACTGGTCCGCTCCACGTATGGCAGCATCCCTCGAAATGGACCGACGGCGGCGCCCTTGAACACCGCCATGCCGATGGTGAGCGCAACCAGCACGAAGCCCATCCCCAGGGCGTAGCTGACGAACTGCACGAGGCCCGAGAGTGTGCCTTGCGCGGCAATAGAGCTGCCCACCACGACGAGGAAGACGGGCAATGTGCAGGCCAGGGAGGCGATGGCGTATCCGATGCCGAACAGAAAGAACACCCTGGCCCCACCCCGTTCGGGTATATTGACCCGCGCTGCTATTCTGGCCATTGCTCCGGGGTAAACATGCCGTCCGGAAAGGGCCAGGACACCGACGATAGCCAAGACAACTCCGGTGGCAAGTCCGGCCCACGGCATCCAACTCAATAGGAACTGGCCTCCGGTCGAGATCGCGAGGCCGAACGTCCCGAACAGGAATACGAATCCGAGGGTGACCATCAGGCCTATGAAATAGGCGTTGCCAATGCGTGCCAGGGCGGGACGGCGAGAATAATCCTCTTTTTCGATACCCAGATAAAGGGAGAGGTATGCGGGCAGCATGGCAAATCCACAGGGATTAGCCGCTGAAACCATGCCGGCGCCGAAGGCGTAGCCCAGGGGCAGCCAGTAGACAGCATCGGTCGCCCAGTTCGCGATCCATATCTGGGACCACTCGATGGGGTCCGGCACCGCTCAGAGCCCCTTGGCGGTCTTATTCAAACTTGAAGAACTCCTCGGGATTCTCTTCATCCGTCTCTTCAGACAAAGCCACACCGGCGGCGAGTTCTTCGACCCAGGCAATGAGCTGGCGCTCCGAGATAGCGCCCACCCACCGACGCTCGACAATTCCATCTTTATTGACGAAGAAGGTAACGGGAATTCCTATGACGCCGTAGTCGACGGTTATCGTCCCATCGACATCCATGCCGTTGGGGTAGGTGACGTCGAACTCGGCCAGGTAGGCGAGTGCATCCTTCAAAGTGTCTTGAATGTCTACGCCAACGAAGACCACGCCCTGCTCTTTGTAGGCTTGCCAGGCCCTCTCCAGCCCGCGGGCCTCCTCGCGGCAGGGCGGGCACCAGGAGGCCCAGAAGTTGATGACTACGGGTTGACCGATGTTTCGCGATAGGACGAATTCGCCACCATCGAACTGTGAGAAAGAAAAATCGGCGGCCGGCTTGTTCACACGTGTAACGCCGCTTCTTCCGGTAACGGGGGATTTGTTGAGGAGGCCCAGAGCCATGAGGCCCAGGAATCCCGCGATCCCCAGGCTGAGTACGACTACACCTATCGTCTTCGGTGAGATACTCATCCAACCTCAAGTCTACCAGTTTACGCGACCCGGGGGTGGTGGGCCAGGCCGCGTAGAGCATCGCACGTGGTTTCGCGTGCACCTGTCGTAATTATTGTAGGGCCGCATGAAGCCGATGTCTATGCGGCGGCTTCGGATATGCTTGGGCCGTCCTGTCGGCAAGATTCAGAGTCTCATCTGCTTCGTCCCCGGTTCGCCGACGGGGCATCCCAGAGTTAACGGAGGAGAGCAAACCATGATTACCGGTATAGGCGAGGCCGAATACACGGTAGGGGATGACCGGATCCCTGCCAGGCCGGGTTCAGGCGGTCCTTCCGAGGAATGATGGAGGAAGTCGAAAGAGCCCAATGATAGGTAAGAGGGGCGGCTATCAGCCGCCCCTCTTCGTTGATCCCACCACAGTTTCGGGACGAGTTATTACTGGATAGTAAATGAGGAGGTCATACCCAGTGCCGCATGTGGCGTCCCAGTTTCGGGGTCCTCTACAAAGCAGACCAGGGCATAGTCCCCGGGCGCCAGGTCCAGGACCGCCCAGCCGGTCTCACCGGGCATCGTCGCCTGTAACCCACCTACGAACTCGAAGGGCGGTGGTCCTGGAGGCGGCTCTCCACCGCCTTCGGCCGCGAACATCTGGAGGAGCTGCTCGGTGGTGATGCCCTTGAGGCGGACGACAGCCATTTCGTGGATCTGCTGGCCGTTGTTGACGACTTCCACCGTAGTCACACCGCTGTCAAGGTCCGTCAGGGGGCTGAAGGCAAAGTCGGTCATACTCACCGTCTGGGCGGCCTCGGGTCGGTCGGGCTGGTCCTCCGGGGCGGCGGTGACCGTCAATGTGTTCAGCATCCCCTTGGCGAAGTGGGGAACGCCGTCCGACGGGCTGGGGATAAAGCAGACCAGGACGTAGTTACCGGGCTGGAGATCCATGATGGCCTCGGCCTGGCTGGCAGGGGCCACGACGGAAACGCCGCCGCCGCCGGCCACCACCTGGGTCAGGTCCGCACCTTCCTGTTGCATGAAGCCCTGGAACTGCTCCATGGTCACCTCTTCCTGCAGGCGGAGGAACTGGACATGGTGGTCCTCCTGGCCGGTGTTATCCAGTCGCAGCCGGGTAAGCCCCCCTTCGATCGTCTCGGGCAGGGTAAAGGAGTAGTCTGCGGCCGTGATGGTGACCACGGGCATGGGCACCTCGTCATCGCCGCAGGCGCCAAGCAGCAGGACACCAAACGCAACGATGGCCAGTATGGGAATCCTGGAAGAGAACCTCATGGGACTTCCTTCTCGACGGATGGGTCGCACTTCCAGCCTGTGAGCTGCTGGAAGGCGTCAAGAGATGAATTCCCGCAAGTCTATCCACTGGCGGGGCCAGCATCAAGGCTCCGGGGAGCAGGGTAACGGGGCAAATCGGCCGGCCGGTGCTCGGCGACAGAGGTTGACACCGCCCCCCAACCAGGTAAGATTCAGAAAGCGGAGCAACCGTTCAGGAGTCAGATAACCGGGGGTGTCACAGTGGCTAACCGACTGAGTGGAGAGCAAGCGGCAGAAAGAGCGCAGGAAATCTTCGGCCAGGCCCACAACTGAGCGGAGGCTGTCCTGCACGTGATGCAGGAATCCTGGGATTTCCCGTGGGAGGATGTACGCTGGGCGGCCCTGCCTCTGGGCGGGGGCGTCGGCCGGAGCCAGGCGCTGTGCGGCGCCATCAGCGGGGGCGCCATGGCCATCGGCATGAGGCTGGGCCAGAGGGGCGTAGAACGCGCCGAGTTGGAGGACGAGTCCCGGGAACGGACTATGGAGATGGTGCGGCGTTTCCGGGAGAGGTTCGGCCAGGTTGACTGCCGCGAACTGACCGGCCACGACTTCAACGACCCGGAGGAGTACCGGAAGTGGCGGGAAAGCGGGCTGCGAGAGGAAACCTGCGTGAAGTACGTGAGCTTCGTGTCCAGGTACCTGGCGGAGCGGGAGACACCATAGTTTCTCAGGGCCTTGGCAACACGCCGATTACTCCTTCCCCCAAAAGCGCTCCACGGTGAACAATCCGCTGACGGCACGAAGGCTACCCCGTCGTTAAAGGTGACCTACGCGACGTCCAGCCGACGGCGGCCGCATTGCTCTCCCTTTGTTCCCTCGGCAATATTGAGGCCGGCTGAATTTCCTCTTGGCCTCTGTTTAGTTTGACCCAACCGCCGGCGGCAGGTCCGCCCTGTGAGTAAATAGCGCCTATGAATCGAGAGCCGGACGTCGTACAGATTCCCATTGGGGACTACCAGAACACCGCCTACGTTTGGGAAGGGCGGGACCCTCCACTGCTCTTCTGTCACGCGACAGGGTTCCACGGCAGGGTCTGGGACAGCATCATAAGGAAACTCCCGAGGAGGCGCGCTGTCTCTGTGGACCTCCGGGGGGGCACGGTCTTAGTACCAAGACCGAGCCTCCCTACCCCTGGGACTCCTTCGTCGGGGACGTGTTGGAAGTCATCGATTACCTGGGACTCGATCACGTGATAGGCATAGGGCTTTCCATGGGGGGCCACGTGGTCACGGCGACCGTTCCCAGGTCCCCAAAAGTGCTCTCCGGGCTTGTACTTGTTGAGCCGAGTCTGTTCGACCCACACACTTACAAGACGGAACCGCCCGACCCCGGACAGGACGGAAGACATCCGGTTTCCAGACGACGCAACGAGTGGGATAGTCCCGCGGAGAGGTTCGAAAGGCTCAGGCGACACCCAAATTTTTCGACCTGGGAAGAGGAGGCCCTCGCGGACTACTGTACCCACGGCCTCCACAAAAACCCGGAGACCGGCAAATACAACCTGGCCTGCCCGCCGCTGGTCGAGGCATCGATGTACGGCAGCTATATTGATCCGCAGATACTCGATCGGCTCCCGGAAATCGAGCTGCCGATTCGGATCCTGCTGGCCAGACGCCGGACTGAAGAGGACCCAAAGAGCGGTTTCGGCCCGTCCGTCACCCGGGAGGACCTGGTGGACCGGTTTCCCAATGCCACGGCGAGAAGGCTCGAGGACCTCTCCCACTTCCTTCCAATGGAGGACTCTCAGCTTGTGGCGGATGAGATCGAATCTTTTTGCGGTGGACTGAATCTGGGGTAAACGCGGTCTGCCGAATGCGGTCCGGAGATGTTAGCTTCCGGAAACGTCGCTCCACCTCCGAACCAGCGGGGGTGCTGGTGGAGCTGGAGGGACTCGAACCCTCGACTT
>PVBE010069630.1_pt1 | contig 18622 bp, 9 predicted proteins | sample 1631181 | NCBI WGS metagenome assembly PVBE01 (sample SAMN08397723, study PRJNA350692) | Marine metagenome, whole genome shotgun sequencing project. | isolation source: water | place: Pacific Ocean | collected 2012-04
ACCCTCCTTCTGCGCCGAAGGCGCAGAAGGAGGGTGAGAATTCAGATGTGTCAGGCTAGAGGAAGGTTGTCTCATGGTTCGAGTTTCTTTCTCAGATGATCCTTCTTCTCGTTTTACGCCTTTCTTGAACTGAGCATTCTCCTTATGCTGTTCGGTGATATGCAAATAGACTTGGCGGACAAAACAGCGATTGTCACCGGTGCGGGCCGCGGAATAGGCAAAGCCATTTCCATGATGCTGGCATCTGCCGGGGCACATGTCATTCTCACCGCCCGAACAGAAGAGCAGTTGCAGAGCGCCGTGAACGAGATCACGTCCGCCGGCGGCAGCGCCGAGGCCTTTCCCGCGGATCTTGCCGATGAACCCGGCATCCTTTCACTCTTCCAGGCCGTCAGCGCAAACCACTCCCAACTGGATATTCTTGTCAACAATGCGGGATACGGAGTATTCGCACCGTTGGCAGACTTCAAAACGGAAGACTTTGATGCGGTCATCGACGTAAATCTGCGGGGAGCGTTTATCTGCTGCAGGGAAGCCATGAAACTGATGATCCCGAATAGAAGCGGATACATCATCAATATTTCCAGCGTTGTAGGGTTCAAAGGCTATCCAAACCAGGCGGCTTATACCGCTGCCAAACACGGGATCATGGGCATAACCAAGTCTCTCGCTGCGGAGGCACAGGAACACAACATACGTGTCAGCGTCATCTCCCCCGGCGGCGTGTCTACACAACTGATACATGAGGCCAGGCCCGATCTGGATACTGGAGAGTTGATGCAACCCGAAGACATCGCCCAGGCGGTTGAGTATCTGCTTTCGCTTTCCGACCGGGCCGCCATCGACGAAATCTATATCAGAAGAAAGAACAGTAAGCCCTTTTGACAGAACTGCAGACTGGAGAAATCGTGATGCCGACAGTAGAGATCTATTATGCCCAGATGTGCGGGCTATGTCACAAGGCCATGGATTATTTTGATGAGCATGGTGTTGAATACACGTCCTACGAAGTGTTCTGGAGAGATGATCAATGGGTTGATGACGAGAACTCCCGTGCAATGCTCAAGCGCTGTGGTGACATAGACTATGTCCCGCAAGTATTCGTCAACGACGAACACATCAAGGGCTGGAAGACACTGTCCCGGCTGATAGAAACGGGCGAGATTGATAAGTTGCTGGGAGATTGATTCGGAATGGTATCCGGTAAGGGCGCCTACTTAGAATGCCCCTCCAAGCTACCTATGGCACCGCCTGGCCAGTCTCCCTTGCGATCTGACCATGCTCCGGGCAGCGCAGGGGATGAAGTTCGCTGATCCTGCCGCCCGAACTGACTTCGACGCGAAATCTTGAACTCGTGGTCATCGGTATTCTGTACATGGCACTTCGGTCCGGTGCTCCGAACGACTGCCATTTCTCTTTGATCCAGGCGTCCACCTTCAATGAGCCGGAACCCCGTCGCACGAAACCGGAGAGCTCTGTCGGCTTGTCGAATTCGTAATGGACGACAAGTGGGCCCTTGTTGCCGATTGCAATGACAGTTTCGGTATCCTTGTCTATGAGGATTCCTCCCTTGCCTTCGAAATCACCTTCGCAGGTTACATTCGACGGTTTCACTGTACCGTACCACGGATTCGCGATCTCGATTTCATGGACAAGGCCTTCCCATTGGTCTCCAGCCGACACCAGGAACCTGCCCGGAGTTCCGGCAGGGATAACCGGCCAGCCCACTCCGCTTTCAGACTGGTCTGTGCAGTCGAGTGTTTGTCCTGAAGGGAGAAGGACCTGGAAGGACCATTCAAAATAGTCGCGGGCCAGCTTTCCCTCGACCCACACCTTCCTTACATTGTGAAACCTGCGATGCCGGGTGAATGGTTCGATCTCGACAGGCCGGCTGTACTTCACGTGCAGGTCACCTACCATGTAATCCACAGCGGCCTCGAACGTGAACTTGGCCTTCTCAGGGGCAATGAAAGAAGGACATTCCCTGGGGGGTGATTCCTTACCCCTTGTGCTCTGGACGTTGGCGGTCCTGATCATCTTGCCTGGTTTGATTGTCAGGGGTTCTTTGAGATATGCACGGGATGGATCGGTTACGACGATGCTGCCGACGGGCGTCAACTGCTTTGCCGCAGGATGATCTGTCTTTTTCCACTCGCCCGGCACCAGCCGTTGGAAGATGCTCATCGGCGTATAGGCTTCAGCCCAGAGGTACACCCGGTCCCGTCCCTCTTTCAATCCTTCAGCCTTCTTCCCGTCTCGCCTCGCAAGTCTCCGGTCGGAATCCATCACGCAATGAAAGCCGATGCCGAGCACCATCTCGGCCAGGTATCCGCGCCGGGTTTCCTCGAGGCCCTTAATGGCGAGGATGGCTCTTGCGGCATTCAGGGCGTCATCCTGCATGAACTGCCAGATACGCGTATCCAGGTCGGAACCGTTCTTCATGTCACGAAGCCTTGCCAGGGATTTCATCATGTCGGCAGGTGTCTTGTCGCCAAGCAAAGTGTGTGCGGTATTCCAGTTACGCAGCACGAACCGCCTGAAAGCATCATCCATGTGCCCGCTTGGCGTGCTGGGCATTGGTTTTTCAGATTTGAACTTCGGATTGCAGGTCATGAAAAGGTTTCGTTTGTGTGCGTTGAGGATCAGCAGGTAACCGCCAGTTCGCCAGAACGGATACCCCAGTACTGCGTCCCCGCCATGCAGTTCAAGGTTGTTTGTGTTCGCGGTTATAAATCCGTTGAACCTTCGGTGCGTGGTCAGTTTCCACAGGAAGACGCGGAAATGTTCCTCCAGTGCCTTGTCCCCACAGGCATTGACGGCAAGCGCGCCAAAAACAAAAGGAAGGACGGCCGAAGCGTGTCCCGCATCCACGTCGCCATAGGGTGGATTTCCGTAGCGCATCTTGAAGACCCTGGTCAGGTGTTCCGGACCGCCCGCCATTATCGAGGCAACGGCGTAGAGCCCGGATCCTGCGGAGGCGCTTTGTCCCTTAATGTCGTCCAGCTTGACCTGTGAGAAATCCACATTCTTTCCGTAATCACGGCTGTAGGGAATAAACCCGGTTGGGGCGAGGTCCTCTGCCCGGAGCAGCATTTTTCGCAGCAGATGCTCAACGCTTCCGTCGCTGCCGAGCGGTGTGTGACGCGCGGCCGCCAGCGCGCAGCAAAGGGAACTGCCCAAGCCGATGTATCCAGGACCCCCATATCCGGGATGGAGCTTGTGCCCCGCGGTGCCGTCAGCCAACACGTTCTGGCATGACAACAGGTAAAGTCTGCGCATAGCGGGCAGTACCTCCTTGTCCCTGGTCTTCAGGTAGTATTCCGATAGAAACAGTAAGTGGAGTCCCCGGGCAAACGTCCATACCGGCTGGTTGGCATCGTAGGCAACGAAGTGGGCCGCGCGGCGGATGTTATCGTTATAGGCGGGGTCGCCATCGGCCAGCAATCCCAAGCCGCATATTGCCGTGCAGAGCGAATGCTTGACGTATCCGCCTCCAGCCCATTTCCCGTCTTCGTCCTGCTGAAGGGCTAGCCGGTGCGCAAGCATGGCGCGATAAACTGCTGCCTTTTCCCCTTCCGGGTTGTAGCGGCCGTCGAAACTGCCGATCCGGGGGATCTCGAATTCGATATCCACGGTGGCGTAGCCATTCCCTTCTTTTTCAGGGCGCATGACCTTTGCCTCGATTACTCCTCGCCCCTCGGCCTCGTCGATGAGGTGGCCGGTGTGTATCTCCAGCCCGCGTTTATCTTTAACCAGGACGGTTTCGCCGGGGAACATCTCCTGGGCCGACTTCAACTCCTCGCCATTGAACTCCATGATGAGATCCCCGACCAGTAGGTGGCCGGCTGCAGGGCCGTCTGGAGCGACGCTAACAACTTCAAGCGCGTTGGCCTTAAGCTCTCCATTCTTCCCTTTCAACACATCGGGGAAGAGGGACTCGAACGCGGGGTAGATCTTCCATGTGCGATCATGCATCAGGGTCGTGACGCCCAGCGGCCCCAGCTCGACGAGCCAGTTCCTTGCGCCCTTGACATCGTTCTTGGGGAAGTAACCACTGTGGGGCATTGGGTAAAGCGCACGCCACCCTTTTTCGGGTACCACCTTTTTGCCATATCCGGCTTTCCATTCAGCGAGATCGAATGCGGCCAGCGCGGCACCGGCTACTAGACTACAGGCTGCAATTAGGGCTACGGTTCTTGTCGTTACCTTCAAGTCTATGATCCCTCCTTGGTAGATCCTCTTCCTCAGGCGGAGACTGGGGCCATGATCCGATTGCAAATCGGACCTACGAATCCCTCTGAGAACTCTAGCTCTTTCCTACAAGTTGAGCGCGTTACTCCCAGTCAACCGGTATGACGACAACATTGTCAAACCAGGCGTCCAGACCATGCGCCCTTACCCCTATGTTTCCAGAAAGGACTGGTGAGTTTTCGTCCTTCACGTCTATCCTCAACCCTTTCTCCGGATCGGATGACGGATGCATCCTGTTGAACCATACCTTTATACGATCACCCCTGCACTCCACCCTGATCTGGTTCCATACGCCCGGTACAACCTTGCAGTCCAGCTTGCCCAGATCGTACTCCTTGAGCAGCTGCCAGCTGTTGTTCATTTTTCCGAGATAAAGTTTCTTCGTATCGAAACCGACATAGTATCCCTGCATTTGATCGCTGCGGTCTCCGGGCTCGTTGACGCGAAAAACCAATCCCGCATTTCCCTTGTCCCCCTTGAGCATGACAACCCCCTCAAGGACATAATCTCTCCACGCGGGATCTCCAGTGATCATCTTCATGCCCGGCCCGAGCTTCAATACCCGGCTGGCACCGGTTTCCCCGCCGCCATAGCCTGTCCAACCGGCCCGCTTCGTGCTCGGAGCATTCTGGAAGTTGTCATAGAACAGGGCCTTTCCCTTGCCCTTTACGTATTTCAGACAGGCCTCCGCCTCCGCCAGTGAAACCGGCGTTGCGTCGGGCCACATGAGTCCACACCAGGGAAAGGTGGGCTCCGGCGTCCCGTGTTTTGTCCCCCAATACCACCGGCAGTTGGAATTTCCCACGAGCAGTTCCCAGCACAGGTAGACCCCCGGTGAGGTTCTTCCTGCTGCACGACGTTGTTCCAGCCAGTGCATCACCTCACAGGGCTCACCGTTGCTGGGGCGCGGCGCGAACCACCTGGCGCCGGCTTCCGTGAAAACGGTTCCCTTGTTCGGATTCCTGTCGGCCTGTCTCTCCCAGTCGCCCGGGCCCCACCGGTAGTTATGGGCATTGACGATATCCGTCGCCTCGTTGTCGTCCCAGCAGGCGATCACAGGATGAATGGGCTTCACCTCTTTTGCCCACTTGTAGCCTTCCCTTCGGATACGTTCGCTGAAATTGCCCTTCTTGATTCTGGGCTCGTTGAATATCTCCCACCACAACACGCGTTTGTCTTTTCTGAAGGGGCGGATTGTTTCCTGTATGTAAGGCTTGAACTTCTCAATGTTCTGAGGGTCCCTGTCTCTGTCCTGCGGGCTGGCTGCCCAGCGCCCGTTATGGTAGCCCTTGATAGGCGTAGTTGGTTTCTCAAGATAGATGTCGGCATGGCGGTGACAGTCATCAAAGAAGCAGAAACCCGGTTTGATGTCATACTTTGCGCAGATCTTCAGGCACTTCTCAATGTTAGCCAGGAAGACGTCTTTCTCTTCATCGAAGTTGATGTTGTGCAGGTATATCCGGAGCGTCTTGATTCCGTAGTACTTGCTGGCCGCGGCCATTTCCTTCTCGATCACGTCCGGCCGGAAGTCATGCCAGAACTGAACCTGGTTAACTGCATAGGCCGCGGTATAATTGGCACCCACCAACCCGTCTGTAGGGGGTTTGGGATTAGCCATGTATACCTCGTCGGCACCGTACGAGTAGGAATCGAAAACGGACAAAAGCACCATCACCAAAACAACTCTTTTCAACATATCTATCTGTTCCTTCCTCATCATCGTCTTGCTAAACGGCCAGGAAATAAGATTACAAACTCCCTGATGTGTGTGCGCGCAATTGGTCTTACCCCCTCAGTGCTTCGACAGGATCCATGCGGGCGGCCGTCCAAGCCGGGTAGAGGCCAAACCCGATGCCCACAGCCATGGCCACACCGACGCTGATGCCCATGATCAAGGTGCTGTAGGCTACGGGGAACTGGAACAGTACGGCGACCAGTTCACCTCCAAGCACACCGGTTAGAACGCCGAGTATACCACCAATCACGGAAATGACACAGGCTTCGGCAAGGAACTGTTTCAGAACTTCATTTCTCGGAGCGCCGATAGCCCGGCGAATGCCTATTTCGCGCGTACGCTCGCTTACGCTGGCCAGCATGATGTTCATGATCCCGATGCCGCCCACGAGCAGTGACATACCCGCGATCACTGTGATAATGACGTTGAAGACTTCTTTCGTCTTCTGAGACTGCCGCAGGTTCTCGAGCGGGACGGACACGGCAAAATCGTCGGAGTCATTGTGCAGGCTACGGACGACACGTTCAAGGTGTTGGGAATCGGCGACGAGCTGTTCACTGGACGCCATGCGCAGGGAAACGGAGTCGTAGGTGCCGGCGCGCTTGACCCTGGGATAATACCGGTCGGCTACCGAATGAGGGATGTAGACGTCCAGGTTGCGGTTGACTATGTTGACGTCCTTGACCGTGCTGGCGGTGAAAGGCCGGTTTTGCATGATGCCTACGACCACGAAGATCTGGTCTCCAATGACCAGGGTCTGGCCCAGTGGTTCGTCAGAAATACCGAGTGCCTCTGCAATAGCGACTCCGAGCACACAGACGCGGCGACACTCTTCCGCATCGCGCTGGTTAAGAAAGCGTCCCCGGCCGACGAAGAAGTTGACTACCTCCTGGAAATCGCCGGTAACGCCGAGGACACGGGCGGCGTCTGCGCGGGTACGGTCACGAGTCACGACTGCCTTGATCCTCTTCCAGGCAGCCAGGCGTTCGATGCCCGGGAGTTCGCGGCGTACGGCTTCGATATCCCTGTCACTTATGCCAAAAGGATTGCGTTGCCGGGCCTGGCGCAGACGTTCACCGTCCAGCTGTGTGTCGATTATCTGGATGTTGTTGAGGCCGATCTGTCTTATTTGTTCGAGCTGTTGGCGCTTGCCGCCCTCGGTGATGGCAGTCATGCCGATAACGGAGGCGATACCGAAGACTATGCCGAGCATTGTGAGCAGGCTCCTGAGCTTATGGGCGAGCAGTCCTTCACGGATAGCAATTCGGGCGATATCGAACCAGCGGACGTTTCTGCTGACCTGGCGCACTTTGGGCTCTACGGGTGCCTTTCTGGCGGTCTCTTTGCGCTCGTCGGAATGGATCTTTCCATCTTCAATACGGACCACGCGCTCTGCCTGGGCGGCTACCTTCGGGTCGTGGGTTACCATGATGATGGTGTTGCCCTGGGCGTGGAGTTCGTGGAATACGTCCATGATCTCCCTGCCGGTGACTGAATCGAGGTTGCCGGTAGGTTCATCGCAAAGGAGCAGGTGTGGTGATCCTGAGAGGGCGCGGCAGATGGCGACGCGCTGCATCTGGCCGCCTGACAGTTCGTTGGGGTTGTGATCTTGGCGGCCATCCAGCCCCAACCGCCCCGCCAGTACCTCTGCCGCATTAAGGCGGGAGCGACGGGGCGTGCCGCGATAGACCAGGCCGAGTGACACGTTTTCCAGAACGTTCAGTTCCGACAAAAGGTTGTACTCCTGGAAGACGAAGCCAATATCGCGATTGCGAGTGCGGGACAGTTGGACGTCCGAGAGGGCGGAAACCTCTTCGCCTCCGAGCCAGTACTGACCGCCTGTGGGCCTGTCGAGGCAGCCGAGGAGATACATGAGTGTCGATTTACCGCTGCCCGAGGGGCCAATAATGGCCACGAACTCACCGGAATGAATGTCCAGATCGACCCCGTCCAGGGCACGCACCACGTGCTGGCCCATTTGATAGTGGCGCGTTAGACCGCGTATCTTTATTAAGGGGGGCTTGCCGAGTGTCGAATGTGGGGTTTCCAATGCGCCATCGGGCGAAACGTGTCGAGAATTGCTCATATGTCCCTTCCTCCCCCCGGATACCCCCGGTATACGGTATCGCCTTCCGTGAGGCCGCCCGTGACAACGAATGTATCGTCGCCGAAGAACTCGCCCTGGACAGGTACGCGGTTTTCGCTATTCTTTTTCGAGAGGACCGAGAATCCCTCCGCGTCCTGTTGCACGGCGGCTGCCGGCAGATGCAGCACGTTCGCCCGTCGCTCTATCTCGATTTCGATCTGAACGGTCATTCCCTGTCGGAAGTCGTCAACATCCCGCCCCAGGTCAACCGTCAGCGTGAAAACGATAATCCCGGATTTCGAGCTGGCATCCCATACGTGGCTCTGATCCCGGTCCCGCCCGATACGGGCTACGTGCTCGATCCTGGCGTCCTGGATTTCCATGTCCAGGGCGGGAACGCGTACCCGGCAGGGCATGCCGACCTTGAGCAGACGGAGATTCACCTCGTTGACACCGGTTTTGACGGACATGTTCTCGGGAGGATAGATCATGGCCAGGGTTTCTCGTTTGCCCCAGCTGTCTCCAATGTCGGTGCGCCGCCCCTCCCTCTCCCGCAGACGGACCAAGCCATTGGTCGTGGCCAGCACAACGTTGGCAGGGTTTGCTTCGGCGGCTTCAAGCTCTTCATCCAGCTGTTTCAGCTCGGACTCGATCTCTTCACGCCGGTCCGCTTCTGCCTCGGTAAGGAGTTCCCGTTCAGATTTCAGCATGGTGATGGTTCCTTTGATGGCGCCGGGGAACCCTTTACCGGTACGCTCGAGGTCGCCTATGGCTTCTGTCAGTTCAGCTTCGAGCACAGCGATGTTATTGCTCACGATGGCCATTTCGCGATCGTAAACGGTCTGCGCGTTTTCAACGGCACGCTGTGCTGTTGCGAGAGTCGACTCGGAAGCGGCAACGACATCCTCAGTGGCCGGGCGCGCGGCAATCTCGTACTGTAACTCGAGGATCTCGAGCTGATCCTTCTTCGCTTTTGCAGTAGTGATTAGCTGGTCGCACTGGGTCCGGGAGATGGCTCCGGCCGCGAGGGCACGTTTGCCGCTTTCCACCTGGCGGTTGGCTTCAGCGAGCTGTAGCCCTGCAATGTCGCGATCAATAGCCAGGCGCGCCGCAGGCAGCCCCAGTTTCTCGATCTCGATTTCCACGTAAAGTTCCTGTGCCTCATTGTCAATCTTTTCGATTGAAGCGACGGCATCTTCGTAGGGAACGCGTGTTTTGTCGTATTCGACACGGGCAGTGGTAAGCGCAGACTGGAGTACCTTTCCCCTGTCTTTTGCCTCCTGGAGGTCAGACAGGATCTTTGCGGCTTTCTCCCGCTTCTTGATCTCTTCAGGGTCGATCCTGCCTTTCTCAGCGGTATCCTCGGTGGTCATTCTGGCAAAGTCCGCCTTGGCCTGCAATTCGAGCAGTGTGCCGCGGCCTTCCTGCCATGCCTGAAGGGCGCTCAAGTATGTCTTGCGGGATTCGCGGTATGTCTTCTCCAGCGGTTCGAGCTTCTCCTGCAACGTCTTCAATCGTTCTTCGATGGGTCTTATCTGTTCATCCAGTTCCACGAGCCGGTGCCCTCTCTTGGGACGGGCGGTCAGTATCCGGTGGCGCAGGCCGACCAGGTGCAGGGTTTGCCTGGCCGTTTCGAGGCGCTCCTGTTCTGCAATCTTTGTTTGATCGGCTTGCAGCCTGGCAAGGCGCAATTGCTGTCGCTTGGCAACGACGTTGGCGCGCATGGTCGAGACCTGCTCAACCAGTGTCTTCTCATCGAGGCTGAATACACGTTCTCCTTTGTTCACCCAGGTGCCGTCCTCCAGTATCCAGTTGACCTCTCCGGCAAAGGGCGTATACAGAAGTATCGGATCCTGCGGGGTAAGCTCACCGACCTCGCGGAGAACGTCGGTGACGGTCCCGCGAACCACGGTGAAACTTCGAAATTCAGTAGGAGTCTCGCTGCCGTTCCGGTCGCCGACGACAAGTGCCACGGCTCCGACGGTGCAGGCAGCAATCAGGAGAGTCCATCTTCTCATTTGAGTGTTACGGCTCCTCTCAGTCCGGGTTTCACACGACCCAGCAGGTTATTCGGCACGGTAAACGACAGCGTGACATCAAAAACGCGGCGGAGGCTGATGGATTCTTTGTTCTTCCGGCCGTTTTTCTGTGGGGGATAGATGACCCGCCCTTTGTCAACAACGCGTCCTGTCAGGATTCTGTCCCCAAGATCTTCCAATTCGATCGGCAGTTCCAGGTCCAGACGAATCGTGTCGTAGTATGTCTCCGGCAAGCTGATTCTGAAGGAGAGATCCGACAAGTCCAGGATATCGGCTATTGTCAATCCCTGCCAGACAACGAAATCCTTCTCTAGCCTTTCCATGCGTTTGGCCAGATCGTTGTAGCCTTTGCGATAGAAGATATGGCCGTCGGCAGGTGCGTGTAATCGGCGATGCTTTTCAAAAGCCTTGCTCTTCATTCTATCCTCAAGTCCCTGTTCGAGAAGATTCCGCGCCTGCTGGCTCATGAGGACCTGTTGCTTCACGTTGAGGGCGATCCTGGCCTCGCGCCGGGTGAGCGTGGCGCGTGACTGTTGCCAGTTCAGGCTGTCCTGGAGCTGTACGGTGTAGTCCGATGAACGGAAAGCAGCAATCTCCTCGAGCTTCTTCTGTTTGACCTGCAGGCGGAGAATATCGCGTTGACGGCGGTAGGATTCGAACTCCAGCTTCGCAGATTCAAGCCCTGAGAGCGCATCGACCCGTTTTTCGATCAGTTTCAACTGCTCGTCGGTATTTCGTTTGTCATCTTCCGCGGAAGCAAGTACGGCCAGATCGCGCCGACGGTGTTCGGCGACACGATCGGCTGCTACCTTCTCATCGTAGACGGCGTCGGCGTGTACCTTTTTTCCCCGTTTGAATGTGTTCTTCAGTTTTCCGATTGTCTTCTGGTATTGAGCTTTCGAACGCTCGGCCCTGGCGTCGCTCTTAACATACTGGTCATACTGCCTGTTTCTGAAGAGATCCACCACCAGGTCGCCTTTTTTAACCTTGCTCCCGTGCGGCACCATGCTTTCGACGCGGGCCCACGACCTGTGCCGTGCCGACATGGGAACCGCTGCCCCCGCGACCACCTCACCGGTGAAGCGGTTGGCGTCGGCTTCAGCGTTGTCTGCTGCGGGAATCTCCAGGCGGTCACCGGTCGACATGCCGCCGGACAACAGGAAGTGTTGATCGAAACGCGTACCGGCAACGGGGAGACGTTGGCCGGCCCGCTGAACGACGAGGCCATCATCTCCTTCGTGAACCAGGAAGGCCGGAACCACCATGGTGCCTTGTTCTGGAACAGCAAAGGCACGACATTCGACATGCGATTCGGACACGAACCCGTTCGCCTGTTCGTCGGGTACCGCTATGCTGACTTCCCGGGCGGTCCTCTCTGCCGGATCGATGGTCGATTCGTCATCGTCTTGATGCCTTTTCCGGTATAGTCCATCCGGGTCGGATTTGAAGTAGACAACGGGCTGGTCATTAATGTTCACCTCTCCACCCGGGACCCATTCACCGTTGCTGTTGCGCAGTTCGATCCGACGGGTGGCTCCGTTGGCCTCCTCGAAAAAGGGGATCTGAAGATGGTGGATATTGAACTTCGCGACCAGTTTTGGGGAAGGGATGATATAGAGGGCGGGAGGGTTCACGTCGATCTTGTGGCCGAGCCTCAGCCAGTGCTGGTTCTTTATGACGCAGGAGGCAGGGGCTATGATCGCCTTCTGTGGCAGCCCGAAGTCAAGCTGAAGTCCGTCTTTCTCAACAACGACCTCGGCACGGTGAGTCTTGCGCTGGCCGGGTTCCAGGCGATGAACCGCCAGCAGGATCTTCTCCGCAGCCTTAACAACCATGCAGCCCCATTCATTGTCGTCACCCAGGACAAAGTTGACCCGGTAGCGGCCCGGGGGAAGGTCGCATTTCCAGGAAGCCATCCCCTGGATGAGAAGGGCGTTGGTGGAAGGGTAAGTCGCAGGGGCCTCGAGCCAGCCAGAGCCACGGGAAGCATCATAAACCGCAGTGGCTTCAGGGGTGCCGGGCACAATGCTGTGAACCGGCCCCGTATCGTTGGAAACGCTGAGCTGCTTCAGGGGCACATGGGGCCAGCCACCGCGAGCCAGTTGCTGAAACTCCACTTCCCTGGCCTCCAGGTCCGTCTTGATGCTGTCCAGCTCCGTCTCCATGTTCTTGCGGAACTCTATGATCTCCTCGTTCTCAAGTTCCTTCTGAAGCGTCTCAAAATCAATGTCTTCACCAAACGTCGATTCGAGGCGGGCGACATCCCATTTTGCGCGGCGGGCAACTACTTCATCGCTGCCGTCACCTATGTCCTCGAGCTCAAGCTCTCTGATCCGTATTGCGCGGCGGGTGGCAGCCAGGGTCAGTTCCAGATCCTCGACGGTAACACGTTTCTCCTGGCCGAGTTTGAGCAGGTTCTTCTTCCGCTTCAATTCGGATTCCTGCACGTCTACGTTTCGCTTGGCAGACTCGATCCTCTGATGGGAAATGCCAAGTTCGCTCTCGTCGGCAGCGGCAGCGGCAGCGGCATTGGCTCGGGCAACCCCAAGCATCAACAATTCGAGTGCCAGGTCTTCTTTCATCTGGGAAAGCTCTTTCTCTGCCTGGAGCCGGGTAGTGATGAGGGATTGCCTGCCGGAGGCGATCTCCGAGCCCAGTTGGTAATACCGGTTCTGCAGTTCAGTACAGTCCATTCTAAACAACTCATCGCCGTATTCCGCCTGCATTCCGTCCGGACAGCGCCAGACGACCATTGCGCCGGGACTGCCCGGGCGCATATCCTGGATGCTTGAGCGGACAATTTCTACCTTGCCCTGCACATGGATCTGCAGGGGATCCGATGCCTGCGGGATTGTCCAGGCGGCTACGGGGGAGGGAATGGTCGCATGTTGCGCCTCGCGTGTCCTGCGTGGTGAATCTTGACCTGATGCCCGGCCCACGGCCCCCGTCGCCAAGAGGAGGCAAAGTGTTGTTGGGAGAAGCTGCTTCATCGTTCAATCTCCACGACAACTGTTGAACCGGGTCGTGCGGTGCTTTCATGCTCAACGTTGAAAGCGACCTTTATCTGAACCGTCGTTTCGTCATCCAGGTCTTCTTCCTGCTTCTCTCCGGATCCTCTGCCTCCCCTGCCGCCGCGCCGCTTTTCGAAAAAGTCTGCGATGTGAGTTATGCGGCCCGGATATTGTTTAGCGCCCTCAGCGGGGAGGTACAGGGCAAGTTTCTGCCCGACCTTCAGATCCCGGTAGAGCCGTCCCGGTACATGGATCCTGAACTCGCGCTCTTTTCCCCGGGGGATATTGAACAGGTGGGGCGTATAGGTGGGAACCCCAACTGCAGGCGTTCGCCAGCACTTAGGGTTATAGCAGAGATAACCGGAAACAGGACTGCGGATCTCTCCCATGCTGGCTTCTTGCTGGAGATGCTCCACTCCTCTCATTCGCTCGACATGCGTCGCTTCGGCGGCGGTGATGGCAGTGCGATGCGTGATCCTGGCCTGCCGGTAGGTATGTTCCAGTGCCTTGGCGCTGTCTACCGCCATCCGCCAGTTCTGCCGGGCGGCCTGATGGTTGTCCCATATCCTGGCTTGCCGAGTGGCCGCCGCAGTCAGCTTTGATTGACTGTGCCGTAATGCCCCGACTTGCATATTCAGCCGATCCTGCATTCGCTGGTTCTCGGAGCGAAGCTCTTTGTATACCGGCGCAGAGAAACGCTTGAACTCGGCTTCGATCTGCCGGTGGCTGATCTTGGCCAGTTCGGCTCCGGCCTCTGCACGGACGAGGGACACATCGTCCACTTCAGTGCGTAAACGCAGGTAGTAGAGCCGTTTCCTCTCTGCTTTGATCAAAGCCTCCTGCCAGTTCATAAATGTGTCACCCAGGTTCCCGTTCGCCTGCATACGCTGAAGCTGGAGATCAGCGTCCGCCCTGAGCTGAGCCAATTCCGCAGAGTTCTTGCGTGTCTTCCTGCCGCGCACCTTTCGCAATCTGCAGATCACTTGCCCTGCCTCTACCTGACTGCCGTCGTCGACAAGTTCTTCGATTACCCATTCCCAATGCCGGCCGCCCTCGATGATGATTCTTTCATTGTCCGAGGCCTCAAGCGCCGCGTGGAATATCAAGCGACTGCTTTTCTCGGGTTCGGGCGGCAGTATCCTGTCGCCCGCGGCCAGTCCGCTGGTAACGAGCAACTTGTCGCCAAGCGGCTTCGCCACAAGACGCCGCTTCTCACCATTAGCCAGCCGAGCCACCGGGCGAAAATCCCGGGTCGCCCACCAGCTTGGAATTACCACGGCAGATACCGGCATGGGTACCTGGAGCTCGCAATTCACATTCAGCGCCGGGGTCAGCTGGCCGAGTGGCGAGTCCAGAACCACGCTCCCTCTGTAAAACGATTCGCCACCAGATCTCCTCTCTTTGACCGGGCTGACGGATACCAGTTTTCCGCCGAGCCAAGCACTTCCGAGGGATGGAACACGAACACGGGCGGCCAATTCGCTACCCCGGATCACGCGTATCGAATTCCGCATGGATTCCGGGATCCTTATTTCAATAACTGCGTCGTCCGGCGATATGACATTAACGATCTTCCGGGCACCCAGTGGAGTTCCAGCTACCATGGGTATGTCTCCCGAATCGTCGGAAGGTGCCACAATACCTCCCTTCTCCGTGCGGTAGACGGGATCAGTTGAGGCCTGTATCGCCTCTTCAGCGCCCTCGGCGAGGCGTTGATGCTCGCTGGTGAGACCGTATTTGTCACGCTCCTGCTTGAGGACGATACGGGCCAGGTTGTTCCGCAGAGAGCCGAACTGTTTGTCGTTCCTCAAGAGGAGATCCAGCCAGGCAAGGTCCTGTTCCAGGCGCAGGCGGTCGTCGCTTCCGTCCTCTTCATCAAAGTCTTTCAGCCGGGCTTCCGGTACGTTGATATTGACCAGCGCCTGTTCGTAGTCGACCATGGCGGTTCGGACCTCGGCGGCGGACGCTCCGCCCACGATTTCGACTTTTGTGATGGCGTCGAGCTTCTTGCGTGCTTCCGCAAGGCGTTCCCGTGCCTGTTCCAGGCTGCGGGTCAGGATCGCGCGCTCCGACCGGCGACGTACTGTCGATTCCTCGATTTCGAGTTGCTTCGCCTTCCTGTCGGTCTCCCTGGCAAGAAGATTGTCGTTCAGGTCATAGACCCATTTCGCATCCGTCAGTTCCCTGGCACGGAGCCGGCGTTCTATGAGTGCGAGCTGCTCGTTGTTGCTTCTCAACCACAGGTCCAGCCAGTCCGTATCGTATTCGACCACAACGGCGCCTGGTTCCATCGCTTCACCGAGCTTGGCCACGCTTCTTAGACGCAGTTGTTCTACCGGTGCCTTAACGATTTCTTCCCGGAGGTTGCCTACCTCCCCGTCAAACTTGAGTACGAGCTCAGCAGGCGGGGTGTCAACTATCCAGGTGTGCTCTTTTGTTATGCGGGATTCCAGCCGTCCACAGCCACACAGGGAAGCAGTCGCGAAAAGCAGGGCGCAGAGCATGCTGCGTGATGCGTGCCGTGTCTGATCCGCGTTTTGAGGCGATCTTATCATGGACGTGTCAATTCCGTTTGAACCGGTGCATCAGGTGGGAGCAGTGAATGGTATTCTTCATGGGCCAGAACCAGATCGATGCGAGCATTGATTACGCTGATCTCGGCGTTGTCTACGGCCTGCTTGGCTCTGGTTACTTCCAGGTTGTCAACACCACCGTCTTCGTAGCGGACGAGCGTGGCCGCCAGTTTCTCGCGCTCGGCGGAGAGGCGCTGCTCGCTCAGCCCCAATTGCGTCTTCAGTCGGCCGGTGTTGCGATGAATGCTGCGCAGACGCAGCAATAAGCTGTTCTCCTTGTCCACCAAGCCGGCCTGGGAGTTCTCAAGGCCCAGCTTGAGCTGCTCCAGTTCGGCCCTGTCGCCCTTCTTGAAATCCAGCTGCGTCGTATACGTCAACTGTACCGAGAATGCGTCGGACGTTTCGTCACGTTCGTTGAACGGGTCCGAGCCCTCGCTCTTGTGCTCGCCGGTCAGGGAAAGATCAACGCGCGGCCACAGGACGTCTTTCTGGATGTCTATATTGATCTCGACGAGGGCAATATCCAGCCTGGTATTAACGAGTGATTCGTGATGGGCGAGCATGTTCCTTGCGTCGGCCTCAAGGTCGAAAGTGTTCTCCAGAGTATTAGTTACCGCAAGAGGATCTATGGTCAAATCGTTGGTCACCGTCACACCCATTGTGTTAAGCAGAGACTCCGTCTGGGTCTGCAGAGTTGTCTGCTGGCTCAGTTCCTCGGCCTCCGCGGAGTTCAGGCTGATCTGAGCATTCACAATATCGACCCTTGGCGCCAGGCCATTGGCAACACGTTCCTCCGTCACCGTAAGGAAGGCCTTCGCATCGGCGACGCGAGCCCGGCGCACGTCGAGGCTTCGCTCTGTCCTCTGCACGGCAAGGAAGACCTGCATCACGGAATAATCCAGTTCGCGTTCCTCCTGTCGCAGAGCGTTTGTGGCCTTGAGAATGTTGCGCTCGGCCGTGGTCAGGGGCATGCGCAGACGCCAGCGTTCCGAGGCGGCGAACAGGCGGCGTTTCAGCGTGATACCCGCGTCGCTCGTCCATTCTTCTTCCTGTTCGCTGTCGGATGTCTCGCTCAGGAAGGAGGAAACTCCGATGCCCAGTGGAGTCAGGTAGTTCAACTCCGCTCGGGCCTCTCCGGAGTCGCTGCCGTCCTTGAACGCATGCGATATGTCAAACGTCGGGGCGAAGACCTCGGCCTCCGCGATCCGGCCCCCTGCCAGCGCCGAGGCCAGGTCGTTTCGCGCAGTCTGCAGTCCACGGTTCTTTTTGTGGGCGATTGCCCGGCATTCTACGAGGTTCAGATTGGTTATTGATCCGGGGAGAGTTTCCATTGCGTTATCATCCGCAGTCTCCTCTGCAGCCTTCTGCGTCGGTGTGGTATCCGCGCTTGCTTCCGGATTCGGTGCCTCTTTACTCAGGGAGACACAGCCTGAGAATATAAGAAATGAAAAGACCGCAAGACATGCGAATCCATGCCTTAAGATGCAGAGAATCCGCGTGGGCGTTCTGCCCTTTTCATCCCCGTCCAAGGCGGTGTCCGCGCTGAATATGATCATAAAAGAACTCTCCAATAGCCTATTCTGTCAGAAATCCTGCTCCAGTATCTGAATCCTAACGAATCCAGCTGCTTACACCAATATCCCGTAGCCAAATTCGCTTGGATTCTGGTGGATTTCGATTTGGGCGCCGCCCTGCTGGATTGCGGTCAACACCCCTTTAGCTGATCCCCGTCAAGGGTCACAGTCGGTCTGCCGCCATGCAGATCACGTCCCCCCCTGCCGTTGTAAGGTAGAGCCTGCCTTTGGCTGCGGCAATGCCGTTAAACACGGGTGGTGACGCGAGCTTGTGTTCTGCGAGTTTCTTTCCCGTTGCGGCGTTATGAATCCACAGTTGTCCGCCCTTCTTGCCCTCAAAGGCTGCCAGGTTGGATTCATCCGGAGGTCCGGCCGCGAACAGCACGTCACCCGCCACCGCAAGCGCCTTGACGCGTACCGGGAGACGCGTGGACCAGGTGGGTTCTTTACCATCGTGGTCTTGGGCAAAAAGGCTGTACCCCTTCCCGCCCGGCACGAAATAGTTGTTGGACCTCAACAGCTTCATGTCATCAAACTGGCGCACGATGTAGAAGCGACTCCCATCGTGGACAATCAGCCTTCCGTAATTCAGGTAGGGTTTCTGGAAGAACCAGAACGCGCGGCGGAAATACGTGTCGTCCAGGAATCCACCCCGTGGCTGCACTCTCGGCGTTTTCACCCCCTGTTTCTCGAGCTTCGTATTGAAGGCATTGTTTCGCAGGAAGATTCCCGACTCATCGGCCTGCAGAATATCATTCAGCGCCCCCGGTCCGGATTCATAGGTGAAGTGCGTTGTTGTTTTCGTGAAATCCGGTTCCGGCGGTTCAAGATGTCTTTGGCAAACGGTCTTTCCCGTGTCCACGTCCAGGCCGTACAGGTAAAGACCGCCGTCCAGGTACGACGAACGGCCAGCGGAGCAATAGACAACACCGTTAACGACCGCCACACTTCCATGCACCGGCCACACGGATTCAACTTGCTCAAACGCACCCATTCGCCGGTCTTCTGGAGCAGCCATGAATTTCCAGACAAGCTCCCCGTCTTCAGCACGCAGGCAATAGACCCATCCATCGGCGGAACCGAAGAACACTTTTCCTTCTTCGTACGTCGGCGGCGAATCCACTCTCCCACCGGCAGCGAATCGCCAAAGCTCTTTCCCGTCACTTGCCCGCAATGCTGCAACGTGATGCTGATCAACGAGTGCCACGAAAAGCCTGTTCCCGACAACCACCGGTGCACTTACCTTGGTGCCGAAGGCAACTGACCAACTCGGCTTAACATCAGCGGGTACCTTGTGAGGCGTTGCCCCCGTTCTCAGGGAGTCATGCCTGGAAGTGTGCCAGTCGGCTGCAC
>PVBE010199673.1_pt1 | contig 18618 bp, 14 predicted proteins | sample 1631181 | NCBI WGS metagenome assembly PVBE01 (sample SAMN08397723, study PRJNA350692) | Marine metagenome, whole genome shotgun sequencing project. | isolation source: water | place: Pacific Ocean | collected 2012-04
CTTGTCTGCCATCCCTTTCCGTTACAGCGCTTCGGCGTCATCACCCAAGGCAGGAGCCGGATGCGATAGTCTCGCACGTCCGGATCTGTACGGGGGGCCCGGGGAAACCCGGGTTCCTACCGTGCTAGCCCTTCGGTTTGCGGAAGGGATTCGGGTACTCGACCGCTTCTCGGAAGGTCGTATTCATTTCCTCGAAGGCCTCGTCGAGATCCCAGAGGCCCTGGGTCGTGACCTCGCGCTCGATGGCGGGGCTGTTGAAGAGGCCGATCCGCCCGTTGCCCGCTTGGATGATCCGCCCGTTCATCCAGCTGCTCTCTTCGCTCGCGAGCCAGATCACGGGGGGAACGACGTTCTTCGTCGAAATCTTCTCGTTGTTCGGGCTGTAGTCCATGACAGTCGACTTACCCTCGAGGCTGGCCGTCATGCGCGTGTAGGCGACCGGTGCGATGCAGTTGCTGGTGACGCCGTAGCCCGCGAGGGCGCTGGCACAGCTGTTCGAAAGGCCGACCATGCCCATCTTGGCCGCCGCGTAATTGGGTTGCGCGGGCGCCCCGTAGATTCCCGAACCCGAGATGAAATGAATCAATCGAAACTGGCCGCCGCGATTGGCGCGCCAATGGACCGAGGCATGTCGCGTCGTGTTGAATGTGCCCTTGAGATGAACGGCGAGCACAGCGTCGAATTGCTTCTCCTCCATCTTGAAGATCATGCTGTCGCGGAGGATTCCAGCGACGTTCACGACGATGTGCAGTCCGCCGAACTCCTCGATGGCCTGGGCAATCATGGCCTCGACGGCATGGTAGTCGGTGACGTCACAATTGTTCGAGATCGCCTTGCCGCCAGCCTCGAGGATCTCTTCAGCGACTTCGTCCGCGGGCGTCCCCTCGGTCTGACTGCCGTCCATGCTCGCTCCGAGATCGTTGACGACGACGGCCGCACCCTCCGCAGCAAAGGAGCGCGCAACTTCGGCTCCGATACCGCGTCCTGCTCCAGTCACGACGGCTACGCGTCCATCGAGCTTGCCCATTCTGAGTCTCCTCTCGCACCACCGGATCCAGGTCGTGGCCGGTCGGGGATCTTACCGAGTCCGGGGGCCGGCCGCCCCGATTTCGCGCCTCGATCCCGGACCCCTCCCGACCGCATGAAGAGGCGCGCTCCTCACTCGGTCGAGGGTTTCGGAACGGGCTCTCAGCGATGCTCGAGTAACAGGCTCGTCTGCACTCGGGCCACCTCGCCTTCGAGGTCGTAGACGTGGCCAAAGCTCTGACCGATGCCATCGATCGCGCGCAGGGTCGTGCCCCGGATTCCGATCCAATCGGAGCGCGGTTCGCGCAGCACGTGGATCGTGAGATCCGGATTGATGGAGGTGTACTTCGTGTAGTCCATTGCATTGCCGGCGCCGCTCGCAAAATCGACGAGTGTGGCGAGGCGCACGATCGCCGATGTGTCTTCGCCTTCGGCAAAGCGACAGCGCAGTCGAGCCCAACAATTCGCCGGAATGCCGCATTCTGGGGCGACAGCCGTCTGGATGTCGACCGCGCGAGCAAAGCCGGGGACCCTGTCGAAGCCTATGTCGTTGCGGAGCTGACTGGACGCATCGGGTGGCTCGCCCAACTCGGGATCTCGCTCGTCGGGCGTGCATAGCTCCGGCAGGGAGTCGTCGAGGCGCACGCGCAGGCCCGTCGCGCGCGACACGAGGACCTCGCCGTCGTAGAGTCGTGCTTCGACGCTCTGGATCCGGCGGCCGGCGCGGGTGATCTGGGTGTCGACCCGCAGCGGCCGCAGCGGTACGCCGCGGAACATCTCGATGGTGATTCGGGCGAGCCGCATTGGAACGGGCGACTCCAGAAGCTCCAACGCTCGCGTGAGCAGGCCCGAAATCGCGCCTCCGTGCTGGTGCTCTGGATTCCAGGGGCCGCCGGCCAGGGGACTGGGCAGCATGCGGGGACCGTCCGGGGTTTCGATGCTGCGGTAGATGCTGTCTTCGAGCTGAGCGGTTTCCATGCTGGCGGGAGAGTAGACCTTTCGCCGAGCGGGAGTCCATCGATTTTTGCTTCCCGATTGCGCGCCGACCGCGACGGGTGGTCCGGCGAATGGGATACACTGTTGCGTCTTGCACTGTTGCGTCTTGCCATGGATGGAGAGACTGCGTGGGCCAGATCATTCGCGAGTTGCTCGCATTGCAGGCGGATCAGGGCTGGCTTCCGCCCGATCGCCTCGAGGCGCTGGCAGAAAGTCTGAAGATACCGCTGCATCGAGTCGAGAGTCTTTCGACTTTCTATACGCATTTCTTGCGCGAGCCGCCCTCCGCAAGGATCGTCGACGTCTGTCGGGATCTCAGCTGTCAGCTGGCCGGGGGGGCCGCGGCTTGCGCTTCGTTGCGGCGATGGGCGGCAGAGCGCGAGGGCGTCGTGGTCCGGGAAGTTTCGTGTCTCGGGCGCTGTGATCGGGCACCCGCCGCAGCGGTCGGTCCAAAGGCCATCGACCCGACGAATCCGGAAATGCTGCTGGAGCAGCTGGCGAGCGGGACTCCACAGCCCAGCGAGCGCGAAGCACGCGCCTGGCCGGCGGCAGATCCCTACCAGCACACGACGCTTCCGCCCTACTCCGTGATTCGCGCCGCCCTCGAGGCGTCGGGGGACTCGATCATCGCGGGGCTCGACGCCGCCGGTCTGCGCGGCATGGGTGGAGCCGGCTTCCCGACCGCTCGAAAGTGGTCCCTGGTGGCTTCGGAGCCCGCCACGCCCAAGCACGTCATCTGCAATGCAGACGAGAGCGAGCCGGGCACCTTCAAGGATCGAGAAATCCTGCACGACCTGCCGCATCTCGTGATCGAGGGTATGCTGCTCGCCGCCTACAGCGTGGGCTCGGAACGGGGGACGATCTTCATTCGGCACGAATACGAGCCCGAACGATTGAGGTTGGAGACCGCGATCCAAATGGCTCGCGCCGCCGGCGCCCTCGGCGATCATCTCTTCGGAAGCGATTCCGGCTTCGACATCGATCTCTTCGTTTCGCCCGGCGGATATATTCTGGGTGAGGAGACGGCGCTTCTCGAATGCATGGAAGATCGCCGCGGAGAACCTCGCAACAAACCCCCCTTCCCGGGGACTGCGGGTCTCTTCGGCCGACCGACCGTGATCAACAACGTCGAGACCCTCGTCCACTCCGTGGGCATCGCGCATTGGGGCGCCGATTGGTGGCATTCCCGCGGCCGAGACGGATTCTCCGGGCACAAGTTCGTCTCCACCAGTGGCGATGTGGAGCGACCCGGCGTCGAGCTCTTCGAGTTCGGGACCCCGCTGGCGGAGATCCTGAAAGTGCACGGTGGAATGAAGAACGGCGCCAGGCTGCTGGCCGTAGCGCCCGGTGGGGCCTCGAGCTCCTTCCTCGGTCCGGAGGCGCTCGAGATCCCCCTCGATTTCGACAGCCTCCAGGCGGCCGGTAGCATGCTGGGCTCCGGCGCGGCCGTTTTCGTCGCAGAGGGGCAGAACCTGCTGGAGATCGGCCTTCACATCGCTCGATTCTTCAGGAATGAATCCTGCGGTAAATGCGTGCCCTGTCGCGTGGGTTCGGAAAAGGCCGTCGCGTTGATCGAGAAGGCCGGAGGAATCTCGAGCAGCGACGAAGCACTGCTTCGCTCGCTCCACGAAACGATGCAGCAAACAAGCCTCTGCGGGCTCGGCCAGGTGGCGCTCGGGCCCTTGCTCTCGATCCTGGATCATTTTCCCGACCAATGCGCCGTGCGCCCGGTCGCCGGCCGACGAGGGAAGTCGCCGTGAGGCGGGTCGGCATCGTGCTATGCGGAGGCAGGTCTTCTCGGATGGGCCGAGCGAAGGCATGGCTGCCCTGGTTCGGTCGGACGATGATCGAACACGTCGTGCATCGATTGGGGTCCGCAGTCGATGAGGTCGTCATCGTCACTTCGAAGAAATTGGATCTGCCCCCCCTCGACGCGTTGATCGTCGAGGATCGCGAAGTCGACCTCGGCCCGCTGGCTGGTATCCGCGACGGGCTGAAGGCCGCTGGGAGCGATCTGGCTTTCGTCACGAGCGCGGACGCGCCTTTTCTGACACCTGCATACGTCGAGGAGATGCTCGACCACGGAGGGCCCGTCGCGCCGCGGGCTGACGGGCATGTTCAGGTGCTGTCGGCGGTCTATCCGGGCTCGGCCTGGAAAGAAGCCGACAGCCTCCTGTCCCACGGTACGAAGCGTCCTCTGGCGCTGCTCGAAGGTCTCGGCTTCGAAGCGATCGACTGGGACTCGGGAGATGCTCCGGCTCCCTGGCAGGCATTCAATACACCAGCGGAATATCTTGCAGTCGCGCGGTCCATTCGGTCCGACGCTGTGGCTCAGGTCGAACTGCTCGGTCGGGCGGCACTCGGCCTCGACTCGTCGCGTTTCAAGGTCCCGATCGGCACCCTTGGCGAGGTTCTCGCCGGCTTGCCGCTGCCCGATTCGCTGCGACTCGTCGAAGGCGTTCGCCTCGCAGAGCCCTATCTGGTCTCGCTGGGCGGGCGCGATCTCGTTCGCAACCTCGACTTGCCAGTCGGGCCGGGAGAGCGCGTCAGCGTGATCGACGCGCCCACTGGAGCTTAGATGCACAGCTTTCCGAATGCGTTCAGAAGAGCGAATCTCAGCCGCGGCGAGGGCCGGCGGATTTCGACCACGAGGAGTTCCGCTGGATGAAGCTTACCATCGACGGCCTCGAGGTCGATGCCGGAGAAGGACAGACGATCTTCGAGGCGGCCCAGGATGCGGGAATCGAGATTCCAACGCTATGTCATTCGCCGGGGCTGGATCCGGTCGGTGTCTGTCGACTTTGCGTCGTGGACATCGGCGAGCGCGTCAAGGTGGCGGCCTGTGTACGTCCTTGCCAGGCGGGCATGGAAGTACAGACCGCGACGAGTGAGCTCGAAGCACACCGCGCGATGTTGACCGAACTCCTGATGTGCGATCAGCCGGCAGATTCGCCTGAAGCTGACTTGCGCGAGTCGAGTCTTGCGGACAATCAGCTCATCGCCCTCTCTCGTCGCTATGGAGCCTCTGGCGATCGCTTCGCGGAGGCTTCCCCTTCTTCCTCGCCAAATGGGCGAGGCAGCGATTCGAGCTCCCCTGTGATCCAGGTCGATCATCAGGCGTGCATCCTCTGCGACCGTTGTATTCGGGCCTGTGACGACGTGCAGGGCAACGAAGTCATCGGACGCAGTGGCAAGGGCTATGGCGCGCGAATCGCATTCGACTTGAACAGGCCGATGGGTGAGAGCAGCTGCGTTTCCTGCGGAGAGTGCGCGGCGGCCTGTCCCACCGGGGCGCTCGTCGATCGGGCCCTCGGGTCGCCGCTGCGCCCGCGGCATGAACTCGAAGCCGTCGACAGCGTCTGCCCCTATTGCGGAGTCGGTTGTACCCTGACCTACCACGTCGATCGTGAGCGCAACGAGATCATTTTCGCCGAAGGGCGGGAGAGTCCCGCCAGCCAGGGAAGACTCTGCGTCAAGGGGCGATATGGTTGGGACTACGTAGCCCATGCCCAGCGCTTGAAGAAGCCGTTGATCCGGCGCGAAGCGGCGTACCCAAAGGGGGCTCTCTCCCGGGATGTGCGTGGTGAGCACGACGGTCGACGCAAGCCGGGTGGGATCGTGGACGACGCCGAGGTCATGCCGGCTTTCCGCGAGGCGAGCTGGGAGGAAGCGCTGAACCTCGTGGCCTCGCGGCTGGTGGGAATTCGAGATCGCGACGGCGCCGATGCGCTCGCGGGCTTCGGCAGTGCGAAGTGTTCGAACGAAGAGGCCTATCTCTTTCAGAAGTTGATCCGCGCGGGCTTCGGAACCAACAATGTCGATCACTGCACACGGCTCTGTCATGCCTCGAGTGTCGCGGCGCTGCTCGAATCGATCGGCAGCGGTGCGGTCACGACCACCTATGGCGATGTCCGCAACGCCGAGGTCGCCCTGCTCGTGGGGACGAATACGACCGCCAACCACCCGGTGGCGGCGACCTTCTTCAAACAGGCGCGCAAGCAGGGGACGAAGCTCATCGTTGTGGACCCGAGACGCGAAGTCATTGCGGACCAGGCCGACTATTATTGCAGTATCAAGCCCGGGACCGATGTCGCCTTCTACAACGCGATGATGCAGGTGATCATCGAGGAGGGGCTGGTCGACCAGGCCTTCGTCGCTGTGCGGACCGAAAACTACGAGGCGCTCTGTGCGGTGGTCGCCGAATACTCTCCGGAGCGAGTCTCGAAAATATGCGGCGTCGATGCCGAGTCGATTCGCGAAGTCGCGCGGGTCTTCGGTCGTGCGAAGAGCGCGATAATCTTCTGGGGAATGGGCATCTCGCAGCACGTCTACGGCACGAACAACGCGCGCTGTCTGATCGCGCTGGCGCTGATCACGGGGAATGTCGGGCGTTCGGGTTCTGGTCTCCATCCCCTTCGTGGCCAGAACAACGTGCAGGGCGCCAGCGATGCCGGGCTGATTCCGATGGTCTACCCCGACTATCAGCCGGTCGCAGATCCAGAGGTACGGGCAAAGTTCGAGGCCGCTTGGGGACGGACGCTCTCGCCTGATCCGGGGCTGACCGTCGTCGAGATCATGAGTGCCGCCCTCGAGGGGTCGATTGGCGGCATGTACATCATGGGTGAGAACCCCTTCCTGTCGGACCCCAATATCAACAAGGTTCGCCGGGCGCTCTCGAATCTCGAATTTCTCGTCGTGCAGGATATCTTCTTGACCGAAACCGCAGAGTTTGCCGACGTGATCCTTCCGGCGAGCGCCTATCTCGAGAAGGAGGGGACCTTTACGAATACGGATCGTCGGGTGCAAATCGGTCGCCCCGCCCTCGAGCTGCCCGGCGAGGCGCGCCTCGATTGGCAGATCGTGCAGGAGGTCTCGACTCGGATGGGTTATGCCATGCACTACGATTCGACCAAAGAGATCTTCGCAGAGTTTGCAGGCCTGACTTCGAGCTATTCCAGTCTCCGACATGACAACCTTGGAGCAACGGGCAAACTCTGGCCGAATCCAGACCCCGACAACGAGGAAGGTCCGACCGTTCTCTTCGAGCAGTCTTTTCCCACTGCCAACGGCAAGGCGAAGCTCGTGCCCGCGAAATGGATGGCGGCGCCAGAGCTCCCTGACGACGACTATCCCTTCGTGTTGAATACCGGTCGGTTACTCGAGCATTGGCATACCGGTGCCATGAGCCGGCGCGCGACCGCCCTCGACGCCATTGAACCCCAGGCGTTCGTTGCGATCCATCCCGAGGATGGAGCGAGGCTCGGGGTCGGGGACGGAGATCGTGTCGAAGTCCGGAGTCGTCGTGGTGTGATTCGTCTCGCCGTGCGACTTACAGTCCGAGAGAATCGTGGTTCGGTCTTCATTCCATTTCATTTCCGAGAGGCCGCTGCAAATCTGTTGACCCTCGATGAGCTCGATCCCGACGGGAAGATTCCGGAGTTCAAGTTCTGCGCGGTCCAGGTGAGTCGCTGCGACGCTGAGTAGATTGCGTTATTCCGGCCCGTTGCGCGCGAATGCGAGGCCAGTAGTCGTCGACTCTGCCTCCGGAACGGCGTAGCAATATCGGCCAATCAGACGGGCAAAGACCATCGCGAAGACCATGGAGTCGGCGAAGTCGAGATTTGCCGAGAGTCTCGTGGTGTAGCCGACAAACGCAGAGAAGCAGTAGACGGAATTGAACGACAGCGCATCGCTCGCGAGGGGCGAGGGACTCGAACCCATGAGCCAAGCCGTCGCCATCGCCGCTCGCTTTTTCGGCAGAGCCGGAAGGCGCAGAAACCACGCAGTTTCGAGGGACGCGGAGAAGTGGGAAGAGCAGTCGATTGGGGGAGTGGTCGTGGTGAAGAGATAAATGGATCTACATATCCAATGATGCTATAATAGTGGTCTGACTCCGCCGGGGTGCGTCGCCGGCTGTCAGAAAGGACCCGGGCGGAAACGGGTTCGCCCCGGCGGCCCACGCGTCTCGAAGCCGCAAAATATGATGGACTGGATGGGATGACTACGAGATGTCATTCCGAGGCGAGTGGGATGGACCGGAGCGGAAAGCAGCGACTGGGTCGGCGTCTGGTCGAGAGTCTGAGTCCCGGCCGAATGCCCCGCCCGGGGGGGCGCGGAGATTTCGCATGGTCGCTGGTCGTGGCGCTGCTGCTCGTTGTTTCGCCGGCCAGCGCTGTGCTCATCGCAGGGCCCGATGGCTCGGTCAACACCACAGCGCCGGCCCCGGATCCCGGCTTCGCGAACGTCGGCAGCAGGTCTTCACTGACTGGTGTCTACGTGCGAAACGGCTGGGTTCTCACGGCGAACCACGTGGGACTCGGTCCGATCGAGCTGGATGGGATCGTCTACGAGGCGCTGCCCGGCTCCAAGGTTCGATTCACGAATGCGGGTCCGCTGGATCCGGATCTCATCGCGTTCAAGCTCGAGCTGCGTCCACCGCTTCCGGATCTCCTGCTGGCCACCGGGCCGGTCGGACTGAATCAGGACGTGATCCTGATCGGTAAGGGGCGAGATCGGGGTGCGGCGACGACCTGGACCAGCCCGGATGGTCCGTCATTCGGCGGTTGGTTCGTCGAAACGGTGGGTACGATTCGATGGGGAACCAACAGGGTCGACCTCATCGATTGGTTTGTCGATACTCCTGATGCCCAGACGCAAGCCTTCGCGGTCACCTTCGACGAGCTCCCCGGTCCGAAGAGCAACGATCCCGAAGCCCAGGCCGTGAACGGGGACTCGGGCGGGGCGGTCTTCGCGTGGAACGGAGCCGTGAGCGAGTTGATCGGCATCATGTTTGCGCGTGGTCACCTCGGCAGCGCCCAGGACACGCAACCGTTGAATCTCGCTCTATTCGAGAATATCAGCATCATCGTCGACCTCGACCATTATCGGTCGCAGATCCTGAGCGTGATCGATCAGCCTGATTGTGCCGATGGACTCGATGAGGACGGCGACGGCCTCGTCGATTTTCCGGACGATCCCGGTTGTGACGACGCCTTCGACAGCAGTGAGTGGAGCGCTGCGCTGGTCTGCGACAACGGCCTCGATGATGATGGCGATCTCTTGATCGACTATCCCGAGGACGACGGATGCGACGATCTTCTCGACGCGTCAGAGGTGCCGGAGCCAGAGCTGCCCGTGGCCCTGGCGGCGGGCGTGATGGCGCTCCTGACCGGCGCGCAGTCGGGCAGGCAGGGGCGCGCCAGAAGAGTTGACCGGGGGTCAACTGTAGGTCAGTCCTGGATATAGAAGGGTGAGGCTGAAGAACAGGATCGGATAGAAGATCTCACCGAGCAGATTCCAGACGACGATGATTGCCAGCAAGCCGATCATGGGCTGGCGAAGCAGCCGTTGGTAGGCCTGGTTCCACTCGGGCGGCAGAATCAGGGACAGAGCACCACTGCCGTCCAGCGGCGGGAGTGGAATCAGATTGAGCACCCACAGCAGCACGTTCATCGAATAGAAGAGGCTGAGCCCGCGCGCGAAGCCGCTGACCAGGCCGGACTGTCCCCCGTCTGCTGCCGCGACGATGCTCGTGAGTGTTAGAGAGTCGGGGGCTTCGAATAGCCCGAACCCGATCCCGATGTGGATCACGAGCGCGGCCACGAGGACCAGGCCGAGGTTGGCCGCCGGGCCAGCCAGGGCCATCCACGCCGCGCGTCGCGGGTAGCGTTCGGCCCAGGCGGGATCGTAGGGGGTGCTGGCATAGCCGAGAGGCCAGCCGAGAGTCGATACGCTGATCAAGGGAAGCAGGACCATCCCGATTGGCTCTCGCTTCATGTGGGGAATCGGATCGAGAGAAAGCTGGCCGCCGCGGTAGGCCGTCAGGTCCCCGCCCATCTTCGCGGCCCAGGCATGGGCTGCTTCGTGGCAGGTGACCGCGGCGACGAAAATCAGATAGAACACGAGGGCGTCCAGCGTGTCGTTCAAAGCGAGACCTCGGTGCGGCGAAACTCGATTCGACGAATTCGAGACTGGAGATTCACAGCGCTCCGAGGGTACCGAATTGCGGATGTCGGTCGCCCCTCACAGCCGGGGAATCAGCGTAGGCCGGGAATCGAGTCGCCCTCGGCAATCGTGTCGGTCCCGAGAACACGGGTTTCCAGGAGCGACAGGTTCCGTTCGGCGGAACCGAAGGCGGTGCCTGCCTCCAGGGCGCGTGCGTAGGCCTCTCTGGCCTCGTCGAAGCGCTCTAGTCGAGTGAGGGCAATTCCGGTGTTGTTCCAGGCTCGCCCGAGATCAGGATCGAGCCTGGTCGCCAGGCGGAAGCCCTTCAGCGCGATCCTCCAATTCTCATCCGAGATTCTCGACCCGGCGTCGATCAGGTGTTGGCCGGCTACGTTGTTGATGAAATGAGCGTATGCGGACAGGTCGTCGATCGGCTCGATACGGGGTTGCTCTTGCAGTTCGCCCGTGAAGTCGACAATCATCTGGAAAGATCTCGGCGCCACGACGACGACCATATGATCCGTGACCACCGAGAACTCGTCGAGGTCGTAGGTTGTAGGATGTCGACTACTCGCGACCGCATAATACATCGGCCAACCCAGTCCGCGTCCGATTCCGATCAGCACAGAGGCCAAGGAAATGCAATTTCCCTGCCGTAGCTCGAGTGTTCGCGAGGCTGTCGCCGAGATTCTCCAGTCATAACGGAGGCCGAAGCCGTCGGGCGGATCCGCCTGCAGCGCATGGATCAGGGCTCGTACGCGCGGCGGACCCAAGTGCGCCCTCTCGATGTGCTCTCGAGCCAACTCGATCGCTGCCTCGGAGACCTCAAAAGGTGGCTCGACGAGACTCTGACTCAGCTCGGGCACCCGGGCCCTGACGGCCGCTCGAAATTCCTCCGGCTCGTAGACAAACCTGGGCGATCTGGAACCGGAAGAGAGGCAGGCCGACGTGCAGGCGAGGGCGAGCGCGACGCCGATCAGGGGCGCGAGGCGTTGAATCGAGTCGGCGAACAATCCTCTCGCGGCCAATCTGGCTTCTCCGCGATGCTCGGGCGGCGAGGATCTGGGCGATGAAAAGCACGGCGTTTCGAACGCAGCCGGTCGCTCAGCTTCGTTCTTCGTCGTGGACTCTGAAGCTCCAGTGTACTGCACGCGACGATTCACGAGGGACGCGAAGATTTCGAACGAGCTCGAGTCCGCTGAGGCCGGGGTGTGAGGATCCAGAGCGGCGAATCCCGGGCCGGCCGGGCTCTTGGTGCTCCCTATGAAACGAGCCCCCAGACCGGAGCCCGAAGGGGATCCGGTCTGGGGGCCTCATTGCCACAGGCCATTGCCTGACAGCACCGATCCACGGATCGTCGATCGGGTGTGCTCGGCATGGCATCAACTCAGCGCGTGGCCCGGTTCCGGCGGCGTGTGAGATGGATACCGATGAGGCCCAGGAGTCCCACCGACAGCATCGCGATCGACCCGGACTCCGGTACGTCCATGCTGAGCACAGAGACGCCGGAGAAGATCAGTGGTGCGGTCGCGATGGCTGGACCCTGAATTGCCGCCACAAAGGGCGACACCAGCTGGATATTGCCCAGGCCGTCATTCGGACCCGTCGTGTCACGATTGTCCGTCCCCATCGCGGTTCGAGTCGTGAGGAAGCCGCCCCCCGAGTCGAAGCCCACCACGTCACCCGTCGTCCAAGGGAAGACGAGAAACGACAGCTGTACGAAATTGGTCGTGTTAAGAAGAGAATTCATGAACGTGCCCGTGTTTTGGATCTCTGTACTCCCGTTCGCTCCCGCGCCATTGCCACCAAGGGGCTGCGGTCCCGTCGGCAAGCTGCCGACGTTGACGCCCAGCCCGGGCGTCACGATTCCGAGAGTTACCTTTCCGTTCCCGGTTCGCGGAACACCGCCACCGAAGGTGCCCGGACCGGCCATGATGCTCGCGAACTGGCTAGCGCCTGCGGGCCCTTGCGCAAATGCGTTGCCGGGGCCACCGCCCGCAGAGAATACTCCGGAGGCCGCCGGCCAGTCGGCGCCTCCAACCTGGGTTCGCTTCGTCAGGAAGGACGGCAAGAACGCTCCGGGAATAAACAGCGTACAAGTGGATGTATTGAAAACCCGAGTCTGACCACCCGCTCCCGCGACACCACCGTTATTCAGCGTCACGGTGATCTTGTTCTGGCCCGCCGCGACCGGCGACGTCATCACCGTTCCGCTGATCGGAATCGTTGCGTTGATGGCCGGCGCAAGATTTGTCGGGGAGGGCAGCACGCTTCTCGGGATGGCTCCGAACATGCAGACCGGGAGACCGTTCTGGCCCGGATCGAAGACGGTCGTACTGCCGAGTCCCGCAGTTGGGACGATGTCGAAGCCGTCGCCGAAGCCAGCGGAAATCGTGCCGGTGTAGGAGACCTGGGAGTGGGCCGGTAGAGCCAATGATAAGAGTAGGCAGAAGCCCATACACACTGCAATCAGATACGATGTCGTCGGTCTGAGTAGGGTTGAATCCATGTTGTTCTCCTTGTTGTCTCCGCTGTTCCCTGCGCCCACGGGGAGACCCACGTCACTCCATTCTACTCTCATCGCGACCTATTGGTCAATCAAAAAGAACGCGAGTCATGGGGCACGCCCTCTGGGCATGGCCGAGCCACTCCGAGGTCAGCCCCCGTGGGATGTCCAGCCTCGTCCGCCCGAATTTGAGGCGACTCCCAGCGGCCAATCGACGAGTTAGGGCGGACGCCGAACTCCCGTCGCTCCGCAAATAGGACGAGAAAAGGGGGGCTCCTCGATGTTTGTGATACTAATCCGAGCCCCCACCAAACGCCCCTCGCAATCGAGGGGTGCGGTCGCTGGAGTCGTTCATCTCGATGAGTCAGTCTTCCACGACGCCCCTGCTTCAGCGCGCAGCCGTGTTGTTGTGTCTCGGGTCAGCCATTTTCGTGATGAGCTGTGGCTCCCAACGAGACGTGGCGGTCGAAGCGCAGAAGCTGATCCACGCCGGACAGCCGGTCGAGGCTGCGCAGCTGCTTCGTTCTGCTCTCGAGAGTCGACCGAAGGACGCCGGCCTGAATCGTCTGCTCGGCATCGCACTCATCCAGTCGGGCCAGCCGAGCCTGGCTGTCTGGCCGCTCAGCCGCGCAGCCGAAGATCCCTCGGCTGGCGATGAAGTGCAGCTCCTCCTGGCTCGGGCCATGCAGCGTGGCGGCGATGCAGCCGGAGCCATCGAGATCGTGAGCCAACTCATCGAAGAGAATCCGGCGAACGTCGAAGCGCTACTGATCCGTGCGCAGAGTCGAGTCTCGACGCTCAAGGACGAGGAGGCCATTCTCGACTTCGAGGCCGTACTCGACCTCGATCCCGATCGAATCGATGTGAATTTGCGCCTCTTCAACGCCCACCTCAAGCTCGAGAACTTCGTCGGCGCGTCCGACGCACTCGATCAGTACGAGCAGGCCGTACTCGCAGCGAAAGAGCCCGCGCCAGTCGCCGTTCTGGGCGGCCTATGCGCCCGAAGAGTCGAGATCCACAGGGCACTCGAAAACACAGAAGAGGCGCGAGCGCAGCTCGACGAATGTCTCGTCGAATATTCCACGCAACCCATCGTGCTCGGCATAGCGCTCCAGCTGCTGGACGAGGTGAAAGAAGGCGAACGCGCAACCGCCCTATTGAAAGAAGCAGCGCGCGTCGAAGAGGACAACTTCCCGCTGCAGCTGGCCCTGGCTCGCCGTCTCAACAACCTCGAACGGCACGATGAGGCGGCGGAAGTCCTCGAAACGGCGGCCGAACGGATCGATGTCCCACAGGTCTGGACGCAACTCGCAGACCATCGCATGGCGACGGGAGACCCGACCGGTGCGAGCGAAGCGATCGACCGAGCGATCGAAGCCCAGCTGGGCTCGCGCCCCGGCGAGCCTGGTTTTTCCTACGCAGAGATCGACGACCGGTTGCTCTTTGTGCACGGAGATATTCTCGTGGAAATCGGTGAGCTGGCGCGCACCGAAGAGATCCTTCGAGCGATTGAAGAACCTGCCTACAGGCACTTGCTCGACGCTCGAATCCAGCTTGCCAACCGCCAATTCGACACCGCGCTCGACCTCTACGAAAAGTCATTTCAGCTTTGGCATTCGAACCCGGGCGCTCGATATTTTGCAGCCAGCGCAGCCCTGGAGCTCGACCGAATCGATGTCGCGATTCAGCATCTGCGCGAGTCCGTCAGGGCGGATGCGGCGGCGAGCGACGCGGGCTTCTTGCTCGCGCGAATTCACGATGCACAGGGAGACCTGGCGGCCGCGGCCGCGGCGCTCAAGCTGCATGGGGGAGCTCACCCAGAAGATGCTGACTCGATCCGCATGATGGCGAGACTCTTCAGCCGCGCCGAGCTCTTCGAGAAAGTGGGAACGATTCGCAATGTCTGGAATCAGATTCCAGGGCAAGGCGGAGCCGTCATCGCCGACCGCGTCCGCGAGATCAATCGAATCGAGGGTGCCGAGAAGGCCCTCGCCTTCTTCGAGGCAGACGATGGGCCCGATCTGTCCCAGGCGTCCAATCTGGAAGCCCTCGTGGAATGGACACAGCTGATGCTCGGCGCGGGTCGGAGCGCGGCGGCTCGACAGCGCGTGCTCGAGCTGCTCGAAAGCGATGCCGAATCCCCCGGTCTCCATGCCCTGCTCGGAAGGATCCTTCTCGCTGAAGGCTCGACTGGCGATGCCGAGGCCGCTCTCGGAAAAGCGCTCGAGCTCGAGCCATCCCATCTCTACGCCGCCCGAGAGCTCTGCATTCTCTTTCTCTCGAGGGACGACGATCTGACGAGACGGGCTGCCTGCGACGAGCTCGCACGAATCGCACCCGAGACCCCGATCGGAATCGAGGCGCGACTTGGCGCCGTCGACCGCATGATCGAGGCGGGCGCAACCGACCTCGCCAGCGAGTACCTGGAGGATCTGCTGGACAGCTATCCTTGGCGCGGCGACGCGGCACTGCGAATCGCGCAGATCCAGCTTCGCGTCGGTCGGGTCGATCGCCAAACGCTGAGCTACGCCGAGCGTGCACGTCAGTTTCCGCGCCATCGCTCACCCGAAGTACTGCAGACACTGGGCCGGGTCCAGCTGAGTCTCGGGCTTGGGAGAGAGGCCATCGAGAGCTTCACTCGAGCGACCGAGACATCGTCCGGCGACCCAGTCAATTGGTTCTTGCTTGGCGAAGCATTCAGCGCCGAGAACCTTCGCGGCGAGGCAACGATCGCCTACGAAGGCGCCCTCGCACGAGGCCCATTTCCCCAAGAAGTGGCCGCCCGAGAAAGACTCCAGACGCTGAAGGGGCAAGCGTCGAGTACGCTGGAAGAGGCTCTAGAGAACGAAGTTTCTGGCAAGAGCGGCCCGCCGTACTGAGTTCCGGACCTCGTCAAATCACGGTCGAGATGCGAGGTCAGGGTCTGAACGCAGCTGCGTCGGGAAAACGATCGATCCGAGCACCCCACCCAATGTAGCGTGCACGCGCTTTCTCGTTGCTCCAGATCCCTCTCCCCAGCTCCCATCGGAATTCTGGGCAGAAAGGAGAACGCGGCGCGCGGCCGCGACACGGTCGTCATCGGGGTATTTCATCGATGATAGACATGCGAGTATCTCCGCCGAAACATCCAATTTCGAAGTGACCACTCCATTTTCCAGGTTCTCCGAAAGTGCGCGCAACATGTAGGGGAGCATGGGCTCGAACTCGTCCCGATCGACGTATTGCCTGAAATACTTCGAACGCACGAGAATCAAATGCGTCAGCACGTAGAGAGCCCGGGTATCCTTCGCCACATCCTCTATCGGTCGGGCCTCCACACCGCTTCGAAACTCTCGGTAGAGGGTGTCGATGTCGTAGGGCACAGTCACGCCGAGATCCCTGAACTGGTGTAGATAGACGGCCCGTTGCAAAGGCTTCACCCGTTCCCAGAAACTCTCCTCGTTCTCCTGGATCGCCCGGCGGATCGTTTTCAGCTCTTCGCGATAGGGTTGCCCGACCGCCTTGCGCCGCCTCAGCTCAAAGAGAACGGGCGTCATCCGAAGGGGCCGCAGAATCCGGGGATCTTCCAGATCTACGGGTAGCCTGAATCGACGAGAAGGGGCCTAATCGTCCCTCAACACGGCTTCGATCAGTTCGGCGGTCTCGTCATCGGGGGCCACGCGATGAATGCGACTCAAGAAGGGATGCGCCCAGCCGGACGGCATTTCGTCCGCATACTGGATCAGCCATTCGATTCCCAAACGTGCAGCCGCCATCCGCGCCTGGACGTCACGCGGCTCGCTCTGCTCGGCAACATCGCGTGCTCGATCGCAGCCCATCTCGATGGGCGAGCCGGCTAATGCAACCAGACCAATGACCAACGCCATTGCCCGCCTGCGCGTTCGATGATCCACCGATGAATACTTCGACAACACCATTGCTGCCCCGACCGCCCCCAATCCTCTTCGACCCCGGATCATGCCAACCCTCGACCCTCGTCTTCGACACGGGCTTGCGAGATTGACTTAGGGCTAAGTTCGGTGCAGTATTTGACCGGCCTCCCGGCGGAGTCAGACATCGCCCGTGTCCCTTGAGTCCCTTCTATCTCCCAGAGTGCTCCTCGCAATCGGTGTCGCGATGGTACTCGCATTGCTCTTGTATAGCGCCGATATCTATCTGGACCCGCGCCCTGAGGGCACATCCGAACAGATCGAGTCCCTCCGAGAGAGAGACGATGTCAACATCCTGTTCATCGTCATCGACACTCTTCGGGCCGACCGACTCTCGGGCTACGGTTACGGTCGCAAGACCAGCCCCGGTCTGGATTACCTGGCAGACGAGGGCATTCGCTTCGCTCGGCATCGGGCGCAATCATCCTGGACGAAGAATTCGATGGCCTCGATGTGGACCGGGCTCTATCCCATTCGCTCGGGCGTGATTCGTCATTCGGACGCCCTCCCAGCGGAAGCGATCATGCCCGCGGAAATCTTTCGCGATGCCGGCTTCGCCACCGCAGGCATCTGGCGAAACGGTTGGGTCGCGCCGAATTTCGGTTTCAGCCAGGGATTTGACATCTATCAGTCTCCCTTGACTCGATCCAGTCCGCCAGAATTTCGCCTCAAGCCTCGCGCCGGGCGAATCGATGGGACCGACATCGATGTGATCTTCTCCGCGAATGAATTCATGCGGTCGAATGTCGACCAGAAATGGATGCTCTACCTGCATCTGATGGACGTACACCAATACGTGACGAGCGATGAGTCCGCCGTGTTCGGCACCAGCTACTCCGATGCATACGACAATTCGATTCTCTGGGTAGATCAGCAGATCCGCGCCCTGACGGGCGAGCTCGATCGGCTCGAAATGCGCGATCGTACTCTCGTCGTGGTTATTTCGGACCACGGCGAAGCATTTGGCGAACACGGGCGCGAGGGTCATGCCAGAGACGTATACGGCGAAGTCACATTGACGCCCTGGATCATCAGCTTTCCATTTCGGCTGCCCAAAGGTATGGTTGTTCAGGATGTCACTCAAAACGTCGACGTCTGGCCAACTTTGTTGGATCTCCTGGGCCTTCCCCCAATCGAAGATTCGGACGGCGTATCTCAGGTCGGCGCCCTCCTCGGCGAGCACCCGGCTACAGACCCAGGTACAGAAGAGCAGGTCGACTTTGCGCACCTGGATCGAACCTGGGGGCGTGTTCACGAGGAGCCTGAGCCGACCCTCGGCGTTCGCGTCGGGCAGTATCGGCTCGTCCGCTATTTCCTCGACGGCGAATGGGAAGAGCAGCTCTTCGATCTGGAAGCGGACCCCTATGAGCAGAACGATATTGCCGGAGACCGAGCAGGAGTTCTGGCGAGTCTGCAACAGCGCGCAGATGAATATCTGGATCAGGAGGTCGTTTGGGAGAATGGCATAACTAATGTCGAGCTGGATGACATGGATCTCATGCAACTTCGCGCCCTAGGGTATTCGATAGAAGAATGAACGCGCGAACGATACGAAAGGGTTCGCGTCGCGCGCGGTTTCAGCACTCGAGCGCCGAGCTCGCTGGGTTCGCATTGATGGGACTACTCGCGGGTGGCCAAGCCATCGCGCAGAATCAAGATGCCGAAGACGATGTCTGGACTGGCGTCGAAGAGCTCGTAGTCGTGGGCACGGCGGGGGCGGCCCTCCTACAAGACGTGTCCACCTCGGTCATAAGCTTCGACGCAGAAGACCTCGAAGCGTTTGGGGCACAGAATATCGGGGACATCTCCCAGTTTACGCCCAACCTGGAAATCCGCACCGTATTTGCCGCTTCCAATCCCACGTTATTCATCCGCGGCGTGGGGCTTCGCGACTTCAACGCGAACTCTGCGAGTTCCGTAGCCGTCTACACCGACGATGTATACATGAATTCCCCGGCGGCCCAGCTCGCCCAACTCTTTGATACGGAAGGGATCGATGTGCTCAGAGGCCCTCAGGGAGTCCTCTTCGGGCGCAACGCCACCGCCGGCACGATTCGCATCCACTCCCGGAAGCCGACGGGAGAGGTGAACGGCTTCACGCGATTCACCTACGGTCGCTTCGAACAAATCGAAGTCGAGGGCGCCCTCGAGATGCCCATCGTGCCGGATCTGCTCTCCCTCCGAGTGGCAGGCCGGCGAAATGTGCGCGATGGCATC
>PVBE010214653.1_pt1 | contig 18615 bp, 16 predicted proteins | sample 1631181 | NCBI WGS metagenome assembly PVBE01 (sample SAMN08397723, study PRJNA350692) | Marine metagenome, whole genome shotgun sequencing project. | isolation source: water | place: Pacific Ocean | collected 2012-04
ATGTCGCGCGGGAGCGTGACCTTCTTGCAAGCGTAGAAGCGCGTTTAGAGCAGTAAATTCCGATTATTCTGGCTAGTTCCTTAGAATTGCATATTGGACGTTGATTCTCTACATATAGTTGGTATTCTTGTCATGGAGAAGAATGCTGCCATTACGTTTTAAAAATATTGCTTTTATTTCAACCGCATTGTGTTCCAGTATGGTTTTTGCTGGTGGAGTTGCAAGTGATCACGGATTAGATGATTTGCGTAACAGGCTCGGTGCTGGGAATGAGCCTACGGGAAATCATATAGTTGTGGCTCAGGTTGAAGCGGACGATGGTGGTAATTATGGGCCAGACACAGACCACGAAGATTTTGTTGGAAAAACATTTTACTTTGCAAGTGGCTCAACTGGAATCTCCGGTCATGCAACAAATGTTGGTAGGCGTGCATATGGCTCTGGTGGAAACGGTTTAGCTCCAGGTATTGAAAATGTCTATGTATACTCAGCAAGTGGTTGGGTGCAGAGTAATTTTCTAAAAGTTGGGACGGGAAGCAACCCCTCGGCTCCATCTGGCGGAGTTTCAATTTTTAATAACAGTTGGATTGGTTCGTTTGGCAATAATGCGCTTGATAGCCAAGCAGTGAGACGCGCCGATTGGGTCGTTGCAACTTATGATGCACTCATAATCAATGGAGTTGCAAACAGCGGCTCCAATTCTCCGCTAATGTCGTTTGGTTTTAATTGCATTAGTGTTGGTAAAGCAAACGGTACTCATGTTGGCGGTACGATTCCAAGTGGATATGACACTTCAGGTTGCCAGATACCCTTGATTGTTGCTTCTCAAAATACAACGAGTAACGCAACCGGTGTTGTTTCGGCGGCTGCAGCACTCATTACCGAAACAGCAGAAACACATCCAAATAACGTAGGAAACTATTTTGCTGGTGTATCCGAAACAAAAAAGGCGTGTTTGTTAGCAGGTGCATACCACGTTTCCTATTGGACTAATAATGCAGAGTCTAGCGGAGTGAATCGCGGCCGAACGAGTCAGCCGATTGATAATATGCTCGGAGTTGGAACCGTAAATGTAGATCGGTCTTGGCAAATTATGTCTGGTGGTCAACATGATTCTAGTACTGATACGACGGACTTAATTGCTGCGCCATATGCCGGCTGGGAAACTTGGCTGCTTGGTGGAAATCAAAGTCGTTACATAAAGTTTGAGATTGGATCACTTGCTGATGAAGTATCAGTTGCGCTGACGTGGCATCAAAATGTTACTGAGAATTTCGGAAGTTATTCGATTGCCGATTTCGATTTGGTATTGTGGAAACAAGAAGACGGCATCTTGATTGATATTACAGGCGACGCCGGTATTGATGTGTTTGGAAACGGGAATGTAATAAGCGAGAGTGCTGTTGATAATGTTGAGCACCTGTTTATAGAAGACGTTGCTCCTGGCGAATATGTTTTAGAAGTGCGACGTGTTGACGGCTCCTCTTCTTCACGCGTGTTCAGTGTTGCTTGGCTGCTTCCAGAAGAGACGGGAATTCCAGGAGACGTCAATGGCGATGGTGTCGTTGATGTGAGCGATATTTTGATGGTTATCGTTGCTTGGGGTCCATGCGCCGATTGTGCCGAGGATATAAACGGCGACGGTTCAGTGGATGTGCAGGATCTTATTCAGTTAATTTCATACTGGTAGCAGAGATTTTTCTGGAGGGACCTGACCCCTAGGATTAATCCCAAGGACCAGACCCAATGTACAATGTGCCAATGCGAAAGAAGACTTTTGCGCCCAGAGCGATTATGGTTGGCCTGTTTGCCTTTTTTGGCGCATTCTTGCTGTATCCAATTTGGCTGACCGTACAAGGAGGATTTGAGGCCCGCGATGGCGGTTTTACCCTTCATCATATTCTCACTGTTTTTAACGATCCGATACTGCTTGATGGTTTTTTGAACGCCCTTGGTATAGCGATTGGAACTACCCTTGTCTGCCTCATCATTGCTTTGCCGCTTGCAACTCTCGCGGCTCGATATACATTTCCTTGTAAAGGCGTGTTTTCTGCGTTGGTACTTGTACCCCTTATCCTTCCCCCATTTGTAGGTGCGATTGGGCTGCACCACCTTCTTGGAAAGTACGGTGCAATCAATACGTTGCTTGTTGATATGGGCTTGTTTTCAGAAGGATACGATTTTATTGGTAACGGTGGGTTTTGGGCAATCGTTTTTATAGAAGCGTTGCACCTTTACCCAATATTATATTTGAACGCAACAGCTGCCCTTGCGAACCTCGATCCAGCTCTTGAAGAGGCTGCCGAAAACATGGGCGCAAGTCCGTGGCAACGATTTAGACAAATCGTAATGCCGTTGATTCGACCGGGTTTATTTGCTGGCGCTACGATTGTGTTCATCTGGTCATTTACGGAACTCGGCACACCCTTGATGTTTGATTACCAAGTTGTGACTCCGGTGCAAATTTTTAACGGCATCAAAGAAATGAACACCTCGCAAGAACCCTACGCGCTAACAGCAGTAATGTTATTTGCCGCAATCATGTTTTATCTGCTTGGCAAGATGGTTTTCGGTGGCAAGGCGTACGCAATGTATTCCAAGGCATCGGTGCAATCATCACCAGAAAAACTATCTCCACTTCGCGGATGGTTTGCAATGGCAGCATTTACAATTGTGATTGGCCTTGCTGTTTTACCACACATTTCTGTTCTATTTACATCGCTCGCCGTTGAGGGGTCATGGTACAAAACCGTTTTGCCCGCAAGTTGGACGTTCGATCACTTTGAAGGCGCATTAAGCCACGAGCTTGCTGTTGGTTCCATTCAAAACAGTTTGCTGTATTCGACGCTTGCTGTTGTAATGGATTTATTTATTGGCATTTTAATTGGATATATAATCGTCCGCACAAAAATTAAAGGACGCTCACTTCTCGATGCGTTCTCGATGTTGCCACTCGCTGTACCTGGACTTGTTATGGCATTTGGCTATGTGGCGATGACGCTGCGTTGGCCCTTTGGCGAGGGCGATCCGTTTGAAGGCTGGATTGATGTGCTTGGAGCAAACCCGAACCCTACACTACTTCTTGTGATTGCTTACGGCGTTCGTAGGCTCCCATATATAGTCCGTTCGACAGTTGCAGGACTTGAACAAACAAGCGGCGAACTCGAAGAAGCAGCGATGAATCTTGGTGCGGGTCGAGTCCGAGCTGTTCGCACCATTATTATTCCACTCATCATGGCGAATCTTATCGCAGGCGGACTTCTTGCATTTAGTTTTGCGATGCTTGAAGTTTCAGATTCCCTTATTTTGGCACAAAGAGAATCACATTATCCAATCACTAAGGCAATTTACACCCTCTTTGAGCGGCTAGGCGACGGACCCTATATTGCAAGCGCAATGGGTGTTTGGGGCATGGCGCTTTTAGCCGTTACGTTGATTGGTGCGAGCGTCCTTATGGGCAAGAAAATGGGTGCAATTTTCAGGGTATAATGCTCGGTTCAAATGCCCTACACCCTTACACCCATGGAAGAGGCGTACGACCTCGATATCGAGACGCTTGATGAGTTACAGGATCGCGCAGAGTGCGAAGACCGTTGGATTCTGAATTTTGGTCCACAACACCCCGCTACACATACAACACTTCGTCTTATTCTTGAACTTGATGGAGAACGCGTCGTCAATGCAACTCCGCACATTGGATATTTGCATAGTGGTTTTGAAAAACTTGGAGAGCACCAAAACTTCAATCAGTTTGTTTGCACTGCAAGCAGAATGGACTACGTAAGCCCAATTGTGAACGACATTGCCTGGCACCACACAGTTGAAAAATTACTCGATATTGAATTAACGCCTCGTTGCAAAGTTTTGCGAACGATTCTTTGTGAACTTGGACGAATTCAAAATCATTTGCTCTGTGTGGGTGCTGCCGCACTCGATTTGGGAGCATTCACAGGTTTCTTGTACGGTTTTAATGAGCGTGAACATGTTTACGACATCATGGACTTTGTTTCAGGTCAACGATTCCATCCAGATTACACACGCGTTGGCGGTTTAATGAATGACCTGCCTTGTGAAACCACTTTCCAAAAGATGGTGCATGACTTTATTGATGTGCGGATGCCTAAAGCGATTGGCGATATTGAAACATTGCTAAACACAAACAGAATTTTTATTGACCGCGTTGAGGGGGTTGGAACAATTACAAAAGAAGAAGCAACAGCTTGGTCATTGACCGGTCCCCTAGCACGAGCTTGTGGTGTAACACGCGATCTTCGCAAGGACGAGCCATATCTTTGTTACGCAGACAACTGGGACGGTCAAGGTACAAAAGCAGTTGAGTTTGATGTACCGATTGCAACAACGGGAGATTGTCTTGCTCGGTATCACATTCGACTTGAAGAAATTAAGCAATCGTGTCATATCATTCGACAACTTATTGACAATATTCCACAAGGATCGGTCGACGTTCGACCAAGCGCTGGTGTGAAGATGCCACCTAAACAAGAAGTGTATGGCTCTATTCAGGGCACGATTCAACAGTTTGAATTGGTTATGCCAAACCGAGGTTTTGAATCTCCCGTTGGTGAATGTTATGGTGCCATTGAAGGACCAAACGGCGAGTATGGTTTCTTTGTCGTCTCGGATGGTGGCCCAAACTCGTGGCGAGTTGCACCAAGACCTTGTTCGTTCATTAATTTCCAAACATTTGCGAAAATGTTTGAGGGACACCAACTTGCGGACCTTGTCTCAATTTTGGGATCACTAAATATTATTGCTGCAGAGCTCGATCGGTAAGGAAAATTATGGTTTGGACTGCAAAACAATCTGCTAACACTAAGCTCGAAAAACGAGACGAACCATACCTGACGCCCGAGTTGATGGATAAAATCACAAAAGACATCATGCCACGGTATGCAACTAGGCAAGGTGCCTTGATGACAACCTTGCATGAAGTGCAACATATATATGGCTACATTCCATGGGAAGCCATGGTTGAAGTTGCAAAGGTACTTGGAATAACTCCCGCACAAGTTGCAGACGTTGTTTCCTTTTATGAAGATTACTCAAGCGAACCACTTGGTGAAAATGTTGTAGGCATTTGCCAATCTATCGCTTGCGAAGTGTGTGGACATCAGGCACTTATTGATCATCTTAAAAATCGCCTGGGAGTGGATGTACACGAAACATCTGTAGACGGCAAAATCACATTGCTTGGAATGGAATGCATTGGTTCTTGCGACAATGCGCCATGTGCTTTAATCAATGGCAAACAATACAACAATCTGTCAATAGCAATGGTGGATGAACTTGTTGACAAAATGAGTGAAGAATTATGATGGCAACAGAAGACAAGAAACCATTAATGCGATGCCTTGGAGAATTTGTGGGTCAGATTGTACGCGCTGTGAAGAGTGATGTTACAAAACGTGAAGTGAATCGGACTGTTGAAGAAAAAAAAGAAGGCAACGTGACACTCCGCCGTACTACGATTGACGAAATAGAAATCAAACAAGAAGAACAACAAAATGACTGAACGATTTCTCACAAGAAATATCCCCACCAATCGTGCTGATCGTCATACGGTTTCATTTGATGAGTATGTGGCTGCCGGTGGTTATTCCACCCTTAAAAAAGCGTTACTTATGTCAGCAGAAGAAGTGGTGACGATTGTGAAAGACGCAGAACTGCGCGGACGAGGAGGCGCTGGGTTCCCATGCGGCTTGAAGTGGACTTTCTTGCCAGAACCAGACGGCAAATCACGATACTTGTGTATTAACTGTGATGAAGCAGAACCCGGAACGTTTAAAGATCGTTTGCTTGTTGATTTTGATCCACATTCCGTTATCGAAGGCATTGCAATTGCGTGTTACGCATGTCAACTTGATACTGCGTACTTCTTTATGCGCGGCGAATGGGCTGAACAAGCAAAAATTATGCAACATGCAATCAACGAAGCATATGAAAATGGGATTTTTGGTTCTCAGGGTTTACTTAATGGCGCCTCAAGTTTTTCTGTTGAATGCACATTGCATCGTGGCGCAGGCGCATATATTTGTGGCGAAGAAACCGCACTGCTTGAAGCGGTTGAGGGCAAGCGAGGTTGGCCAAGAATTAAACCACCGTTTCCCGCAGTAAGCGGGCTGTTTGGTCGTCCAACAATTATTAATAATGTTGAAACTCTTGCGGCGGTCAACCAGATTGTTGAGCGCGGCTCCGATTGGTGGCAATCACTTGGCTGCAAATCGTCGATTGGTGGTCCGGCAAGTTACGGCGTAAAACTCATGGGCGTTTCTGGCCATGTAAATAACCCAGATGTATTTGAAGTTGAACTTGGTATTCCACTTCGCAAACTTGTTGATGAATACGCTGGGGGTATGCGAGATGGACGAAAGTTTAAAGGTGCAATCGCAGGGGGTGTGAGCATGGGCGTGCTTGGCCCAGATCAATTTGATGCAGAAATGGATTTTGATATTGGTCCAAAGTACAGCGTGATGGGGCTTGGTACAGCATGTCCAACGATCTTTGATGAAGGCACCGACATGGTTGCAGTTGCACGAAACATTGCGCGGTTTTACAAAAATGAGTCGTGTGGACAGTGCACACCTTGCCGCGAAGGTGCCGATTGGATTTACAAATTACTTTGCCGAATTGAATCTGGCGAAGGAACAATGAAGGATCTTGATCAAGTTATAGAAATCTCAAACTCTATGGGCATCATGCCAGGTACAACTATTTGTGGTCTTTCTGATGGCAACAGTTGGGCGGCGCGAACTATTATTAATAAGTACAGAAGTGAGTTTGAAGACCGCTGTAAGCCATCTTTGGTTCCAATAACCCCAATTCCTACTTCTTAATTTGTTTTTATGTGTATTGCCTGTATATTGCGTATAGAAATGGAAGAGTCAAACGAACAACTTGACCAGCCTCCGCCGACAAACGTCACCGTTTGTGGTGATGTTGGTGTCGATTACAAATGGTTAGAAGAACACGCAATTGCAGCGTTAAATTATTTGCAAAAAGAAAGTTCGGACGTTTCTGTGCGCATTGTTAATGATATAGAAATGTCGGAGTTGCACGTAAAACATTCTGGCGTTGAAGGAACAACTGACGTGTTAACCTTTGACCATGGAAGCGACACGCATTCCTTGCACGCAGATATTGCAATTTGTGTTGATGTTGCAAAGCGCGAATCAGCACGTCGTGGTCACGCACTGCAAAACGAATTGCTTCTCTATATTGTCCACGGCATGTTGCACTGTTGCGGGTTTGATGACCACGACGAAACAGCCCACACCTTAATGCATGAAGAAGAAGACAAAATACTTTCAGCAATTGGTGTTGGGTGTGTTTGGAGTGACGAGTCGTGATAGGCATCCTTTGGATAATTTTGGTAGTTGTGGTTTTCTTGTGCACATGGTTCGCAATTGTCGAACGTGCGATGATGATGACAACCCCACTCGTATTACGCCATGAACTTGAAGTAAGGGGAAAGCCACACCGAGGGCTTTGGATTGAAGAGCAGTATGAGTCAGTCCTTCAATCTATATCTTGTATTAAGGTGTTTTGGTTTCTAATCATTTTGTATTGTTTTATTTTGATGTTCGGGACATACCCTATTACGCTTAGTGCTTTCGTCACTGGTTCAGTGATTGGCTGGGTCGTAATTTGGGTTTTTGCATCGGTGATTGCTGGCTCTGTTGCAAAGTCGTCACCAGTTGTCTCTGTAAGCAAAAGCTGGTTCGTTATCAAGTTTGCCTCACTCATCAATCCATTGATACGTTGGTGGATCGACGGGGTTAACGAAATTGTTCGAAGGTTAACGGGAGCAAACTTAAAACAAAACGATGGCTTGAACACCGTAGAAGAACAACTACTTCGTTCGATTGAACACTCGCAGCGCGAGGGCGGCATCCCCGCAGAGGCAGCTGAAATGTTAGAAAATGTCGTAGACCTTGGTGACACTGATGTTGGCGAAATCATGACCCCAAGAACGGATATCGAAGGGGTTGAACTTACAAATGATATTTCCGAGATACGCAAATTCGTTTTAGAATCCGGCCGTTCTCGCATTCCGATTTTTGAAGAGAATCTCGACCAAATTATTGGGATTCTTTACGTCAAAGATTTGGTTGGCTTTTTAGGCTCCGAGGCGAATGGGTTTAACCTTAAAAATATTTTAAGAAAACCAATTGTTGTTCCGGATACAAAACTAGTACAGGAATTGCTCGCAGATTTTCAAACAAGTGAAGTGCATATGGCTGTTGTTATTGATGAGTATGGTGGTACTGCTGGCCTTGTAACAATTGAAGATGTACTAGAAGAAATAGTTGGTGAAATACGCGACGAGCACGATGATACGCAAGCGGATGAACCATCCATGATTCGTGTGAGCGAAACAAGAGTAGAAGTTGATGGAAGATATAATCTTGACGATTTAAATGATGAACTTGGTGTTGAATTGCCAGAGGATGAAGAATATGACACCGTTGCTGGTTTTGTACTGGCAAATCTTGGACATGTTCCCGATGTAGGCGAAGTACTAGAAATACAAAATCTTATTTTTACAACACTGCAAGCAACCGAAACACAAATAGAACGATTGTCGATAGAATTTTCATCGCCATCCAATTAGTTTTGCAATGACAACAGTGGTTATGCGTTATGTTGTTTAAACCTCTAACAATAAGGAAATGAACATGAAACGAATAATGTCAACAATTATATTGCCAATAACGCTACTACTTACAGCGTGCAATAAAACGGAACAGCCAACCACTACCACTACAAACACTACAAATGCAGAAATGGAAGTTGATGTAGAAGTCGATAATGGTGAAATTATCGTTAAGTTGAATGGCGAAAAACAGGTTATTGATTTGAGTGAATTCATGGGAGACATCGACCCAGAGAATATGGATGGCGAAGTGAGTATTGCAGTTATGGCTGTTATCAATGAGGATGAGAACGAACCTACGCACACGATGAAATGGATGAGCAGTGAGGACGTGGACTTTCACCCACAAATGAAAGCGCATGCGATGCAAATGCGCGCTGGACACGGAGGACCGCCCGAAGGCATGGAAGAAAGGCGTGTAAGGCAAGGCAGAAGCGGTCACAGCCGGTGGCAAGAAGGGTTTTCGCAAAAGGAACAAGAAGGTTCAGAAATTAGAGAATTTATACATGAACTTAATTTGTTAGGCGATGTTTCTTCATATTTAGATGAATCAGACTCAGTGGCAATGATGGGGATTCACATGATTCGCGATGAACTTGAGGGTGATATACGAATGGCTTCTCTTGAAACAATTATTGAGGAAGTACCACGCGGTGTCCCTTCTCGAAACGCTGCCCTCATTATAGCTATTCAAACAATGCAAGAAGAAGGAAACATTGAAGCAGCCGCAGATTATATGATTGAACTTGTGCTTTCTAACTAAGGAGGTTGTTGTAGAGTTTTAGTCGTTTCTCCAACCCCACGCGAAGCGTTGCTTTTCTAGTTTTGTCTAAGTCACGGCAAATAATTTTTAACATGTCTACAAGCCCGTGAAAGTCGTTGACTGAAATAACTTCAGGAGCAACTTTCGCGGGCTTTTTCTTTCCAAGAACGCCATCAATGTCTTTCATATTGTGATAGTTCCCTAGTGCTAAGCATAAACAAGTTGATAGGTATCCGTATTCACAAAAAGCCGTTGACTCGCACGTTCCACCAGGCATAAGTTTTCGTTGCCAAACAAAGTTCTTTTGGGCGCTCATGATTTGCGTCGCTACATTTGTAAGCTCTGGGCCAAATACACTAGTTTTATCTCCAACACGAAGGATGGGCCCCCCGCCTATTGGTGATTCGGGAAAACTTCTTGAAGTTTCTAGGCAAAGAAGTCGGGAAGTTTTTGGAACTGATCGATGTTTTGCTGCGGCGATTGCGCCAATAAAACCAATTTCTTCGGCGCGTGTGAGTAATACACCTACATGACCAAGGGCGGGGAGTTTTTTAATTTTGTCGAGCGCACAAATGGCTGCAGCAACACCAGCAAGATCATCGCAAGCTGGAGCATGAAGCAAACCATTTTTTATAATAGGCGGATTAAATTTCCAGCGTGCAATATCATTTTGAAGCAATATTCCGGCGACACCTTTTTTGAGTTTTACGGTAACGCGTTTAAATGGTTTTGCCGCTGTATTAAGAGATTGAATGGTTCCAACATAACCATTATCTTCATTATCAAAAATTTCTACTTTTGCTCCAACAAAGTACGCATCGTTGACACCGCCCCGAAACTCCATCTCAAGATGCAGCTCGTCGATTTGTTTTCTCACAACAAATGCGGGGTGATCCAAGTGAGCAGTTATATAAATAGGTTTTTTGGCAGATTTTCGAGTTTGGGTAAGCAATAGATTTCCAAACTTGTCTTTCTTAAGCGCAATGCCATTTTGTTTATTTGCCCAAGTTTCAATCCAATCGGCAACTCGCCACTCTTGCCCTGCTGCAGTTGGAATTGCTGTAAGTTCCATTAGCCACTTTAAGTGTTTTTTCATTCTCACATTTTATATGGGTTGCGCCAATCTGGGTTTTACCCCTAGTGTCAGACCCCATGTAGAATGTGCAGATGGCGTTAGCGAAGATAGAAGAGATATTGGAAGATTTGAAGCAAGGCAAGGTTATTGTCTTGATTGACGATGAAAACCGTGAGAACGAAGGCGATTTTGTCGTTGCAACCGAGCATATCAATGTCGAATTAATCAACTTTTTTACTAGAATTGGCGGCGGATATCTCTGCGTTGCAATGACAGGCGACGATTGTGATCGGCTAGAACTTGGACCACAGGTCGCAGACAATACAAGTGTTCGCGGAACGCCATTTACTATTAGCGTCGACGGGCATCCAAGGCACAACGTGTCAACAGGGATTTCTGCCGCCGATAGAGTGAAAACCCTCGAGTTGCTCGTAGATACAGATTCTAGATCCGACGATTTTGTTCGTCCTGGGCATATTAATCCGCTACGGGCTCGTGCTGGTGGGGTGCTTGCAAGAACAGGGCAGACCGAGGGATCGGTTGATTTATGTAAACTTGCTGGTCTGAAACCTTCTGCTGTCATTATTGAAATTGTCAAAGAAGACGGTGAAATGGCTCGTGTCCCAGATCTTGAAAAAATATGCGAAAAACATGGCTTTAACATGTGTTCTGTGGAACAAATCATTGAATACCGGCTTGCTCGAGAAAGTTTAATAAATCGCATCGAACCAAAGTGTGGAACACCAATCGAAACACCATATGGAATATTCAACTTAATTGCTTACAACAGCACAATAGATGCAGTTCCCCACCTTGCGTTAACGGTTGGCGGTGTAGGGGATAGGGACGAATATGGTGCAGCAAAACCGACTGAAGAGCCAACGCTCGTTCGGGTACATCGCCGTAATTTGCTCGGTGACATTTTTGATGTAGTTGGTCACCCATCCGGGCAGGAGTTACGTGCATCTCTTCGCATGATTGCAGAAGAGGGTCGAGGCGCTCTTATTTATATGCGTCCAGAACAATATGGTGACGAATTCATTGACCGGTTGCAAAAAATACAACGTCCAGAACCTGAGGTGAATGTTCCAGATTTGACAATTTCTGAAGAGCCAATGGATCGCCGTGATTACGGAACCGGTGTTCAAATAATTCGTGATCTCGGTTTAAAGAAACTAAAACTACTCACAAACCATCCCAAGCACCTTACGGCCCTGCATGGATTTGGAATCGATATAGCAGAGGAAATTCCTATAGAAACCAACGGCGACCGTTAGTCGCGGTTACCGAATAGAATCGCTAAACGGAAGCAAAGTTTGACCGCTTCAAGGTAAATCCAAACCAATGTCACCATCAAGATGAATGCGCAAAACCACTCCATCTGTTTTGGTGCACCAGATTGCACTTGTTTTTCAATCATGCCAAAGTCGATGATAAGCCAGAGCGATGCAACACCGAGAATCAACACGTTAATCCCTATGCCAATCAATGCGGCATTTCCACCCTCCATGGCCGATCCGAGAGAAAGAAATGGCATCTCTGCTCCGAACAAAGACATCACAAATGAAATCATATAGGTAATAAAAATGCCGAGCGTAAGAACACTAATTGCAGCCGTGAATTTTTTAGTTGGCTGCAAAATACGAAAGTAATACAGGGCGAGCATTGAAACAAGAACGCTAATCGTGATGACAAACGCCTGTAACGCAAGACCCCCCATTGCGGCATAACCCAGATTTGCAAGTGTATTATCAAGGGCATGGGTTAAGGCGCCTAGGAACGCCCCTTGAATTGCAGCATAAACCCAAGCGGTATATTTCGCTCTTGCCGGATTGCGCATAATCATGAAGTAAACAACGAGTGTCGCGACAAATGCCGCGATGCCCAGCGGCCAAGCAAGTCCGGGCTGATTTTGCGTGAGCCAAATACCAAACATTCCACCGCCCACTGCAACTGATGTCAGCATACCCGTTTTATTAACTACACCAGTAATGGATGCAGTTTCGGATTTGGCGAAAGATCCTACACCATCCCGCCACGCATCGTGGTTTTTAAGCGCGGGATTAGTCGTTTCTAGCATGTTTTTTCCGAATCTCATTGGTGGTTCCTCCTGTGGCTTACATCTAGTATTCTACTCATATTTAACCATGAAAACAAAGCAACTCATAACAGCTTTTGAATCCTTTGCACCAACGTATCTAGCAAACGATTGGGACAATGTTGGACTACTTGTTGGATCGACAGATTGGCCGGCAGACAATATTCTGTTAACGATTGATTTGACAGAGGCGGTGCTACAAGAAGCAATTTCCATGAAAGCAAATGCAATTGTTTCATACCACCCACCCATCTTTAATCCACTAACATCAGTGACCGATCAATCATTTAAAGAGCGAGTTGTGCTAGATGCAATCGCAAACAAGATTGCAATTTATTCTCCGCACACATCACTCGATGTTGCAAAAGGTGGAGTGAATGATTGGATAGTTGATGGTATTGGCAAGGGTGATGTACGAGCTCTTCGACCTTTTGGGAATTTGCCGCCTGATGAAGAGTGCAAACTCATAACATTTTGCCCTGAAGATAAAGTAGAAGGCCTTCGCCTTGCACTATCAAGCGTGAGTTGTGGTCGAATTGGAAACTATGAACAGTGTTCGTTTATAACCCCTGGAACTGGAACGTTTATCGGAGGCGAGGGAACAAATCCAACACAGGGTGAGGCAGATACGCTCCAGAAAGTTACAGAATGCAAGTTTGAAATGGTTGTATCTAAAGCATCCCTTTCCTTGGCGATTCAGGCACTCAGACAATTTCATCCATACGAAGAACCCGCACTTGAAGTACACGAACTAGGTGAGCGACCAAGAAGGGACATGGGTATCGGAAGGCGAATTCTTTTAGACCATCCGATTCAAATTGATGCTCTTGCTCGAAAACTGAAAAAACATTTGGGTGTTGGATACGTTCGTGTTGCACCCGCAGCTGGCAAAGACGACAGGGATCAGGTGCAAACAATTGGTTTGTGCGCGGGTGCTGGTGGTTCAGTTTGTGAACTCGCAATTGATGATGGTTGTGAAGTGTTTATTACAGGTGAAATGACACACCACAACGTTGTTGCAGCAACGGCTCGAGGCTGTACCGTTATGTTGACCGGTCATACCAACAGCGAACGTGGATACTTACCAAAACTCAAAGAACAACTTGTAGAACTACTACCTAAAGCAAACATCGCCGTGAGTACGGCTGACGCACCGCTTTGGACCTATTTTTAATTATCCCTGGGCTAATTTATATTGTGGGCATGTGGTTATGTGGTCGTTGACCATGCCTGTTGCTTGCATGAATGCATAACAAATGGTTGGTCCAACAAATTTAAAGTTGTGTTTTTTGAGGTCCTTCGCCATTGCGGCACTGATTTTGGTCGATGTTGGAATTTGAGAGTCAGTTTTCCACTTGTTTACAACAGTTTTGTAATTGACGTGTTTCCACAAAAAAGCATCGAATGAACCAGCGCCCTGCTCCATGATTTCTAGCCAAGCTTTTGCATTTGCAATGACACCGTTTATTTTCGATTGGCTGCGGATGATTCCAGCATCCTTGAGTAATAGATTCACCCGCCTCTTTCCGTACTTCGCAACTTTTTCTGGATCAAAATTGTCGAATGCTGCGCGGAAATTATCTCGCTTCTTTAACACAATAATCCAAGATAATCCTGCTTGGAATCCATCCAAACACAACTTTTCATAGAGCGCTTGGTCATCATGCTCGGCAACGCCCCATTCATTATCATGATAGTCCACATAAATAGCATCATTGCCACACCAAGTACATCGAGACATAAGTGAACATAATACACAACTTGTCCTTGAGTTCATTGCCTTAAAAGCCATATTCATCGTGTGTACTTCTAAAAGTGATTATGTATATAAAAACGTATGTTATTTTTAGAAACGGTGAAGAATCAGATGACCTTAGCCGCTGATAAGTGAGAAATAGATAATGGAGGGCAATGTTGTACAAACAGTTCAATTGCAATAATTAGGTTCAGAGATGTTGAATCTGTTAGTTGTCCAAAAGTTCTTCAAGAAGGTCAAGAGGGTTTGGGACATTACTGTCTTGTTCTCCAATCGCATCTCCCAGTGACTCCACAGCAAAACCCACCAAAAGCTTTTCTAAATCAAAACTGGGATCCACGTTTCTCATCGGTTTGTCGACTGTGCCTGAGACAAGTACTTGAACTTTGATATCATCATCGAGTCCATGTAACTCTTTAATGGAATAACCGAGGGAGGCAAGCGGAATTGTGTATTGATGTTTTACTATTCGCGTGTTGAAATTTGTTGAACCGGAGTAGACGAGCGGAAATCGTTCATCGATTAATACATTAAACGGCTTGTAGGTTGCAACACCATTACGAATAGTGATTGTAATCGGGTCAAAATATGCAGAAATCTGGCTTTCACTAAATCCATTAAACGAGAGAGTTCCGAGATTCAGCGAAGATGGCCCTACAGTCGCAAGCCCGATGTTAAGAATGATATCAGCGTTCAATTTTGAGAGGTCACCATCAAGTGCTGCAGAAGCATTTGATAAAGTCATTCGAATTGGTCGTTCAGTCGACTGTATATCGAATAGGACTATAATTAAATCTTCTAATAAGGGCTGTGGAATAGTCTGTTTTACTTCAAGTTCTACGACTGTTGAGAAATTCTCAGTTGTTGAGACGGTTCCATCTTTGAACAAGAGACTGGTTTCAAAAATAGAAATTTCAGATGTTCCACCCGCAGTACCGATGGGATTCTTCATAATATTCTTTGCAAGGATTTCAATACCAAGTGGCGAGCCTATAGAATCTGCAAGGAGCGGACTTACAAATTGAGTTGGAAAATTCGATACAGCAATACGACCGCTAAGGCTTCCGTCTTTATTTTTTGTAGTCGTTCCTTGTAGCACGGCAGTTTGTTTTTTGACAATAGCAGTACCACTAAAAGCAGAGTTTCCACTTTCGTCGAGTTCTTCAAATGATATGTTGACATCCGCTGCTTCGCTTAAATGCAATAATTCCTTTGCAGAGACTTTGCCCATGTTTGCCTTTATAGTTCCCGCAAACGAAGCAAATGATGGACCCTGTAATCGAACAGTCCCGTTCGCCGAGACCCCTGTACTTGTTGTAGTAAAGTCGAAAGTATTCTGGTTGAGCGTTGCCTCAAATAACCGAATCAAACCAATGTCCCTTTTTAAATTTATGTGTTTGTGTGTAACAAACGATTGAAAAATCGATGCCGGTATATTTGTGATAGAAACGTTTCCCTTCCCTTGAGGCAATTGGTTTGTAATCGCTTTCCACAGATCGTCTATACCATCGAGCTGATTTTTATTCGTAGACACAAGATCAATGTTAAAGTCGGATTCGTTGTCACCGAATTTAAGATGCCCATCTGACGAGATGGTTTTTCTTTCTATGTCCGCCAATAGGTTGCATTTTATGGAAGAAATCGTTGTTTTGGATGGCGTGTGCAGGATGTCGCCAGTCATTTCGATTTGGACAACGCATTCTGGTTTCTCATTGTCACTTCTGCCAACAGGCACAAGCCGATCAACATGGATGTTTGTGATTGCAGTACCAGAAAAAACCCCGTTTGTTATTTTTTGCAGAACATTGCTGTTTGTGTTTGTTGAGATATTAGCATCAGTTACTACACCATTTTTTGAAGAAACAGTACCGTTCATAGTCAACCATTCTGAAGAAACACGAGCAAAAAACAGAGGACCTTGTGTTGTTTTCTCAATATGCAAGTCCATTGTTGAACCAAGTACTTGCGTTGGTTGTATTTGAAATAGGTTTAAAAATGGATTAAGAATTGTGGTCGGAACATCAATTAAATCAGCAGAACCGACAAACTCTTTCCCCCAAAAAGTAAATAGATTTTCGCTTGAATTCGATTTGATAAGTTGGGCTTTAACAATTGCCGACCCACGTGGTCTGTCGTATTCTGCAAAAGAACCGTTAACAGAAACATTTATATGTTCTTCTATGTTTGGTGAGGAAAGATTACCAGACATTTTTAGAATTGACCATCCACCAACTCCGTTGATGGTTGGAATAACCGTATTCTCAATGTTGATGTTGCACGTTGCGCTTGCATTCCAGTTGAATTCTCCATTTTCACGGAGAATATTCGGAGCAGTACAGTCAATATCAATTGAACCATCGAGTTCAGATACAGCGTGTATAGCAGCAGCAAAATGCATTCCAGGATCTATATCAACTGTTGCGGATACATCGTGAAATTGAATAGATTCCTCATCTTCAAACGTGAGCGTGTCAAGTTCAGCGTGCACTTTGAGTGATGGTATTGTTGTCGGCGACTCTGGAGGTTTTGTGGACTTGCTTTTTTTACCCGTTGTCTTTTTGGGTGTATCGTGCCTTTTTTTTATCGTCGCATTTCCGCTTACGTGAATATCGATGGGTGTTTGTCCAAGTGCAAGCGAGAACAGATTATTTGAAATGGCGACGTCAATTTGGGCGCTTCCGAATGTGTCCGAAATTTTTAATGCAGAAATTATCTGTGGACCTTGCCACGAGATTTCGATAGATTCCACGGAATTATCTGGATTATCTGAAATTTGTCTGTGAATAATGTTGCGAGCGATGATTGGGACGGTGAAATATAAACTGACTACAAGGATTACAGCAATGGCAAGAGAGGTGAACAGTATCTTCTTTATCTTCATCTGGTACGTATGATACTCGTCTGGTATCCTTGTCGAAATGGTTCCACGCAAAGTCCACCTCCAAGCAGCAGCGAAAATTAACCTTTCGCTCTCGGTAGACCCACCACGCGAAGATGGGATGCACCCAATTACATCAAAAATGGTAACAATTGGCTTGTTTGATGATTTAGAGGTGACTCGCCTAGATAATCATGCCCTTTCCAGATATGCAATTGTATGGCACGATGATGCGCCTAAACGAACAGATATTGATTGGCCCGTAAGTAACGACCTTGCTGTTCGTGCACACCACGCCCTTGAAAAACTTGCTGGTCGTTCGCTTCCAGTGCAATTGAAGTTAGAAAAACGTATTCCGGTTGGGGGAGGACTTGGTGGTGGCAGTGCAGATGCAGCAGCCATGTTGCTTGCAACAAATCACTTATTTGACTTGAATGTTGATTTGTCAAAAGTAGCACTCCAACTTGGATCGGATGTACCTTTCTTGCTTCATGGTGGAACGGGAATGGTAAGAGGTGTAGGGGAGGATTTTGACACGCTTGAACACGAAGAATTGCATTTTGTCTTAATTTTCCCCGACTACAGTTGTTCGACTGCATCGGTGTACGACTCATTCGATGCTCTAGGATGTCCGAACCAAAGTATGGGTAATGATCTTTTGATTCCAGCATGCGAAGTAGAGGGTCGTTTGGGTGATGATATTGCCGTATTACAAGAGAGTACGAATCTTGCAATTCATCTTTCTGGTAGTGGCTCAACGATGTTCATTATCTGCGATAATGCACTCCACGCAGAGACGCTTGCAGAAACGATTGAAAAGCAAACAAACTTTGTTGCGGTGGCAACAAAAACATACAGCGCCAATAAGATAATGGAGAGAACGTGATGACAACTATGATGATTACTGATTTTGTCCCAGCAGATATTGATGCAAGTACTTGGGATAATTTGCAGCCGTACTACCAACAACTTCTCGACCGTGAGTTTAAGTGCTCCGGTTGCATGGAGCAGTTTCTCCTCGATAGAAGTGAATTAGACGCAGCTGCTTCTGAGGCCGGTTCAAACTTATATATTGCAATGACGTGTAATACCGAAGATGAAGATGCAAAAAATGCTTTTTTATCCTTCGTTGAAAATGTTGAGCCCGAGTTGAAGAAAATAGGGTTTGAATTAAATAAAAAAGTTGTTCGCAGTAAGCACGTTGAAGATTTAGATAAAGACCGATACGGTATATTGCTTCGAGATTGGTTTGCTGATGTTGAAATTTTCAGGGAAGAAAACGTTCCTCTCCAAACTGAAGACACAAAACTAGGGCAAGAGTATGCCGAGCTTTGCGGTGCAATGATGGTTGACTTTGATGGCGAAGAACGA